>Ga0209596_1002483_pt1 | contig 15229 bp, 10 predicted proteins | sample M_130807_MF_Meta_FD_187314 | JGI IMG/M metagenome (GOLD analysis project Ga0209596, IMG submission 187314) | Freshwater microbial communities from Lake Montjoie, Canada to study carbon cycling - M_130807_MF_MetaG (SPAdes) (version 2) | ecosystem: Environmental > Aquatic > Freshwater > Lake... | reverse complement strand
CCTTCCCCTACCGCTTCACCGGCAATGGCCCACTGAACCGCGCCGATGGGTCACCGCAGAACGGATCGACTGGCGATACGCCCTCCCATGCCTCTTGCCCGAGGAGTTTCCGTGCCACCGCGCGTTGCCAGGGCGCCTGCACCGTGTAGGCATTGACGTACGTCCCCAGTTGCGGTGCGTCGTTCAGCAGATACGGTTGCCCAAATGACACCATCACCGTCGGGATCTCCGCCCAGAACCGGATCATCGATCCCCGGAACCCGCCACCGTGCAACCGGCCCCAGTCGATACCGTGCCCGGTTGCGGCGATGGTCGCCTCGCCACCCAGGAGGTAGATGATCAGGTCGGTGTCGGCCGGTGTCGGGAGTGACGCCTGGTCATACTCGCGCACGTCAAAGCCTGCCTCGCGCAGGACGCCAAGGAACGGTTCGTACGACCGCCGGGGCATGATGGGCATGAGCGGCTCCGGGTAGTCGCCGATCACGACCACCCGCGGGTAGCGTGCCGGTTCGAGTGGCAGCAACCCCTCCTGCTGTTTCACGAGGGTCACCGACCGGCGCGCGATCGTTTCCGATTTCGCCACATGCGCCGGATTGGCAAGGGTGGCGCGTGCCTCGTCAAGGGTCGCGATCCGTTCCGACACCGGCTTGCGGTGCAACCCAAGCGCCGCCTTGAGTGCCAGGACGCGCAGGCAGGCCTCCTCCAGGCGGGCTTCCGAAAGGCGACCGGTGCGCAGGCCCTCTTCCATGAGACGGGCATCCACGCCCTCGACCGGGAAGAGGAAGATGTCGCACCCGGCCTCGATGGCCAGTGGAACCGCGGTCGCCCGGTCGGCCCACCCGGTCAGGCCGGCCATCGGGGTCGCATCGCTCACCACAAGGCCATTGAAGCCGAGATGCCCGCGCAACAGGTCGGTCGTCAGGCGTCGCGACAGCGAGGCGGGTTCGTACAACCAACGGTCGGAGTCGGTCCCACCCATGCGCCGTTGCCACGACGGCAGTGCGATGTGCGCTGCCATCACCGTCAGCACGCCCGCCTCGATGGTCTTGCGGAAGGCGTGGCCGGACAAGGCTTCCCATTCCTCAAAGGCGAGTGGGTTGATCGAAGTCAGCAGGTGCTGGTCACGTTCGTCGAAACCGTCACCCGGCCAGTGCTTCACCGAGGCCGCGACCCCGGACGCCTGCAATGCACGCACGTACGCTACCGCGTGCGACACCACTGTCTCGACATCGGACCCATATGAGCGGGTGCCAACGGCGGCGGCACGGAAGCGTGCATTGATATCCACGACCGGTGTGAATGACCAGTTGAAGCCCAGCACGCGCGCCTCGGAGGCGAGCATGGTGGCGATCTCTGCGGTCAGGTCCGGGTCCCCGCAGGCTGCCATCGCCAACTGGTTTGGCACCGGAACCATGAAGGGGAAGGACATCGGACCGCCCTCCAGGTCGCCGGAGACAAGCGGAGGGATCTCCGATTCCTCGAGGGCGATGCGGGTTGCCTCGAGGCCTTCAGCGAGATTCGGCCCCATGAAGCGGTGGATACCGCCCGGCCTTGTGGCCATGATCGACCGCACCGTGCCGGGGTCATCGCCGAAGGTGGCGTAGAGCATCAGTTGCCCGATGCGGTCGGTAGTGGAGAGACCGGCGAGGGTCCGGCGCACCCATGCAATGTCGTCCGGTGCGAGGTTGAATGGTGCCCGGGACAGTGAGGCAAGGGTGTCGGGCGCGGTAGCGGACATGTGTGGATCTCCTTGCACATGACGATACCTGACAGTTGGGTATACGGAACTGCGGGCAGGGATGCCCGCGGACCAAGTGAGTGTGCCCGGTTAGGGTCAGACGGGTTGGGGTACTTGTGATTCGTGTTCGCGCAGGGCGACGGCGATGCGGGTCAGGGTTCGTTCACCGGCGCGTCGGCCACGTTCGGCCTCGGCAAGCAGGCCCCGCGAGACCCCGGCAATGCGCGCTGCCTCGGCCTGCGAAAGCCCAAGCCGGGTACGCCATTCCCGCAGGATCAACGGTGTCATGATGACTGGATTTTCGTCACTCCCGATCACCGCCTGATCCGGATGCACGCCATCGTCCTCAAGGTGGAGGACCTCCGGTTCGGGTGATGGTGGCCACAGGATGCCGTGAAGGTACGGGCCAGTCTCGGATCCCGGGGTGCGGGCAACGTCCTCAGGTGTGCCAGTCGCAAGGATCCGGCCACCCCCGGCACCCCCCTCGGGACCGAGGTCGAGGATCCAGTCGGCGCACTTGATGACGTCAAGGTTGTGTTCGATCACGACGACGGTATTCCCGGCATCGGTAAGCCGTTGCAGGACATCAAGCAACTTCTGCACGTCGGCAAAATGCAGGCCTGTCGTCGGTTCGTCCAGGATGTAGAGGGTGCGTCCAGTCGCCGGCCGGCAAAGTTCCCGGGCAAGCTTCACCCGTTGCGCCTCGCCACCCGAAAGCGTGGTGGAGGCCTGGCCCAGTTTCATGTAACTGAGGCCGACTTCCAGAAGGGTGCGCAGGATGCGGGCGATGGCCGGCACGTTCTCGAAGATGTCGACTGCTTCCTCGATGCTCATCTCGAGGACGTCGGCAATGGTCTTGCCCCGGAACTTCACTTCCAGGGTCTCGCGGTTGAATCGCTTGCCCTTGCAGACTTCGCACGGCACGAAGACGTCGGCAAGGAACTGCATCTCGATGCGCTTGACGCCGTCGCCCTCGCACGCCTCGCAACGGCCTCCCTTCACATTGAAGGAGAACCGCCCGGGCTTGTAGCCGCGGATCCTGGCTTCGGGCAACTGGGCAAAGAGTTCGCGGATGCTGTCATAGACGCCCACATAGGTGGCCGGGTTGGAGCGGGGGGTGCGCCCGATCGGATCCTGATCGATGGCAATGACCTTGTCGAGGTGTTCGACACCCTCAAGGCTGTCATGGGCACCGGGGCGCCCGAGTGAACGCATCAGGCGCTGTTCGAGGGCCTTGCGCAGGATGCCGTTGACGAGCGACGACTTGCCAGACCCCGAGACGCCGGCAACCGCAACGAAGCACTCGAGGGGGAAGGAGGCGTCGATGTTCTTGAGATTGTGTTCGCGGGCACCGCGGATGTTTAGCCAGTGGTCGCCCGGCACGCGACGCTGGGCAGGAATCTCGATCTTGAGTTCGCCGGAGAGATAGCGGCCGGTAAGGGACTTGGGATTGCGCGCGACTTCGGCGGGCGTGCCGGCAGCGATGACCTCGCCTCCGTTGACACCGGCGCCGGGACCGAAGTCGATCAGGTAGTCGGCGGCGAACATCGTGTCGAGGTCATGTTCGACGACGACGACGGTGTTGCCGGTGTCGCGCAATGTCTCGAGGGTCTGGATCAGCTTGCCGTTGTCCCGCTGGTGCAGGCCGATGCTTGGTTCGTCAAGGATGTACAAGACGCCGACAAGCCCGCAGCCGATCTGGCTGGCAAGACGGATCCGCTGCGACTCGCCACCGGAGAGGGTGGGGGCGGCGCGATCCAGGGTGAGGTAGTGCAAGCCGACGTTGACCAGGAACTCCAGTCGGCCGCAGATCTCCTTCATGAGTTCGCCCGCGATCATCGCCTCCCGCTCAGGCAGTTCGACCGTCTGGAAGAAGCTCAGGGTGTCCCCGATGGAAAGATGTTCCAGTTCGGGAAGGCGGCATCCGGCAACCGTGACGGCGCGGGCCTCTGGCTTGAGTTTCTCACCGTGGCATTCGGTGCAGTTCTGCTGGCTGAAGTAGCGCATGTAATGGGTGCGCAACCCTTCGGACCCAGTCTGCTTCAGGAGGCGCTTGATGCGGTGGGTGATGCCCTCCCAGGCATATTCCTTGCGCGACATGAAGGCACTGGCGGGTGCCGCCGCCCCGGCCGCGGTGGTGCCCCACGCAATCTTGACCTTGTCGCCATCGGACCCATTCATCAGCAAGGCACGATGGGCCGCCGAGAGGTCTCGCCACGGCACGTCCGTGGGAATGCCGAATCCTTCGAGGATCTGGATGCGGTAGCGGTCACCCCATCCGGTGCCACTCTCCTCATCCTGATCGGCCCAGGCGACGACGGCACCTTCGCGGAGACTGAGGGTCTTGTCGGGAACCACCAGGTTCTCGTCGACAACCATCATGTTCCCCAAGCCGAGGCATCCGGGACAGGCCCCGACGGGACTGTTGAACGAGAAGAGTTGGGGGCTGAGTTCATCGAACGACAGGTTGCAATAGGCGCAGGAATTGCGTTCGGCAAAGAGGAGGTCCCCGGCAGCCGCCTGCATGCCCTTCAATCCGCCGCCCGAAGCACCATCGGCCGGGGCGGACGCGCGTTGTCCCCACCAGCGACGCATTGCCATGGATGCCGACGCGAGGGCCGCGCCGGGCGAGGCAGTGACACCCTCCCCGGCCCGGTTCACGGGTGATTCGCTCTCAGGAGTGGCTGGGACAGGTGTGACAGTGCCGACGGGTTCGGCCGGTGCAAGCACCAGGTTCCCCTCACCCGTGCGCAATGCCGTCTCCACCGAGTCGGTCAGACGTTGACGGTCGATCGCATCCTCGGGGATCACTCCGTCCGGCCCCGGTTCGGGCAGGCGGATGCGGTCTATGACGATGTCGATGACGTGCTTGCGCTTCTTGTCGAGGACTGGCGGGCTGTCGACCGAATGGACCTGACCATTGACACGCACGCGGGCAAAGCCGTCACGTCGGGCCTGCAGGAAGACATCCTGGAACTCACCCTTGCGGTTGCGGGCGATCGGCGCAAGGATGAGCCACTGGCTACCGGGTGCCTGCGCGAGGATCTGATCGACAATCTGTTCCGGGGTCTGCGCGCTGACGCGTCGACCACATTCGGGACAGTGGGCCTGACCGACCCGGGCGTACAGGACGCGCAGGTAGTCGTGGATCTCGGTGACGGTGCCAACGGTCGACCGCGGATTCTTGGATGCCGACTTCTGTTCAATGGAAATGGCCGGCGAGAGACCGATGATTGCGTCAACGGAAGGCTTCTGCTGGTTTCCCAGGAACTGGCGCGCATAGCTGGAGAGGCTTTCAACGTACCGTCGCTGACCCTCGGCGTACAAGGTGTCGAAAGCGAGTGAGGACTTGCCCGAACCGGAGACGCCGGTGAGGACCACCAGGGCATCGCGCGGGATGGTGAGCGTGACGTTCTTGAGATTATGTTCGCGCGCACCCTGGATGAGGATGTGGTCTGGACGCATCAACGATCTCCAAGTCCTGCCCGGTCCGCACGCACCACCGACGCTGGCGGAAGTGAGGTGATGCGACGGATGGGCAAGCCATCGCAAGGAAGTGCCTTCGTATTGTGACGTGTTGCGCTTCACATCGGGTATTCCCGCAGGAAAACCCTGTCAGTTCCGATCATGTTCGGAAACGACATCCGCACGCGCATCGCGACCCGCTAATCTCTACCGCAACGTATCGGTGCCGGGATTGGGTTCCCGACGGTGGGCGTTACCCCCGGAGAGATGCCGGGAACCAGTCTTTCAGAGAGGGCCCCTTACCGTGCCGGTCAGACCGACAGGCAGCGGGCGCAAGGCAATATTGTGAACGACGTACAGAGCCGACCAGACGAGCGACAGGTTGACGTGCAACGCGTCGGCATCAAGCGCGTCGAACTGCCGTGGCGGGTGCAGGAGCGTAGTGGTGGCGTGCAGACGGTGACGGCGATGACGCGCCTTTCCGTTGACCTGCCTGCCGAATACAAGGGCACCCACATGTCCCGCCTCGTCGAGATGCTCGAGGTGTGGAAGGACGAACCCCTGTCCCCCGCAACCGTTGCCGGACTGCTTTCGGCAACGCAGGTGCGACTGGGTGCAGTTCGCGCCCATGTGGGTCTCACCTTCACCTACTTCATGACGAAGGCAGCCCCGGTCAGCCAGCAGCGCAGCACCATGGGCTACACCTGCCAGGTGGACGCCACCGTGGATGGTGACCAGCTTGACCTGGTCATCGGTGCGGACGTGCCGATCACGACCGTCTGCCCTTGCAGCAAGGAAATCTCGGTGGCCGGCGCGCACAACCAGCGGGCATGGCTGCGCTTGCGTGTGCGTCCGACGGCCGATTCCACCCTCACCTTCGAGGACCTGATCCGGCACGGCGAGACCCTTGGCAGTTGCGAGATCTTCCCGCTGGTCAAGCGCGCCGACGAGAAGTTCGTCACGGAACAGGGCTACTTCAATCCGAAGTTCGTGGAGGACGTCCTCCGCGATGCCGTTGTCTGGCTACGCGCCGACCCGTCGGTTCGGTGGTTCGAGGTGGAGTGCGAGGCGGACGAAAGCATCCACCTGCACAATGCCTACGCCTACCAGCAGGAACCGGCCGGGACAACTGGTGCGGGGACAATCCCGGTTGCCTCAGTGCTTGGCATGTCGATGGTGACTGGCAACACAGCCTCCGTATCGCAAGACCATGCCGTCGCTACCCACAGTACGGTGATGGCGCACGACCGCGCCTGACCAGTCTTCCGAACCCATCCCACCCGCAATCCCCCACTATGAGGGTCATTGCGGTGGGTGTATGCTGGCCATCCGGCTCAAAACCGGACGGTCTGGCATGCGCCGGAGGAACGGGAGAGGACGCACGTGGCGACATTCGTGGTGGTTCATGGCGCCTGGGGTGGGGCGTGGTCGTGGAACAAGTTCGTGGTGCCACGTCTCCGGGCTTCGGGACACACGGTCTTTGCGGCCACGCTGACGGGTCTGGGCGACCGCACGCATCTGGCACACCCCGGCGTCGATCTGGATACCCATGTGCAGGACGTGGCCAACGTGCTGTTCTACGAGGACCTGCACGACGTGATCCTGGTGGGCCACAGTTATGGCGGGCGGGTGATCACCGGCGTGGCTGATACGTCGGCTGATCGTCTGGCGCACCTGGTCTATCTGGACGCCTTCGTGCCGACGCCAGAGAACCCGGGAGGAACGACCATCTCGGCGGCGTCACAGGCACGGATCGATGCCGAGGGTGACGGATGGCGCAACCCGCCGGGTGATGCTCCGCCGGACCAACCCTCCGAGATCATCGAGTGGGCACGTCCACGCCGGTCATGGCAACCGGTGAAGACCTTCACGCAACCGGTGCGCTTCACCAATCCGGTGCCAAACCTTGCACGCACCTACGTGTACTGCTCGGTGGGAAAGGACCCGTCCAGTCCATTCGCCAAACTGGCCTTGCAATTGCGCGATGACCCGGCGTGGACCTATCACCAACTGGAGACCGGGCACAACCTTCACTACACCGCCCCCGACGACACCGTTGCCATCCTTGCAGGGATCGGCGACGCGCAGGACAGGGGCGCGTAACGCCGTACGGGTACGAGGATGTGGTTTCCCCCACTCCCGCCAAGGTGGGAGTGGGGGGCCAACGTGGTCCGTGGTGAGACCCACCTGGGAACGGCGGCGCCTTCGCGGTCAGGGTTACACGGGATGGGGACCGGGTTTCCGCTGGGGTGAGTTGGACCCTGGTCCGCGGGTATCCGTGCCCACATCCTCCTTGTCAGTCCCGTGGCACATTCCCGATGCGGAAGCCTTCACACCGGCAAGTGGGCACGGGTGCTGCCTGACGGGAGATGTCTCGGCTGAGACCTGGGTGCGAACCAGAGGGGTTCTTGCGGGCCAACCGAGGTGCATTTGAACCGGGGTGGGGGCTTGGCGAACCCGCAGACCAAAGTGCCAAGAGGGCGCCGACGCTCCAAGGATGAGGTTCGTGGACCCCTGCCCAAGATCTCTCCTGGGCAGGGGTCACCATCAACCACGGCCGACGTCAGTGCCCGGCGCTGCGATGCAGATCCACGGCCGGGATGTGTGCCAAGCGGTCCATGAACGAGGTCCGGATGGCTTGGGCACGTTCGGGGGTCACACCCTCGAAGCGGGTCGTGATCGCCGGTTCGGTGTTGGAAGCACGGACCAATCCCCAACCACCATCGAGGACCACGCGCGCACCATCAAGGGAGATGACCTCGTGCACCGAGGCATCATGGGCGAACGCCTCCTGCAAGGCATCGATGACAGCGAACTTGGCGTCATCGGCGCAGTAGAAGCGCTCTTCCGGCGTGGCGTGATACCGGGGCAGATCAGCGACAAGGTGGGACAGTGAGACCGGTTCGCGGGAGAGGGCGGCCAGGAGGTTCGCCCCAGCGAAGGTGCCGTCATCGAAATCGATGACCGGATCACCAAAGAAGGTGTGGCCCGAGAGTTCGCCGGCGAGGATGGCGTTGGTCTCGCGGCGGCGCGCCATGATGTTGGGGTAGCCGGTGCGCGACATGACCGGCACGCCACCGGCAGCGGTGATGCCATCGATCAGGCCCTGGGAACACTTGACATCGAAGACCACACTGCCACCGGGGTGCGTGCGCAGGGCGTTCCGTGCCAGGATGACAAGGTACTGGTCGGCCCAGAGGATTTCGCCGGCGTCATCCACCACACCCAACCGGTCGCCATCGCCATCCAGGGCAATGCCCATATCGGCCTTGGTCTCCTTCACCTTGGCGATCAGGTCGCGCAGGTTCTCGGGCTTGAGGGGATCGGGCATGTGGTTGGGGAAGGTGCCATCCGGCTCGCAATAGAGGGGAATGACCTCGCACCCGAGGGCGGTGAAGGTCTGGATCGCGACCGGACCGGCCACGCCGTTCCCGGCATCGACGACCACTTTCAGGGGGCGGGCCAACTTGATCTGTGTGGCGACGTAGCGCACATAGTCGTCCACGACATCATGGTGGTCGTGGGCACCAGCGCCGGCTTGGCGGAAGGTGCCTCCCTGCGCAAGACGGAACAGGTCCTGGATATCTGACGGACGCAATGGGACGCCGTTGGGCAGGCCGGCCTCACGCTTGCGCGCTTTGAGCCCGTTGAACTGCGGCGGGTTGTGACTGGCGGTGATGCACCCGCCACCATTGGTGTGGAGGGTGTTGACGGCGTAGTAGAGGAGGGGAGTTGGCACCTGTCCGACATCAATGACGCGGGCACCGGTGTTGCGCAGCCCCTCGATGAATGTGGCGGCGTACCGTTGCGATGAGAGGCGGACATCGCGCCCGACAGCGACCGTACCCGGTTCGCCGTCACCAGCGAGGAAGGTTCCCAATGCGCCGCCAAGACGGCCAAGCACCGGTTCGGTGAAGTTCTGATCCACGAACCCCCGGATGTCGTATTCGCGGAACATGGTCTGGTCGACGGCATGAGCATCAGGTGTGCCGGCGGTGGTCACGATCTGTCTCCTTCATTCGAGGCGCGTTGCGTGCCGGAGATTGGCCCCATCACCCCTGATTCACATGCTATTCGCATGGCTTGCCACACCCATTGTTTCATACGTTCTGCCCGGGCCACCCACAGTCGGGAAAGGGTCTCACGGCCGGGGCGGTCGCCGGTGCACCCACGGTATGCGCATGGTGTCCCAGAAGACCAGGAGGGCGTGCCCAAGGGTCACCCGCATCCGGGAACCACCGGCGTTGGTCCACTGCACGGGAACTTCGGCGATATGGTACCCGCGCTGTTGGGCAAGGTAGAGGACTTCCACATCAAAGATGATGCTTCGGATCACGCTTTCGGCGAAGAGTTCGCGGGCGACATCACCGATGAAGAGTTTGAAGCCACTCTGGGTGTCCTTGACGCCGCGGACGGTGACGGACCCGCGGAGGATGCGGAACGCCTTGCCGAAAAGTTGGCGGTAGAGGGGTTGGCTGCGTCGCATGTCGGTGCCATCGGGTTGGACACGCGACCCGATGACGATGTGTGCCCCGGCATCCAGTGAAGCGAGAAGGCGGGGGAGTTCCTCGATCGGGGTTGAGAAATCGGCGTCGGAGAAGAGGACTACCTTGCCCCGGGTCGCGAGGATGGCATTGCGGAGGCCGGCACCCTTGCCCTGGTTACGCACCGACCGGAGGACACGGACGGCACCGGGGAAGCGCGCGCCGATGCGTTCGGCCACCGCGGCGGTGTCGTCTCGGGATCCGTCATCGTTCAGGACTACTTCGAAGGAGTAGCCCTGTGCAGTGAGGAAGTCAAGGGCATGGGTCAGCGTTGGCGGCAGACGTTCGGCCTCGTTGTAGGCGGTGATCGCCAAGCTGAGGTACGGAGGCGAGTCGCCCGCGGGCGCCGATTGCATCGCCCGGAAGGGTAGCAGTGCCGACCCATCACCTCACCTCCACGGCACGATTTGCGGAGGCTTCGCCGGTATTCCCGGCGAGAGGCTGATCACCGGCTAGGTCCCGTCAATGATCAGCTGCACGCGCGTGCCGGTCTCCTTCTCGGCGGCGGCCAGTGCCTCGGACAACGGGGCGCGCCCCCACCTGGACAGCGCAAAACGGTTTTGCACCCGCACAGTGATGACTGTCGCGCCGTCGGATGCCGAGGTGCCTTCCTGTGGACCCCCAACAGTTTCGCTGGCAATCGCCCCTGACCCCAGCCCTTCATCCCTGACAGGTAGACGCTGCACTTGCAACGGTGCGACCCATGCGCCGTATGTGGCGGGTGTGAGGGATGCCCTCAGTACCTCGCACAGGTTGGCGAAGCGGTCGGGTGCCGTCGCCCCGGGGGTGGGTGAAGGGTCTTCCACGAACTCCCGCATCAGGCCGGGCAGTTCTGCCGGCTTGGACGCATTGTGGCCGGGAACAGGCGAGGGTGCAGAGACCTTGCCCGGTGCACCGCGGGCAAGATCGGCCAGGATCCGGGTGGCGAGTGCCGCGGGCGGATCGGTTGCCAGTTCCCCACTCGTACCGGAACCCGCCGTGCCGGTCTTGGCCTCCTCAACCGGGCCATGATTGCGGACGACCGCAGAACTGCCGGATGGAGTGCCAGTACGTGGGGCATTGAAGCCATCGACGATTGCTTGCGCGAGATAGCCACCCGGATTACGCGGCGCGATGATCCCTGCCTGACCAGACCGTGCGCGCACGATACGCTCGCGCAGCGATGCCACTTGCGTGTCGATGTGTGCACCCGGATAGGTAGCGACAAGGCGCTCGGCCCGTGACGCGGTGATTCCCATCTCCACGAGGGTCTGCACTCTTTGCGCGAAGACCGCGGAGGCGTGATCCCCACGGCCTTCACTCGCCGGGGATGGCGTCGGCACGGCGGGTGGCTCCGGTACCTCACGACCATGACCTGTCGGGGAAGGCAGGAGAAGCGTCGCCGGCATCCGAGGTTCATCGGGGGTCTCTGGTTCGGATGTTGGCAGGACACTCCCCGCACGGCGTCGGGGCCGGGCATCAAAGGCGGGATCAAACGCATAGCACGCCTTCTCGCCGGCCCCTGGACCACCCGCCATGGGCAGGTACTGGGAACCGGCCAGATAGCCGGTGGCACGCAGTTCCTCATGCGCTTCCGAAAGGCCCACCTTGATGTCGGACTGGAAGCGGTACTCGAGGCCAAGGACATCGGCGAGGGTGCGCAGGCCGATCTCGAAGCTTCCGCGGCTATTCCGGACCTTGTCGAGGTAGCGGAACAGGCGTCGCGAGAGTGGGCGGGTCAGGTGGAAGTAGTAGGTGGTATCGAGGCCCTTCGTGTAGCGCCGCTCGTAACTCTGGACGAGAGGGCTACCCAGACGGGCAAAGGAGACTTCCATCGGTCGGGCAAGTTCGACGCGTCCGGCAAGCGGGTCGCCATCGAGGGCCGCGATACGTCGTGCCGTCGCCATGGCGGCACGTTCGTAGACGCGCACCTCTTCCAGGATGTGGAAGGTGAGGCTCAGTCGTTCGGTCGGCCCGGTCCGTTCCCGGTCTGGTCCCATCAGTGCCGGGCGGTAGAAGGCATGTTCGGTCTGCACCGTGGCACCGGCAAGGCGAGCCAGGCCCTGTTCGATCAGTTCGTACCCCCGGCCGGAGTTGGAGATCCCGATCACCTGCGCCAGCCGGTTGCGGGTGAACCGGATGCGACCGTCAGACGGCAGTCCCTGTTCGGTGAAAAGGACCAGGAGGGCAACGTACAGGTCCTGTTCGAACGGACCCGGCAATCCCAGACCCTCGGTACCGCGCACCGACCAGACCTGTTCGTGGGTCTGTCCGTCAGGGGCCGGCCGGGTGCGGACATACCGGAGTTCGGTGCGCTTCGACCGGCGTCCCAGTCGGAACGCGGGATATTCCTCGAGGTTCATCTCCACGATTGCCGATATTGCGGGCCCTTCGGGAGGGTCCGTGGACAGCGAAGATTGGTCCCGAAGCACGGGAATGGAGGCGGTGGTTCCTGACATCGGTAATTTGCTCATCATCACGGAACCTGCGCCTGTTCTGCCGGATTTGGTCGGTCGATCCAACCCCAATTCATTGCGTCACGGTTCACGGACTCTTTGCTTCGGAGTCTCTGCCTCTGCGGCCGCGTCGCCGGATCCCAGCGACATGGTGTCCCTTTGTATAGCCGATGGGAATCCTTTCCTCGCCACCGCAGCAACCGCCCATCTCTGGAAATCGGTGACCAGTCTCCAGTCATGGTGCGACTCTTCCCCGACAAGGTGCGATGCACTCCGGCAGGGGTGCGAATCATCCCGGTCAAAGTGCGACCAGATCCCCGACAAGGTGCGATTGATTTCCCGACAAAGTGCGACTGGTCTCCGGGTTGCCACACCGCAGTCTCCAGACAAAGTGCGAACAGTCTCCATGGATGTCACACGACGCGGCCGCACAGATATCGCCCGATTGTCTGGAGGTTCACCCTGTTGTGTCGCATCCCTGCCAATGCCGGCATGGTGGCACGTGGAACGTGGCCGGTGCGGATATGCGAGGTGCGAGGAGTGGAGACCGGCAAGCGAAGAACCCAAACAACGGATACTTCGCATCTTGTCTGGAGACTGTGACGGTGAACCGCGCCGAACATCGCACTTTGTCTGGAGACCGTTACGATGAGGCGGGTACTCACGGCGTGGAGACCAGTCGCGGCCGCGCATACAATCCAATCACCGCCGAGACGGTGCGGCCGCGGATGCAGAGGTTTCGCGCCGTCCCGGATTTGAAACCGCTTCCCGAACTGTCAGTACCCCCGAGAACCATCCGTCCATGACGACACCCACTGTTCCGCAACCACTGAGGCGCACCAGGGCGACCATGCCCCAGGGTGGGCCAGTGGCCGGTGGCGTGTCACTCGGGGCGACGGGGCGGAGATCAGGAGATCAGGACCGCCGAGCGGTGCCGATGCCACTGAGACCACGTGGAGGGTTCGGTGCCTACCTGAACGACCTGCGGGGATTGCGGGGCATGACCATCCGCGGCCTTGCAGCAGCCGCAGGGTTGCACCACACCTACATTTCCAAGTTGGAGCGCGGTGACCGGCAGGCACCGGACCCGAAGGTTGTGGAGGCTTTGGCGACGGCGCTGCGGGTTTCGCCATCACAGTTGGACCAGTTGCGGTGGCGTGCCGGATTGGGCGGAAATGCGCCTGCGACTGGTCCTGAGACGGCGGTCGATGCGGTTGCCGAACCCCGTGAGGTGTCTGAGGATGGGAACCGTCTGACATCGGGTGGAGACCAAGATCCCTCCGGGACAACCCCGAGTGCGTTCAACGCCTCTCCAGATATTGGCCGGCATGGGGCCTCGCCCGGTCGCCCTCACGCCACTGCCGGACGCGCCGTTGATCCCCTCCGTGATCCGGTGTTGACCCTTGTTGCCGACGCACTGGACACCGCCGATGCGCCTGGTGTCCGCGAAGCCCTCCGCCGATCGATCGCTCACGCGGTTCAGGCGGTGCTTGCACCTCCACCCATGCCGTCGCCGTGGGTCGCCCCGGACACCCCTTCGGTGCACTGGCCGGTGCCGGCAAGCCGTTCATCCGGACGTTCGTCAGGGGCGGATGCGTTGCCTCTTCCCACGCCGCCGGATGCGGTTGCCGGACCCGAGGTGGTTGCGGTGAACCGCTTTGCCGGGGGCATTGTCACGCTCGAGGCTGGCGCATCGGAGATCCATGTCACCCCCGATTACCTGTGGCAACTGGTGCAAGCCGGCCATCTCGCGGCCTGGGTCCTTCCGGGTACGCCGGTCGGATCACCGGTTGGCGTACGCCTGCGCCGCGAGGATGTCCTGGCGCTGATGTCTCCCTTGGCTTTCGGCCCGACCCGGTGACCCCCGGTTCCGGGCAAATGACCGGCGTCGGTGAACCTTGGTCCGGGAACATTGCCTATTGCTGTTGCGCGGTGCGACAATGACACCCACGCGTGGATCGAATGTGTGTCGCCCGGCGTGCCTCCAACGGGTACGAGGTGGCGCCAACCCTGGGATACGATGCCGGTGACGCATGAACGGTAGGGCGATGCTTGTCCGGGTCATCCTGGTTGCCGTCACTATCGTTGGATTGATGCTTGCGGTCCAGACGCCCGAGACAGTCGGCGCCGCCACACCAGTCCCCACGCTGACCCGCACCATCACGGTCTCACCGACCATCACCCTCACCCCAGTGCCACTCACCGTCACTCCAACCCGGACGGCCACGGCGACCAGCACGTTTGCGGCTGTCACGTCAACCCGCACGTCAACGGTTACCCGGACATCCACGCCAACCCGTACCTCCACATCTACGGCGACCGCCACCGTGCCGTGCAGCACGCCGACCAGTACTTTCACAGTGGCAAGTGGAGCGATTTGCACTGCAACATCGACATCTACGCGTACGGTTACTGCGACTCCAACCATTACTGTGACGCCAACCGAGACTGGAACGCGGACCTTGACGCCGACTCGTACGGTAACAGCGACAGCGACCTTTACCGTGGCTCCGACGGTGACCGTGACCCGGACCGCGACGACCACACCGACGTTTACCTTGGTTCCTACGATCACGCCGACCCGAACGGCGACAACGACGCCGACCTTCACCTTCACACCGACGATCACGCCGACCCGAACGGCGACAACCGCGGCGACTATCACGCTAACGTCGACAACCACGTCGACCGCCACGATTACCTCGACCTTTACGGTCACCCGGACCGAGACCGTCACCCCGACCGTCACATCCACCCCGACCGTCGCGACAGCCACGTCGACCCGCACTCAAACTGTTGTCCCATCTGTCACGGTGACGCCTACCGTGCCAACATCGACGGTTACCCGTACGGCAACCATCGCGCCTCCAACCTTGACGGTCACGGAGACACGTACACCGACGGTTACCCGGACTGAGACGGCTACCCGCACATCGACGCCAACGGCGACCGCCACCGTGCCGTGCAGCACGTCGACCAGCACGTTCTCACTGGAAAGCGGAGCGGTTTGCACCCCGACATCGACAGTCACCTCGACGGCCTCCACC
>Ga0209596_1002482_pt1 | contig 15232 bp, 9 predicted proteins | sample M_130807_MF_Meta_FD_187314 | JGI IMG/M metagenome (GOLD analysis project Ga0209596, IMG submission 187314) | Freshwater microbial communities from Lake Montjoie, Canada to study carbon cycling - M_130807_MF_MetaG (SPAdes) (version 2) | ecosystem: Environmental > Aquatic > Freshwater > Lake... | reverse complement strand
CAGGAGCAACAGAAACATTTAAATTTGTTGTGATTCTAGATGATGCATCCGCAACTGCTGCGGTGAATAACTTATTGTATTTGAGTTATCCAGGTTCATTAACGGCCCCTCCTGCAGTTTGTACGCCATACAGTGATACGGTAAGAACATGTGGAGGACCAGTGCCAATCACCATCAGTGGACCAATTGTTAGTAATTATACATGGACATGGTCCCCTTCAACAGGGTTGACACCTCCTACTGGGCCTTCTGTTGTTGCTAATCCGGCAGTAACAACCACTTACACGGCAATAGGCACACCAATAAGTGCATGTTTAACACCCATAACCATTCCATTCGTTGTTCAAGTCACTCCTGCTAGTGGTACAAATCCTGTTATAACGCCTGTTGGCCCTGTTTGCGAGTCAACGCCTGCTTTTAATTTGACAGTCGATTCAACGGGCGGAACTTGGATGGGTCCCGGCATTACAAATACCACGTTAGGCACCTTCGATCCTCTCGCAGCAGGACCTGGAACACATTTAATTACGTATTATACAAGTGCATGGTGTAACTCTACAGATACGATGAATATCACCGTTCTTGGTTCAGCGAGTGCAACAATTGTTCAACCTGCAGCAGTTTGCGCTGGTTCAGCTGCATTTAATTTGACAGCAGGAGCAACAGGTGGAACATGGTCAGGAACAGGTATTACGAGTGCTTCCGCAGGCACTTTTAATCCTACAACTGCTGGTTCATTTATTGTTAACTATGCAATTGCAGGTACTTGCCCTTCTAGCGATACGGTTGTAGTCACGGTGAATCCTACTTTAAATGCCACTATCACGCAACCTGGTCCAATCTGTGTAACTGCTGCTCCTATTACATTAACAGCCGTTGATCCAGGAGGAGTATGGTCTGGAACAGGAATTACGAGTGCTACTTTAGGAACATTTAATCCAACAACTGCTGGAGTTGGTACACATATTATTATGTACACTATTTCCGGTCCTTGTCCTTCAGTTGACACTGTTAACATAATTGTGTCGTCAATTTATAATGCAACGATTACGAATGTAAATCCTGTTTGTATTAGTGCAGCTTCCTTCAATATGACTGCAGCAACTCCAGGTGGTAGCTGGACAGGTCCGGGGATAATCAATGCCGCTTCTGGTACTTTCGACCCTGCAACTGCCGGAGCTGGTGTTTATACGATTACATATACAATCTCAGGATTGTGCGGTTCTGTTGATACTACAGTGGTAACAGTCATAGCACTTCCTGTCATATCTATTGTTGCCGATACTACGCAAGGCTGTGAACCAACAACAATTACTTTTACAAGTACTGCTAATCAGCCAGGAGGTACCAATGCTTGGGATTTTGGTGTTCTTACATCTTCTAGTGATACTTCAAGTCTGGCCAATCCTTCGTATCAATATCAATCTGCAGGAATATATACTGTTACGTATACCTACACGAATACAATAGGTTGTGTAAGCACATCAGTGAATACAAATTTAATTACGATTCATGCTTTGCCAATTGCGGCATTCGTTGCATTGCCACAACCGGTTGATGTATTAAATCCTACCATAAATTTTATTGATCAATCAGTTGGTTCTGTTAATGCTTGGGTATGGTCATTTGGAACAGGTGCAGGTTCAATCATTCAAAATCCTTCCTACGATTATCCAGGTATAGGTGTGTTTCCTGTTCAGCTTGCGGTGATGAATATTTATGGTTGTGTTGATACTGTTTCAGATTTTGTGACAGTTGATCCTGTCTATCTGTATTATGCGCCTAACGCATTTACACCTAATGGTGATGGAAAGAATGATGTGTTCATGATAAAAGGAGATAATATTGATCCGAATAAATTTGAAATGAGTGTTTTTGACAGATGGGGTGAATGTATTTTTAAAACAACCGATCTGAATATTGGATGGAATGGTGCTAAAAATAATACAGGTGCTTTAGTTCAGGAAGATGTTTATGTTTATAAGGTTGATTTGAGAGATTGGCAAGGTATTCGTCATCAATACATTGGTCATGTCACTATTGTAAAATAGAGTATAGTATAGAAAAGCTTTCAACCTCTGCGGCAAAAATCGCGGAGGTTTTTCTTTTTAGTCCATTTCCAACAATAAATTTGATTTATTATATTTACAGAAATTACATTGATTACATATCAGGTGATATGTAAAAAAATTATTATACCATGAAATATTCAACCATTGATAAAAATTTATTTATTGAGAATAGAAAACGTTTTGCTGCCGGCTTAAAACCTAATTCTATTGCTTTATTTACAAGCAATGATATTCTTCCTACTAATGCAGATGGCTCAATAGGGTTTGTTCAGAATTCCGATCTGTTTTATTTAAGCGGTGTTGATCAGGAAGACACTATTTTGTTGATCTATCCAGATGCTGTAACAGGGGCTCACAAAGAAGTTCTGTTTGTGAAAGAGACAAGTGAGCTTATCGCAATTTGGGAGGGTGCAAAATTGAATAAAGAACAAGCAACGGCAACTTCAGGCATTAAAAATATTATGTGGGTAAATGGGTTCGATGCTTTTTTGAAGTCGGTGATCTTCCAGGCCGAAACTATTTATTTGAACAGCAATGAGCATACGCGCAGATATATTGATACGGAAACAGCAGAGATGCGTTTCAACAAAAATATCATGGCAAAATTTCCTTTGCATAAAATAGATCGCTCCGCACCGATCATGCATAAACTAAGAGCGATCAAATCGAAATTTGAAGTTGATCTTATTCAAGAAGCATGTAATATTACTGAAAAAGGGTTACGAAGATTATTAGGTTTTGTGAAGCCGGGTGTGATGGAATATCAAATAGAAGCAGAATTGGTTCATGAGTTTATTTCTAATCGTTCTCGTGGATTCGCGTATGGTCCAATTATCGCTTCTGGCGGAAATGCATGTGTATTGCATTATGTAGAGAACAATAAAGAATGCAAAGCAGGAGATGTTATTTTATTAGATGTAGCTGCTGAATATGGAAATTATGCCAGCGACCTGACGCGTTGTTTACCGGTAAGTGGAAAATTCACAGATCGTCAGAAGCAAGTATACAATGCTGTTTTAAGGGTTATGAAAGCAGCGACTGCAATGTTGGTTGTTGGAAATAATATTCCTGATTATCACAAATCTGTGGGCTTATTGATGGAAAAAGAATTGGTTGATTTGGGTTTAATCACGATGGAAGACATAAAAAATCAAAATCCTGATTGGCCAGCGTATAAAAAATATTTTATGCATGGCACTTCTCATTTTCTTGGGTTGGATGTTCATGATGTCGGAGATTTCAATCGCAAACTCGAAGCAGGAATGGTGTTTACCTGTGAGCCAGGAATTTATATTCCGCAGGAAAATTTAGGTATTCGTTTGGAGAATGATATTCTCGTTACTGCAAATGGACCTGATGATCTCATGAAAAATATTCCATTGGAGGCCGATGAAATTGAAGCATTGATGGCAAAATAATTTGCTGAATAGCACATCAAAATAATGGTTGCTGAATTTAAAAAATCAAAAATTCATTATACAGATTCTGGCAAAGGTCGAGTGATCGTTTTGCTGCACGGCTTCTTGGGCTCACTAGAAGTATGGAGTGAATTGTGTAAAAAGCTTTCAAAAAGATTTCGCGTCATTGCAATTGACCTTCCTGGTCATGGGGAAACTCCGTCTATTGGATATTATCATAGTATGGAGCTGTTGGCCCAATCAGTAAAAGCGGTATTGGATAAAGCGGGCGTGAGGCGTTATGTCATTGTGGGTCATTCAATGGGCGGATACGCAGCGTTAGCTTTTGCAGAATTATATCCTGATAATGTCAGCGGACTTTGTCTGTTTAATTCAACATCTTATGCGGATTCCGAAGAAAAGAAAAAGGAACGAGAAAAAGTGATACGATTAGTTAAAAAAGAACATAAACATTATGTGGCTGAGGTAGTGACATCTTTATTTGCTCCTGAGAACATAAGTAAGATACCAAATGAATTAGAAAAGGTAAAACGCATAGCTGCTCAAGTTCAAAAACAGGCTATAATTAATAGTTTAGAAGGGATGAAAGAACGAAAGAGTCGTGACTTAATCCTAAAGTTTGCGGAATTTCCAGTACTATTTATTGTAGGAAAAAAAGATAGCGTCATAAACTATGAAACGATGTATGCTCAGATGGGCGTATGTAAATATCCTTCTATTTTAATCTTGGAAAATTGTGGACATATGGGATTCTATGAAGCACCCAAAGAAACTGCGAAAGAGCTATTGTTATTTTCGGATAGAAGTTTCAGAAAAACATATTAGTTTTTGAAAGCGACTTTTACTCAGTTCATCACCATTTATAAAACAAAATGCTAAGAGCAAGTTAAATGCTACAAAGAAATGAAGGTGGCTCATGTTGTATTAAAAATAGGTTGTTTTCAAAGGACAATAGTTGAATATTTTTATTTTATATTGTGAGCAGTAGGAAAAATTTTAAGCATTCCTTCATAGTAATCGTAGAAGGTTTTTAAAAAGTAAAAGCGACACCTACTCTCAAAGGTGCCGCTTTCGGGTCTAACTAAACTAAACAAACTAATTACTCTTAAATCGCATTATAAATGCTGAAAAATATTATAAATACAGTTGCTATTGCTAATAGAACGGTTACAGTTCCTATACCATCTTGGTGGTAGTTTTGACTGTGTCTGATTGATGTTTTTCTGTTCATGGCGATTGAATTTAAAATGTTAAAATCGTGTAGTGTTGTTGCCATCGTGTAAATATTTAATTCAATAATGATATCTATTTCTAATCTCGGATTTTTTTATTTTAGAGTTGAGGTGCGGGTGGTTTGCCTATTAATTCATACAACATCCCCATGTGCCAATTAATTTGCTACAAACCTCCCAACACCTTCTCTTAGTCTTAATTTATTTAGATTCAGTAATTGAATGAACTTCTGCACAATATTACGCTGTTAATCACAGCAAGTATACCCATAATGAGTAAATGGCAGGTTCAATTATTTAACGGTAGGAATTAAAATTTAAGCGGTGAATCTATAAATGGGATAATTTTTCAAGAAAGTCGGTTTTGTTTCTTCTGGATACCTCAACCTGTGAATTGTCCGTCATTACAACATATCCACCTTCTCCTTTTATGTATTTTTTTACATGTTCTAGATTGATAAGATGGGAGCGATGGATTCGAAAAAAATTGTCTTCAGCAAATAGCTGCTCATATTCACCTAATGTTCTAGAAGCGATTATTTTTTTGCCGTTGGTGAGAATAAAAAACGTATAGTTACCATCTGAGTCGCAACGAATAATATCGGAGAGATTAATGAATATTAATCCGTCACCATCTGGAATACCAACTTTTTTTAATTTATTATCAGGTCGAATATTAGAAAGGAGTGTTTTGAATTGTTTATCAAGAGATTTTTTCTGGCCGATGTGTTCTTCAAATCGTTTAACAGCTTGTACTAATTCTTCGGGGTCAATAGGTTTTAAAATATAATCTACAGCACTGAATTTGATTGCTTTTATTGCATAATGGTCGTAGGCGGTTGTAAATATGATATTAAAATTGATCTCTTTAAATTTTTCAAGAAGGTCAAAAGCATTTCCGTTAGGCATTTCAATGTCTAAAAAAACTAGATCGGGTTCTTTATTTGTTATGGCTTCAAATGCGGCTAAAATAGAATCAACTTTTGCAACCACTTCAACATGTTTGCAGTTTTTTTCCAGCATTTTTGACAATGATTCACGTCCCCCTAATTCATCATCTACAATTATTGCTTTTATCATTTACAATATCAATTTATACGAATATACAATTAGTTTTCATTTGCCTCTAAGGGAATTATTAATTTTACTTTTGTACCCGATGATTGACCGTTTTCAAAAAGGTCGATTATTTCGGCATGTATATTACTGTTTAAGGTAGCGTTTAAAATATCTAACCGTTCTTTGGTAATACTCATTCCCATCGATTTATGCTGTTGCACTCTATTCTTTTTGAACTCCATTGATTTTTCACGACCTATTCCATTGTCTTCTATTGTACACAAAATGGTATCGCCTTGTTTTCGGAGGAAAATAGAAATTTTTCCATTGCCCTGTTTAGGTAATAAACCATGTAAAATGGCATTTTCAACATATGGTTGTATTAACATGGACGGAATCCGATCGTAAGTTTGATCAATTTCAAGATCTACATATATTTTGTATTCAAATTTTTTATCAAACCTCATTACTTCTAATTCCAAATATAACTCGAGTGCTTTTATTTCCTCCTCAACAGGAATCATTTGCAGTTTGGAGTTGTCCATAATTCTGCGCATTAATTTCGCAAATTTTGAAAGATATTTTAACGCAGAATCTGTGTCGTTATTCGAAATATAATGTTGAATCGAACTCAATGTGTTGAATATAAAATGAGGGTTCATTTGAGCGCGTAATGCCTGCGACTCTATATTTGCAATTTTTTTATTTAATTCCGTTTTACTCTTTTCACGATTTTGGATTCTTCTGATTCGTAAACGGATTGAAAATAATAAAGCCAAAATGAAGATAATTGTTATCGACAAAAGGAAAAACCATGTTCTCCAGAATGGCTGATCAATAATGAATGTAAAGGTTGCGGGGGTTCTGTTCCAAACGCCTTCGTTGTTAGAGCTTTTAACTTTAAAGGTATAGGTCCCTGGAGGTAAATTGGAGTACATTGCTAATCGGTCTTTCGACTCTGGCGACCATTTTTTTTCAAATCCTTCTAAGAGGAAGGAGTAATTTACTTTTTCGGGATTCGTTAAGCATATACCGGAGAAATTAAATGTGATGTTATTATCATCATAGGCTAAGTGCGTTTTGTTCTTTAAAACAGTATCCTTGTAATACAATTGAAAGTTGGTAATACTTATTTTTGATTCATAAGTGTTTTCAATGTAGTCTTTTGGATCGTATTTTATAAGTCCATAAACAGTACCAAACCAAATTGCACTGTCTGCATCCACGAAAGATCCATTTCCGTTGCATTCCACTCCGGAAAAACCTTCTTGCTTTCCGAATTGAATAATATTTTTTTTCTTATTTTTTTTGTATTGTTCAAGATCAAATTTATTCAATCCTTGATTGGTGCCAACCCAGATTTCATTTTGTGAGTTGCCGAATGAGAGGGAGTATATTAAATCAGAACTCATGCCGTCATTTTCATTAAAGTTCACGGGTTTTTTATCAAGTGCATTCGGATTCAACATCCATAATCCACTGAGTGATCCAAAAAATAAATTTCCTTCAGAGTCGATCAGTGATGCTAAATAGGAATCGTTTGTTAATCCTAATTGTCTGGAGCACTCTACAAATTCCCTTCCGTCGTATTTTATTAAACCTCCTAGATAGGTTCCGATCCAAAGGGTTCCGTTTTTATCTTCAACAAATGTCCACACTTCGGCATTTTCGGATAGACTATTTATTTTATATTTAATAAATTTTAAACCATCATACTTAAATATTTTGTTGTGACTTCCAAGCCATAAATTATTTTTCGAATCTTTATAAATGCAATTAATATTACTTTTCCATACTTCAGAGGCGTCTTCTCCTTTAATAAATTTTTTTCTGTCATAAATTGTTAAACCTTGATCCGTCCCTAACCAAAGAACTCCGGGGCTATATTCAAATATTTTATTTACTCCATTTGCATTTAGACCATTATTTTTATCATACTGAATAAATTTATTTTTTTCATATTTAAACAATCCTCCACCTTGAGAACCTACCCAAAGTGTTTTTTTTGAATCGCGTAAAATGCCGAAAATAAAATTATTTGTTAACCCATCTTGTATCCCATATGTTATGAAAGGGTTTCCGCGATATTTGAATAATCCGGAATAGGTTCCAATCCAAAGGTTGTGTTCAAAATCTTCGTATAGACTATTTACTAAATTGCTATTTTGATCCCTTTTTATGGAATAAGTGGTGAATTGCCCATTTAAAAATCTTACAAGTCCTTTGTTAGTACCTATCCAAATAGTGTTTTTGTAATCGGTTAGAATTGTTTTTGCATTTCTGTCTGGTAAACCATCTTTTTCAGTAAAACAGGTTAAGGTGTTATTACTTAATTTACATATTCCATTCGAGGTAGCAATCCAAATATTGTTTTCTTTGTCTTGTGTGATTCCGTTTATTGATGCGAAATACATTCCAAAATTGTCGTGGAAAGAGGAGAATTCTTTTCCATCAAATTTGCTGAGCCCATTAGTTGTGCCAATCCAGATGTTTCCTGAACGGTCCTGAAAAAGACATTTAATTTCGTTACAAATTAATCCTTCTTTTATGCTGTAATTAATGAAGGTGCCATCTGATAGTTTGCTTATCCCTTTGTTAGTACCGAACCATATGTTTCCTTTATTATCTTTTAATGAGCAGGAAATTAAATTGCTGATCAGGCCGTTTTTTTCTACCGTGTATCCTGAAAAATTTTTCCCGTCAAATTTATTTATTCCGCTGATGGTTCCTATCCATAGATTACCAATATTATCTTCATTGATGCAGCTGACGAAATGGTTTAGCAGTCCTTCTTTAGGAGAATAGTTTGTGAAGGAATTTCCATCAAATTTACTGAGCCCACCATAACCACCACTCCATAAATTACCTTTACTATCTTGAAAAATTGTAGAAACATCAATGAATGGTAATCCGTCTTCAACAGAATAATTTCGAAAAAAATAGGATTGCGCATTGCAATTGAAAGTGAGCAATTGCACTATTAAAATACAAAAAGGCAGGAAAACTATTTTTGCTTTACGCATTCTAATTTGATTGATTGATTCCTTCAAATATAGAACTAATAGATCAATTTTTCAATAGTGAATCCCATCCTTGGGCAGTAAGTGTAATTGACGTGCCTCCTTTTGTGATTAAATTGACCCCGTCTTTGCTTGCTGTGATATGACCAATTACAGTGATGTCGGGGTTTGCTTTGATTTTTGGAAAGTCTGCTGCATCGATTGTAAAAAGTAATTCATAGTCTTCGCCACCATTTAATGAGCAAATGGTGGGGTCCATATTAAATTCACGCGCCATGTTGTAGGTAGATGGGTCGATTGGAATTTTTTCCTCATATAAATTACATCCTACATTCGATTGCGAGGTAATGTGAAGAATCTCTGAAGCTAATCCATCTGAAATGTCAATCATAGAAGTTGGTTTCACTTCCAGCTTTTTTAAAAGAACAGGAATATCTTTCCTGGCTTCCGGTTTTAATTGACGTTCCAGTATATAGTCATTCCCTTCCAGATCAGGCTGAACACCTGGAGATTCAAGAAATATTTGTTTTTCGCGTTCTAACAATTGTAATCCTACATAGGCTGCTCCTAGGTCACCAGTTACACATAATAAATTTCCTTCTTTTGCTCCGTTCCTAAAAACGAGCTCATCACTTTCTGCTTCACCAATTGCGGTGATGCTTATTACTAATCCCGATTTAGATGTTGTCGTGTCTCCACCAATTATGTCAACGTTATGTTTTGCACAGGCCATCATAAATCCAGCGTATAATTCTTCCATTGCTTCAACAGAAAAACGGTTGGAGATGGCTAATGAAATAGTTATCTGTTTGGGTGTCGCATTCATAGCATAGATATCTGATAAATTAACCGATACCGATTTAAAGCCCAAATGTTTGAGTGGTACATATGCCAGATCAAAATGTACTCCTTCTACTAACATGTCTGTTGAAACAACAGTTTGCTTTCCTTTGTAATCAATAACTGCCGCATCGTCACCAATTCCTTTAATGGTGCTTTCATTCTTAATTTCAATAAATTGAGTAAGGTGTTTGATCAATCCAAATTCGCCTAAACTGCTCAATTCGGTGCGTTCTGTGTTTTCTAACATGGGATTATTTTTTTGCAAAAGTACATTTTAAATGTGAATAGGTAAAACTTTGCTGAACAAGAAAGTATGGCTAATTATTTTTAATAAACCATTTATTTTTTCCTTAATTTTAGGGATGTTAAAATACAAATAGAATATGTCTAAAAAGGATAAGGCTCAAATAAAAAGTTCGGTTTCATCAAAAAATCCGGCAGCACGAACAGCAGTTCAATTAACACTTCTGGATAGATTAAACAATTGGTTCGAGAAGAATGACAAAAAAGTATTTTATACATTACTTTTTCTTTCAACATTGTTTTCTTTATTGCTATTTGACTCAAAGGTATCTGACGGAGGTGATGATTCCAGTTATATTGAACGTGCATGGTCTTTTATTCATGAAGGTAAATTCCCTTATTTTCAGGGGCCAGGGTATCCTTTGGCGCTTTCTTTTTTTGTAAAAATGTTTGGATTAAATGTAATAGCACTCAAATTCTTTTCGGTTGCTTGTCAGTTTGGATTTGTTTGGGTTACTTATTTAACTTTTAGGAAGCGGATACCTTTTGTTGTTCTTTTTGCTCTTATCTCCTTTATTTCCTTCAATAATTTTATTCAGTATTATGCCAGTCAAACATTTACGGAATCCTTTTTCCTTTTTCTGCAATCTATTTGTTTGTATGTCACCTTTAAAATAATAGATGCTATAAACAATGATTCAACTTTGATCAAAGGGTTTCAGGAAAACTACGGGAAATGGCTTTTGTTCGGATTCATGTTTGTTTTATTAGCGATCTCTAAAAGTATTGGATTTGTTGCCGTTGGAGGAGTTGTGTTGTATTTTTTATTTACAAGAAATTACAAGCAAATCGTTTATGCCATATTGATGTTTTTGGCTTTTAGGTTTTTATATCAGATCATCACTACTGCTGAATTTGGAGCTAATACAAGTAATCAATTGGAGATGATGTTGAGAAAACAGTTGTATAAACCACAAGGCGGACACGAAGATTTCTCAGGAATGATCGATCGTTTTTTTAATAATTTCGACACGTATATTTCATTACATATCTATCGCATATTAAATCCGGTTTACAAACATGATTATGCAATAACTGATATAGTTCCTCCTTTAGCATACATTACTACAGTTGTTTTAGCAGTTTTTACTTTTTTAAGTTACAAAAAAAATAAGTTTATATTTTTTTCGAGCATCTATTTAATCTCTCTTTGCGGAGGGATATTTTTGGGAGTACAGGCGCAAAATATGCAAGACCGATTAATAATTATTGCCATGCCTTTGATTTTTCTTGTTTTGTTTTATGGGATGTATGAGCTTGTCAAGAAATATTCCATGTTGCAAACTGTATTTATTTTATTTGCAAGTATCATGTTGTTGGTTACAATTGGAAAGTCTACCGTTTTAGCGAAACAAAATGCAACAGCGTTGAAGAAAAATTTGGGTGGTGATGTTTATTACGGGTTTACACCCGACTGGGAAAACTTTTTAAAGATGAGCAAATATTGTGCAGATAGTTTGCCAGATAGTGTAAATGTATTGTCACGCAAACCTAGCATGAGTTTTATTTATGGCAATGGTAAAAAATTCATCGGACAATGGGATTCCCCCGAAAATCCAAATGCTGATAGTGTTTTAATGGGTTGGCAAAAACAAAATGTAAAATATGTGATTTTACCAAATTTAAGAATGAATCCCAAAAAGAACAATGGGAAGATCATTAACAATATTCACCGCATGATCCTTCCTGTTTATCAGAAATATCGTGATAAAATAAGATTAGTTAAAACAATAGGTACAATCGAAAAGTGCGAGTTGTACGAAATTATTTACTAGTAGAATAACATTAAAATCGGAAAGCATCTTTATAACGTTGGCCGTTTACCTCTTAATCGTAACAAGAAATAATAGAATAAAGTTTGGTATGCATTTTTAATTGCATTCTTTGAAACCCTTGGTGATGGTGCTTGGTAGTGGATTGGCACTTCAAAAATTCTTCTTTTACGAAGGAGATACCTTAATTCTGTCTGATAAAAATGAGCTTTCGATTTAAATTCGTGTGCTATTATTTTTCCAACTACATCGCGGTGAAATCCTTGAAACCCCGATGTCATATCTCTCAGGGTAGTTCCTAATAAGATGTTAGCTAAAACAGTTCCCGTTTTGGAAAGCATACGTCTTTTAAATGGCGAGTCTCCCATGGAGCCTCCATTAATAAATCGGCTGCCAAAAGCACATTCGTTACCTTCATTTAAAACTCGTAAGAACATTGGAATAGCTCTTGGATCGTGTGATAGTCCGGCATCCATCTCCACAATAATATCATGTCCAGCTTCATAGGCAGCGCGCAATCCTCGGACATATGCATCTACAACATTTCTGTTTTCCGGTGCCCACACAGTCACATATCTTGGATCTTTTGCAGATAATTCCTGACAAAGTTCAAGTGTTCTATCATTAGACGCGTTATCAATTACAAAGTATACGTTGCCGGGATGCAATTCGTCAATAACAAAATTGAGCATCTCTATGAATGGCTTAAAGTCTGCTTCTTCGTTTGCCATTGGTATAACAATAGCCCATTTTTTATAATAAAACATTGTAATAGATTTTAAATTTTCGCTAAAGCACTTAAAAATATCCCTTCACGCACTTTGTCATCGTTATGTTTGAAGTAATACAAATAAAAATTATCATAATCAGCTTTTAATGCTTCCTTCGTTTCTAAAGGTAGTTTGTTTTGAATATAGTCATCTAAATAAGCTTGGAAATCAGTGTATTTAAAACCATCTCCCAGCCTTTGTTTCAATTGACCAATAATCACATTGTTGTACGTAATAATTTCCGTTCTAATACTGTATGGCGGAACATCTAGCTGGGCGTATTTAAATTGATCCTTCGATAGTGGAGTTCTATTGAATAAAAAATGAATGCCTTTATTCTGAAAGTATTCTGTAGTGCCGTGTTTTTCGTGGCCGATCCTTCCTCTTGTTTTAATTACCGAATGAGCGATCAGCGTATCTGTTAATCCATGAAACTCTTGTACATAAGGAAAGTTGGCATAATATCCCATACAAGCTTGTCCGCCTCGGATTAATAATTTTGCATCCATGCCCTCAAAGGCTCGGTGTATTGCTTTTCCTAATTTTATCTCCTCCTCAATTTTAAAATAGCTGGTATAAACATAACGCTCATCAGCGATGTCTCGATTTAGGGTAGTGATTTCTTTTCCATTTTTATCCAGTGCCTGAAAAATAGCTAATCGCAATTTGGTTTCAACAAAACTACCACATAGTAAAAGAACAAAAATGATATTTAAATACGTTGGTTTCGATAATTTTAATATGGAATAAAAAATGATGAAATAAATAAATGGAGCGATAGGAATAATAAAGCGGGCGTACATGAAATCTCCGCCTACTTTTGCAACAAACCCTAGTAAGTAAGAATAAACAATAGCAATACAAGTTGCGTAGGCGGCATTCCAATTGTCGGATAAAAATTCTTTTAATTTTAATAATGGTTTATTTTTTAGTATCGGAAAAAAAATAAATGGAGGAAGAAATAGAATTAAAAATGAAATAAAGTGAGGTTTAAAATAAAGCCAGATATAATAAAACCCTTTGCTGAAAAGAGATTCGTTACCAAGTTTGTCATAGTAGGTATTCGGAAAAATAAAGCCATAGTAATTATATCTCCAAATAAAATAGGGGATATATATAAAAATGATCGATAAATTAAATAGAAAAAGGAGAGAGATTATTTTAGGAATACTATTTTTATTTATCAAATGATACAGAACGATCAATCCGTTAGCTACAAATAGTATTAACAAGGTGTCTGGTCTTGTAAGTAATGCAAGGCATATGAATAAACCAGACAATACGAGTTTTTTCTTTTCCAGAAAAGCGGAGAAAAAATAAATATAAAAAGACGAAGAAAGTAAAAAGCTAAAAAAAGAAGCTTCTAATCCACTTGTAGACCATGTATTAAAGTCGTAATTGAGGGCTAATGCCAGTGTCACAAAAGGAATAATGAAGATGGCGAGTCGTGAAGAGATCTTATAAATGATTACGGAAAAGATGGTCAATGTTCCAACTGCAGATACTATTCCAAGCGTTTGAACTGTGGTTAGCGGGTTGCATTTCATCCAAGAAAAAAAACTGATCAGCATGATCCATAAAAAGTCGGTGAAGCCTTCTACTTTCTCCCCTTTATTATAAACGAGCCCATTCCCATCCAAGAAATTCTGAACATACCTCAGTCCGATGAAGATATCGTCTCCCAGCCATCGTAATTTATACGAATAGACAATACTGATAAAAATAGCAATGGCGGCTAGTACAATGAAACGACCTTTAATATTGGTTTTTTCAGGTTCATTTATTTTCGTTTTTACTTTAGCCATAACTAGACGGTTGCGTGCATCAGCACTTTTAACAGATATCCCCCCAAAATTATAAAAGTAATCAGCACTTTACGTTTAATAATGAAATATTTACCGTTAAAATACTTGTTACACTACCTTATTTTAGGTATTTTTGTATTCGATTTAGATTCAATCTAAATAAGGATAACACGTAATAGTCTCATTTTTAATACTATATAAAATGATAACAGTTTCAGAAAATGCAAAACAACACGCATTAAATTTAATAAAAAATGAAAATCGCCCAACGAACACATTCATTAGAGTTGGAGTTGACGGGGGTGGTTGTTCTGGCCTTTCTTATAAATTAGAATTTGATGACCAGATGCAAGAGGGAGATCAGGTGTTTGAAGATAAAGGCATTAAGATAGCCGTTGATAAAAAAAGTTTTCTGTATTTAATAGGTACAGAGTTAGATTATACCGGCGGCTTAAATGGGAAAGGTTTTGTATTTAATAATCCGAATGCTTCCCGCACATGTGGTTGCGGAGAAAGCTTTAGTGTATAAATAAGATGGCAAACGAGATTTTAGAAGAGCAGATAAGCGGGGAATATAAATACGGTTTTGTTACTGATATTGATGCTGACAATGCTCCAAAAGGGTTGAATGAAGAGATCATTCGTTTTATTTCTTCAAAGAAAAACGAACCGGAGTGGATGTTAGATTACAGACTAAAAGCGTTTCGTTATTGGCTAACTTTAGATGAGCCTCATTGGGCGCATGTTTCCTATCAAAAACCAGATTTTCAAGAAATAATTTATTATTCGGCACCCAAACCGAAAGTTCAATTAAATAGTCTTGATGAAGTAGATCCTGAATTATTAAAAACCTTCGAAAAGCTCGGTATTTCTATTGAAGAACAGAAACGCTTAAGCGGTGTTGAAAGTAGAATAGCTGTTGACATTGTAATGGATAG
>Ga0209596_1002480_pt1 | contig 15241 bp, 19 predicted proteins | sample M_130807_MF_Meta_FD_187314 | JGI IMG/M metagenome (GOLD analysis project Ga0209596, IMG submission 187314) | Freshwater microbial communities from Lake Montjoie, Canada to study carbon cycling - M_130807_MF_MetaG (SPAdes) (version 2) | ecosystem: Environmental > Aquatic > Freshwater > Lake... | reverse complement strand
GGCATTGTCAAGATTAGTATGATTCGTAACGAAGAAGATGAGAGGATATTGGAGTTTTTCTTTCCCAATACTTTCTTTTCAAGTTATACTTCATTTCTTACACAAGAACCTTCAAATGTAGAAATACAGGCACTTTCGGATTGTGAAGTAGAAGTAATCAAGCGGAGCGATATGCAAGAAGCCTATAAGACTTCGATGTTAGCAAACGAACTCGGGCGCATCGTTGCAGAAAAATATTATATCCATAAGGCCAATAGAGAAAAGGATTTTTTGACAAAATCTGCGACAGAACGATATCAAGCCTTAGTGAATTATAGACCCGAATTAGTGCAACAAATTCCTGTTCATCAAATTGCAAAATACCTTGGTATCGAAGCGGAAAGTTTGAGTAGAATAAGGAAAACGATTTTCTAAAATGGCACTTTGTTTTGTAAAGTCTATGATTTTAAAATCGATTAGTGCCCAAAAGTTAATTCATAGGTTATAGTATCTGTGGCAACAATATTGACTCCTTGTATTCTCAATGTTGTGTTATCCAAAATTTGAATGGTATAACTATATTGGTCAATGCCATCTATTAAAATCAATGAAGTTTCGCCTGTGTTAAAAGCCCAATTTACAGTTGTAGATTGTGGATCTGTTGTACTGCATTTACTGGCACCTTCATCATCAATGGCCGTAAAATTATTATAGAAAGTTGTGGTATTGTCTAATTCGCAGGGTTGCCAATTTGCGAATTCATCAATCCATGCCCCTCCATTTAATTTGGTTCTTTCTGCAGTAACTTTCCATGGGCCTTTAGTAAGGTAATCCGTTTTCGTTGTTGTTGTCGGGGTCGTATCTTTTTTATCCTTTTTACAAGATGCGAATAAGGCTACTATTGCAATAATGCAAAGCATTAAAATGGTGTTTAAATTTTTCATAGGTTATTTTATTATTTTTTTTCGCTTACTCTATTCGGTTTTCAGCATCGCCGTTTGTGCATGGATAAGTTTAGTTTTTTTGTTTCCTCTTTCCTCGTATTAGTTCAAGTGGAGTAAAAATTTATTCTTGCCATTCAACAGGACAAAGGTGTTTCAATAACGTTGCTTTATAAATGACCTATGTTAGTAAATTGAAAACGAATAAAAAAAGTACTGTGTAGGCTAATTATTTTTTAATACTGGATTGTCCAAGTTTTGCCATCTCGAACTGCTATCCGTGGATTTACAATCCGCCACCAAAAGCGTTAGGGCGGTAATCATTGTCTTTCATCTTCTAATCATCAATTCGGAATTTTCTAATTTAAAAAATAAACTGTTTAAGATTTTCCATCTCGAACAGATATCCGTGGATTTGTAATCCACACACTCATCATTTCAAAATGGTTTAAAATAAAAAAGGAAACTCCTTCAACTAAAAGACATTTTGTAATGAATCACAAAAAGAACATTCGTTTAGTTTGCTGAAAGCAAAAGAATATTACTTCGGAGCGTGGGACGATCCAAAGAACGAAGAACTGTTTATATGTTGAATTCGGTTTAACTTGTAATCTTTATCTTATTATTGTTGCTGAAATAGTTACAAATTGAAATATTGAATCTCCATCGGAGTGTATAGATACTTTTTGAGATACTAGTCCTGCATCTTCTCTTTTTACAATTAATATTCCGTTTAATATTTTACTTTCTTTAGGTAATAACGTAAAAGAGTTATTATCTATAATTGTACAAGCACAACTTGAGGATATTCCTTTAATCAAGATGTTTTCACTTTCTGAATTATTAGTAAGCGAAAATTTATATCTTAAAGTATCATTTGGTCTTGCATTAATATTTCCTAAATTAATTGAAGCAGGAGTAATTAATAATTTTTTGTGTTTATTTCCAACGCAAGAATTTAATAAAACTAAAATGAGAATGGTTTTTTTCATTGCTTATTTATTAAGGAGTCTACAATTTGAGTTATTTGATTTTTGTATATTTCTTTGAAGCCATTATTGTACCCTTCAAAACGATAAACCGCATGCCCATTACAGTCTAAAATTATAGTAACAGGATACTTGTCAACATGAAAAATATTTATTGAATTACCCATATAAAGATCGGAATACATATTTTTTAAATATTTATTTTTAATAGTTGATTTCATGTAAGAAATATTATCCAATGGATTTATCTTTCCAATAAATACATGATTATTGTCTATATATTTAGCGCAAGCATCTTCAAATACTGGTTCAAGCTCGTGACATGGCAGGCAAGCCATATAGCTAAATTTTAAGATTGATACTTTATATTTAGCTGGGCTAAAAACAATTATTTGGCTGTCAATATTATAGAACTCTGCTTCTCTAAAAGTTGTGCCATTTATGGATATATTTGACTTTAATTGGTTTTGATTAAAATAATATGGACTTATAACATATCTTCCAACCATAAGAGCAAACATAGTAATACATAAAAAAATAATATACTGATATTTGATATTAAGATACCCAATAAAAATTGCAGCTGAACAGAAGATAAAAAGAAATGGAAAAGCATCAGGGTAATAACGTGCTAATCCATAATAACAAAGAGTAACAGCAATAACTATCAAAGTACAATGCAATAAAATTAGGTCAATTACTTTATCTTTATTTCCTTGTGGTTTAAAACAAAATAAGTAGAATTTTACAAACAAAAAGTACTGAATAAAATTTGAAAAAGTATTAAAGGAATAATTATGAATAATTCCATTAGTAATGTAATTATGTACCACAAGAAAGATACTTATCATTAATATCTTAATTAAATAAATGATTGCCTTCTTAAGCATAGAATTATATTGTGAAAATACAGAAAATAAAAGGTGTATAATTATTACACCTTTTAAAAACCAAAGCCATTATTATAATAATATATTACAAAAGCCATCACAAGTAGAGAAAAGCAAAAACCCACATCCATCACTAGAAGGAATACAGTCATTTGCGGCACATTGAGTAGGGTGCAAAGCACATGCCCAATATGTACTACCTTGTTCACATTGGCATGGTTTATGAAGACCACCGCCGCCGCCGTGAGAGCCACCTCCTCCTGGGTTTTGTTTGTAATAATAGTCATCTTCTATATTGTCATATAATGAGTAAGCCAGTAAAAAAATTTGCTCATTTGAGAATACTCCAAATGCTCCTGGAAGCCATAAAGTTTGAAAATTTCTCACCAATGTATGAGATGAATCTGAACTCAAATCCAAAGAATTATTTTCAATGAATGCCTTTAAATTGCCAACCACCGTCAATTGCGGAGAAGATAAAGTATTGTGCGCTTTAAAGGTATCGATATGTTCAATCCAAAATGCTTTAATTTCGTCTGGTGTTAATGTTCCGTATGCCAGTTGCAGATCTTCACCATTTAACCCTTCAAGAGCCGTAAGCATAATAAGGTTTTGACCTTTTATTTGATTAGTTAAATCAACTGAGGTTGGAGCTTGATTCTTTTTGCAACTCGCCAATGCTAAAATTAAAAAAATACTTAAGACTAATTTTGTTACATGTGTTTTCATGAGAGATAATTTTATTTTATTATTAGTGATGTAAAGTTGAAAACTTGTTTCTTCAATTCCTAATTCTACCTAGGTTACATGGCGAAGTTTAATTACCGAGCGATGAAGTTTAATTACCATACATTTGTATAAAAGGAGGCAATTATGAAAATAGGAGACAAAATTAAATTAATACGAGAAACAGAAAATCATTTCAAACAAGGATATGTTGCATACAAAATAGGATTAAAATTAAGATCTTATCAAAACATAGAGAATAACGTATCTGATTTAGCATTCAGTAGATTGGAAAAGATAGCTGCAGTTTTAGGTGTTACTTCTATTTATATAATTAACTATAGAAAAAATAATAAACAAGAATATAATTCAGAATCAAATATTGATAAGAATATCGAACCAAATATTTTAATTTATGAAAACGAAATAAATACTATTCATAAAATGTATGCTCAGATGTTGGCATTAAAAGATTTAATTATTCAAGGTAAGGACGATTTAATTGCGAAAATGAACACCCCTGTTGTATAATTGTACTTATTTCTCCTTAGCTGTCATTAGCTGGCGGGTTTGCAACCCGTGACATACTCATCATCCATCCAGAATGTTCCCAAATAAAAAAATATACAGTTTGAGCTTTGGAAACTCGGAAAGCCATTACTCGATTTGCAATTCACATACTGATCATTTCAAAATGTTCTAAAATGAAAATTGAAACTCCTCTTGATGATTAGGATTAATAAAAAGGAAAGTTTAGGTTTATGGGAAATTAATAGATTGTGTGCAAGCCTATTTCCTACAATGCATTTTTTGTAATTGTAGGAAATACTAAATAACAATTGTAGCGGATATAAGTATGTTTAAGCAAACACCTTCGAAACTAAACAAATAAATAATGAATGACGAAAAATTATTTAGCACAATTGTAGAAACGGTTTCTAACATTGATAAGGATTTGAACGGCATTTGCAAGAAGAGTATATTCTTTGCTCCAGAACTTTATGTGGCATTTTTAATAGGGAGAGAAATTAAGATTAATGAATCTGATATTTTTAACGAGAGTGTAGAATGGCTAAGAGAATTGAATTTAGATTTGGGAAATCCAAAAGGCGGACCAATTGATATTGTATTCAATTATCCAAACACAACTTTAGCGATAGAGTTAAAAATGGTATCAAAATTTCAAGAATATGTTCAGGACATTGAGAAATTATTGAAATTGAGATATAAGCCATATCAAAAGTATTTCTGTGCTTTGGTAGACTCTGACGAACCAAACAAGGATAACCGACTTACTGCTTTGGAAAATCAGTATGGAGATAAATTAAGAATAGTTGGAAGCCATTCATTTCTAACCACATGGAATAGGATGAATGTAAAACAAGTTAATTGTTTAATAAGACTGTATGAAGTAATCTAAAACGAATAGTGCGAAACGCTAGTAGCGTGCAAGCAAAAGTAAGGCGAAGTAGCTTTTCAATCTTTTATCTCTATTGTTTGAGATTTCAAATCTCGAATTGCTATCCGTGGATTTGCAATCCACACACTCAACATTTCGAAATGTTCTAAAATAAAAAACGAAACTTCTGCAAATCAAATTACATTTTGCAATTGTTCACAAGAAGAACATTTACTTAGTTTTCTGAAGGTAAAAAAATATTATATCAGAGCGAAGGATTCAAAGAAGAACGGAAACCTGCATTAGACTTATGTGCATGTTCAATTTATTTTTGAAACCTAAGAGAAATAGGATCTCTTCTGGAATCCCAAATCAACAAAACATGAATTCTGTCTGGGAATTCTTTATAAAAAAAAATCATACTCCCTAACAGGAATATACTTGATATTGGGATCTTGTGTAGGTCTTCCCAATTGTGGTAATTTATTAATTTTTTTTAACGAAGTTGAAATTAATTTATTTAGTTTTATTGAGTAAACATTCGATTTGTTTCGATTATTCCAGTACTCCAATATTTCTAATTTACTAACTCGTCCTTCCTTCGTCCATTCTATTTTTCTAACCATTCTTCCGTTAATTTCCTTTCTTCTTCTTCTGAAATCACTTCGCCATTATTACTTTGTTCAACTGATATATCCAATCGTTTACGTAAATCGTCTGAAAATTTATAAATAGAATTACTTCCATCATTTTGTAAAAGAAATTCTAAAATAAATTCTAAAGCATCACTGTCTTCCGTAATATGAATTTGACTAATTACTTTTTCTTTCAATTCTAAACTGGTCATTTTAATTTTTTCTCAAATATAAATAACATAATTTATTTCCCAGCTATTCAAAATGGTTTAAATAAAAATGAAAGTCCTACAACAAGAAAAGCATTTTCAATAGATTACAAAATGAAAATTCGTTTAGTTTGCTGAAGGTAAAAGAACATCACTTCAAAGCGACAGACGTTTCAAAGAACAATGATAATGTGACGTTTGAAATACGAAACATTGAATTAAATTTACCCTTTAAATTAAAAAAAATTTCAAAAAGGCCTGAATCATATCTTAAATCTTCCAACGGATGTCTATCAAACATTTTATTCAAAGTCAAATCAATTCAAATTTTAAGCTGGAAGATGAATTGCCTTTTCCTACAAAAATCAAGCATTTTGCGAAGCATGACATTATCACAAAATATCATCAAATCGAACAGAACGCTTATTATCTGTTGAATGGCATTGTCAAGATTAGTATGATTCGTAACGAAGAAGATGAGAGGATATTGGAGTTTTTCTTTCCCAATACTTTCTTTTCAAGTTATACTTCATTTCTTACGCAAGAACCTTCAAATGTAGAAATACAGGCACTTTCGGATTGTGAAGTAGAAGTAATCAAGCGGAGCGATATGCAAGAAGCTTATAAGACTTCGATGTTAGCAAACGAACTCGGGCGAATCGTTGCAGAAAAATATTATATCCATAAGACCAATAGAGAAAAAGATTTTTTGACAAAATCTGCTACAGAACGATATCAAGCTTTAGTGAATTACAGACCTGAATTAGTAAAGCAAATTCCTGTTCATCAAATTGCAAAATACCTTGGTATCGAAGCGGAGAGTTTGAGTAGAATAAGAAAGTCGATTTTTTAAAATTGTAAAATTTCCTAGGCTAGCAAATAGAATTTAATCTTCTATTCTTTTGGTTTTAAAATTACTTTCATTTTAAAAATTGGCGTATGTAGAATTTAAATTTTTCCCGATGATTAGGATTTCTAAAAGGGAAAGTTTAGGTTTATGGGGAATGTATAATTAAGACAATATTCTTCTTAGAGCATTGCATTCTATGGTCAATAGTTTAAAATATTAAATGCCAATTGTCGAGCAAATAACCTTTTGCATCAGGCATCCGAAAAGCAATAAACATAAATACTATTTTGAAAAGGCGATAATTTTTACCTATTTTAGCATCGTGAAAAAACCACAAGAAATAGGACTAGACTTCATTGTAGATAAGCTAACAAACTCTATTGAGAATGTTCAATCTGGTGATAGCTTTCCTACAGAAGTTTCTTTGTTGACAAAATCCGAACTGAAAAATATTTCAAAAAAAAATGGCTGGAGATTTGATTGGAACAGCGAAATGAAACAACCAGAACGAGATGTTTTCAAATTGACAATTGCAAATAATCCGAACATAATTCAAGGAATTATTAGTGTAGAAGTGAAACCTGATCATGTGTACATGCACCTGATCGAAAGTGCTCCATTTAATATTGGAAAACATAAATCTTACTTTGGAGTTCCTGGCAATTTAGTTGCTTTTGCTTGCAAACTATCTTTTCAAAGAGGCTGTGAAGGTTATCTTTCATTTACAGCAAAGACCAAACTTATAAATCATTACATGGAAAGTCTAGGTGCCATTCATTTTGGTGGACACAAGATGGTAATTAATACACCAGCATCATTAAAATTAATTAATAAATATTTTTAAAATTATAAGTATGGGATTAATAAAAGAACCACTTGAAATTGATTTTATAGTTGACTCAAGGCCATTGACAAAAAATGAACAACTAGCAATTAGTGAATTTATCAAAGCGGATAAAGAAAAACGAGCATTGTTAGAAAAAAGTCAAATAAAAAAGCGTACTTCAAGACGACTAAAGGCAAAGGTTTTATAGCTCTATCTAATTCGAGTATGGCTCAAACCTATTGGCTGACAGCGGTTTGCAACCCCTGACCTACTTGTTTATTCTAAAAGTTTCGAATTGAAAAAAATAGACTTTTCAAGATTTGCAATCTCGAACTGCTATCCATGGATTTATAATCCACTTCCAAAAGCATTAGGGGCCGTAACCAATATAATTACTGGTTCGTCTTTGGTTTATTCTCCCTTCAAAATCTCAGAATAATCCCCATTCAATTCTCCGCATTTGCATTTTAGCATCTACCTTTGCCGCAAATATTTACATGAATAAAACAGCTCTCTTTCTCATTACTTTTTTTATGCTGCTTGGCATTGCATTTTTAAGTTATTACTATTATACATTCAAACAACATCCAAAGCACCTCACTGTATATGGAAATCCTGGTCATGTGGTCAGACAGTTTTCCTTTATCAATCAAGAGGGCCAAACCATCACTGAACAAAATCTAAAGGACAAAATTTATGTGGTTGAATATTTTTTCACCACTTGCCAAGGTATTTGTCCGAAGATGAATGACAATATGGTTGCAGTATACCAGGCATTTAGAAATGACAATGACTTCATGATTTTGTCACATACCGTCGACCCAGAAGTGGATACTGTTGCGCAATTGAAACGATACGCACAAAAGTATGATGCAGATCCAACCCGTTGGATGTTCCTCACTGGCAATAAAGATTCTTTATACAAAATGGCAATTGATGATTACCTCATTCCGATTGCAGATAGTACTGTAGAAAAAATTAATCCGACTTTTATTCATACCCAAAAATTTGTTTTAATCGATAAGGAAAAAAAGGTACGCGGCTTCTATGACGGTACAGATCCAGCTTCTGTTAAAAAATTAATTCAAGATATTAATGAGCTGAAGAAGGATTATGAGTAGTGGAATAGCATTATTTTTTTTGAAAAATACGCTGTACCCTTAAAATGCCTTCGCTCAAAGCAAGGCCTTCCTTCAAAAACTCTACATCCAATTTTTAATGTATTTTCGCCCACAATTTATATACCATGCAAAAAATATATGCCCTACTTATCGCCACTCTTTTCTTGTTTGGTTGCAATAGCAATTTTACCATCAAAGGGAAAATAGACAATATGCCCACGCAAAAATTTAGAGTGGAAGAACTTGGCATTTCGGCAAACAATCCTGTAGATAGTGGCACTACTGCAGCTGATGGCAGTTTTTCGCTTTCCCATTCTATCAAAGAAGAAGCATTGTATCGTATTAAATTTGAAAAAGGGAAATACATTTTGCTCGCCCTTTCACCGAATGATAAAGTAGATATTGCAGGGGATTGGAATTTATTAGAGAACTACCAAATAACAGGTTCGAAAAGTAGTACTGCCTTGAAGAGTTTCTTAGTCAATTTGCGCGAAAACATCAAGGATATTCGTACGCTGCAAATGATAATTGATACAATGAAAACGCATCCTAAAGAAGATTCATTGGTGAAGGAAGCAGAAATTGATTTGCGCAAAATAAATGTGCACTTTATAGACTATGTAAAAAAATATGCCGACACCACCCAAAGTGTTGCTTGTGCATTATTCGCAGCAAATATCATCAATCCGAAAATGGAAGGACCTTATGTTATTTCGTTTTATCAAAATATAGTGAAGCGTTTTCCATCTTCAAACATTGCTAAACAATTTGCCGAAAGAGCATTATCGAAAACGCCAACTGCTGCACCAAATAACAGCACCAAAAAGATTGCACCCGACTTTACAGCTACTACGCCGGATGGACAATCTATTGCCTTAAGCAACTATAAAGGCAAATACATATTGCTGGATTTCTGGGCTTCTTGGTGCGGACCATGTAGAAAAGAAAACCCAAATGTGGTGGCTGCATACAATCAATTTAAAGATAAAAATTTTATGATCATAGGGATGTCTTTGGATGAAGAAAAGGAGAATTGGCAAAAGGCAATTCAAAAAGATGGTTTGGTGTGGACGCAAGTAAGCGAACTCAAAGGATGGTCTAGTGTTGCCGCAAGAAATTATGGAGTGGAAAGTATCCCAACTAATTTTTTAATTGACCCGCAAGGGAATATTGTAGCGTCTAATTTGCGTGGAGAACAGTTGATGAACACTTTGGGAGAACTCTTAAAGTAAACCCCGATTTTAAATCCCGAAATTTTAAATTCCAAATTCCAAATTCCAAATTCTAATTACTAATTGCTTTTACTTTTTACTTTCTACTTACGACTTTTTACTTTCTAACTACTAACTACTAACTACTAACTACTAACTACTAACTACTAACTACTAACTACTCTCTTCTAACTCATGTATAATTTAGTCAAAAAAATCCTTTTTCGCTATGACCCGGAAGCTGTGCATTACAAGGTAATGAATTGGCTTTCTAAAGCGTATAATGTAGGTTTGGGAAAACGATATTTAGAAAGTAATTATTCGATCAAGCATCCCTCTTTGCAACGCACCGTTTTGGGATTGACATTTAAAAATCCAGTTGGCTTGGCTGCAGGTTTCGACAAGGACGCCATGTTTGTAGATGAATTGGCTTGTCTTGGATTCGGTTTTATTGAAATAGGAACAGTAACCCCAAAGCCACAAGATGGCAATGAAAAACCTCGTCTATTTCGTTTCCCAACCGATGAGGCAATCATCAATCGAATGGGCTTCAATAATCAGGGTGTTGACGCCGCTGCAGCTCGATTGAAAAATCGAAAAACAGATATCATCATCGGCGGAAATATTGGAAAAAATAAATCAACTTCTAACGAAAATGCAATTGATGATTATGCTTATTGTTTTAAAAAATTGCATGATGTAGTAGATTATTTTGTTGTAAATGTCAGTAGCCCGAATACGCCAAATCTGCGTGCATTACAAGAGAAAAAGCCATTGCATGATTTATTGATGCAATTGCAAAATCTGAATTTAAGTTATCCGAAACCAAAACCAATATTATTAAAAATAGCGCCAGACCTAACGGAAACACAGTTGGATGATGTGATTGAAATTGTGACACAAACGAAACTGAGCGGTATCGTTGCAACCAATACAACCATTGATAGAGACGGCTTATCTGCTGACAAACAAGAAATTGAAAATACAGGGACAGGTGGTGTAAGTGGCAAACCACTCAAACAAAAATCTACAGAAATTATTAGATATATTTCGAACAAAACAAAAGGTCAATTACCGATTATTGCAGTCGGTGGCATTTTTAATGCCGAAGATGCAAAAGAAAAATTAGAAGCAGGTGCGAGTCTTGTACAAGTATACACAGGATTCATTTATGAAGGACCTGCAATCGCCAAAAAAATATGTAACGCTTTGATAGTTAAATCATGAATGAATTATTGACCACCACAGGTATCACAGGACTTATAGCGCTCACATTTATGGAAATAATGTTGGGCATAGACAATGTCATTTTTGTCTCCATCATTTTAGATAAACTCACTGATGAGAAACAAAAAAAGCGAGCCTCTCGCATTTGGATGTTGGCTGGAATTACTTTGCGCTTAGGCCTTTTATTTTTATTAGGTTATGTGGTGAATGGAGAAATGAAATTGTTTACTGTGCTGGGGCATGAAGTAACATTGGAACAATTAATTATGTTTGGCGGTGGACTTTTTTTATTGGTAAATACCACATTGGAAATTCACAATAAATTAGAAGGCGAAGAGCAAGGAGATTCCAAAGCAGACATTGCCAGAAAATCATTTGCAGGTATCGTACAAAAAATAATTATCATCGATTTAGTATTTTCATTTGATAGTATCATTGCTGCAATAGGAATGGCAAATAATTTGTACATCCGAGTGATAGCAGTTGTGATAGCCATGTTCACTATGTTTGTATTTGCGAATAAAATCAGCAAATTCATACACAAGCATCCAACTTTCAAAATGTTGGCTCTTTCCTTTTTAATATTAATTGCCTTTACATTAATTGTGGATGGTATTCATATTGATGCCATTAATGTGCCGCATGGATATATTTATTTTGCAATGGCATTTTCATTCGGTGTTGAATTGATGAATTTAAAATTAAGAAAAAAATCTACAAAACCTGTTGAACTTCATTCTGCAAATCCCAATGAGCAAAAGGGAGAAATGATAGATACCATCACCTAATTTTCTTCTCTCATTTTCTTCAAAACCCAAACCACAAACATGGCAAAAACAATTTTAATTACAGGAAGTACAAGTGGTATTGGGATGGGTATTGCACGTTGTTTTGCCAAAGAAGGATATCAAATTATTTTCAACGGACTAGAACCTAATGGTGCTGAATTAGCACAACAAATTGCGGATGAATTTGGGATAAGACATATTTTTAATCCAGCAAATATGTTAGACCCTGATGCTTTGAAAGCCATGGTAGCTGAGGCTATTCAAACTTTTGGTAATATAGATGTATTGGTCAATAATGCTGGTATTCAATTTGTTTCACCGGTGGAAGATTTTCCAGAACAAAAATGGAATGACATCATTTCCATTAATTTAACTGCTGCATTTATTCTTACAAAGGCTGTTTGGCCAAGTATGAAAAACCAAAATCGTGGACGCATCATTAATATTGCTTCAGCACATGGTTTAGTGGCATCTGAATTTAAAAGTGCTTACGTTGCCGCCAAACATGGTCTTGTAGGATTTACCAAAACAATAGCTTTAGAAGGTGCACCGTTCGGCATCACGGCAAATGCGATTTGTCCTGGCTATGTGCATACCCCCATTATTGACAAACAAATTGCGGATCAAATGAAGGCGCATCAAATGACTGCCGATGAAGTGGTGCAAAAAGTAATGCTCGATAAACAAGCCATCAAATCTTTTATTTCTATAGATACCATTGCACAAAGCGTTTTGTTTTTAGCAAGTGAAACAGCAAACACAATTACTGGCATTGCATTGCCGCTAGATGGTGGATGGACGGCACAATAAGCTGGTTCAAAATTAATGTTATCATGTATTGTGTCTTGACTACTAACTTCTATGTTGGGCTTGAACTTTTTTTGGCACTTAATTCTTATATTTGAATGGTGAAAAAATCAAAATATAAACCACTCGACTTTGTGATTGATAAGCTCACAAACTCCATTGAAAATACTTCAACAGGCGAGGTGTTTGATACTGAAGTTGTGCGATTGGTTTTAAAAGATATTAGCCAAGTCAAGAAAACAGATTGGCAGTTTGATTGGGCAAAAGAACTAAAGGATAAGACCAAAGAAGTTTATAAACTCACAACAGAAAATAACCCTTCCATCATTCAGGGACTCATCAGCATTGAAGATAAGCAAGATCATATTTTTATGCATCTTATTGAGAGTGCTAAGTTTAACAAGAACAAAGACAAAGTGTATTTAGGAGTACCTGGAAATCTTGTTGCGTATGCTTGCAAAGTTTCTGTTGACAGTGGTTATCAAGGCTTTCTCGCTTTTGACGCTAAAACAGCATTAATCAAACACTATCAAGAATCACTATACGCTACACATTTTCGTGGACTAAAAATGTTCATTGAGACGAAGGCGGCGTTGCGATTAATTTCACAATACTTTAAATCATAAACAAAATGGGACTAATCAGAGAACCAAAAAATGTGGACTTTACATTTGAATCAAAACCTTGGACAGAAGTTGAACTTCGTGATTTTAGAAAATTGATGACAGAACTGAAATCAAAAAAAGTTAAACAAAAAGTACGTGGCTTGGATGCAAGAAAAAAAGTGATTGCTTAATCAAAGTTCAAGTAATTAATTGCCTTGGAGCTATTCATTTTTACTAAACAGAAACTCTATCTTTGCCTGATAATACAATTGCATGCGCAATGAATTATACTATCTCTGTGAACAAACAAAATTTTAAAATGAACCATTCCTTTGAAAGCCACTTTATTGAAACCAATGACATTAAAATGCATTATCGAGATTCGAAAAATGGGGATTCGCCTATTCTGTTTTTACACGGACTAACCGCCAATGCACATGCCTTTGATGGATTAATTGAAGAAGGAATTGCAGAAAAGAATCGCCTGATTATTCCGGATATGAGAGGAAGAGGCGAAAGTGAAAGACCAGCATTTGGTTATTCTATCGCTGATCATGCAGAAGATATTCTTGGACTTTTAGATCATGTGCAATTAGATAAAATATCCATTGCTGGACACTCTTTCGGCGGATTACTAGGGCTTTATATGGCAGCCAATTATCCAGATAGAATTGAGAAATTATGCATCCTAGACGCAGCCGCACAAATGAACCCTCGCACACCCGAGATGCTGGCTTTTGCAGTTGGTCGCCTCGATAAAAAATACGAAAGCTTTGCAGAATATATCAATGAAGTAAAACAAGCACCCTACATGGATAAATGGGATGATGTGATGTTGTCTTACTATAGAGCGGACGTAATGAAAACGGAAGAGGGCGGCGTAACACCACGAAGTAATTTAGCCAATATCATTGCTATATCTATGGGTGTTGCACAAATACCTTGGGAAGAAATCATCGAAAAAGTTGCACAAAAATCGATCTTGATGAATGGTCTGGATGCCTATACTTTGGGTGAGCCTTTACTGCCAGATTATAAAGCTATGGAAACAGTAGAAAAAATGCAGAATTGTACTTACTTGGCTACAGATGGCAATCACCAAACTATGTTGTATGGCAATGGTGCTAAGCAAATTGTCCGAGGTTTGAAAGATTTTATGATGGAATAATCCTAAAAAATCATTTCACCACATCACTCAATTCTTGCGAAATAGGAATGTTTTCAGACCTTTTCTTTGCAATGAATTGTCTTGCTTTTTCTTTTTGATTCGTTTGTGCCAACATCAAAATATAATTATTAATGGCTGGTCCATTCGCTCCGTCTTTCTCTAAATAGGTTTCCATATAATTGATGCATTTTGTTGTGTCCTTTTTTAAAAAAGAAAGCCTAGACATGCAAAAATAAGTATCATAATAAGCCGAGCCTTTTAGTTCGGCAGTCAAATATTTTTCTGCTTTGTCTATGTCATTATTGTCGAGATAATATTTTCCCAAATAATAGTTCACATACTTTTCTTTTGGGTTTAATTCGTAAGCCTTATGCATATATGCTGTCGCCTTTTGCATATCATCTTTTGTACGTGCGCCCAACATCATATTGGCATAAGATGAATTGGGTGTAGTTCTAACCGCATCTGTCCAAAAAGTTAATGTGTCTGCAAATTTTTGTTGATGAACATAATTGATGCCGGCAAAACATACAGCTAAAATGGATACAATAATTATGCTCTTCTTTTCATCTTTAAAAAGTACGGTTTGGCTCAAGATAAATAATATGCCAATGATAGGTAAGTATAAACGATGTTCAAAATCTTGGTCATTCAATACCGATGGTAAAACAAATAAAGGGATGAGTAAAAAAATAAACCAGGCCAAACCAGCAAATACGATTTTCATTTTTCGCTCAGTTGAAAAATAAAGCAAAGCCACCAATACAGCAATGGCTGCAAATCCAAATATGTAAGATGTGTCAGCCATCATCGGGAATACACTTAAATTAAATGGGAGAATGATTTTACCTAGATATTGAATGGCAAGCG
>Ga0209596_1002475_pt1 | contig 15256 bp, 30 predicted proteins | sample M_130807_MF_Meta_FD_187314 | JGI IMG/M metagenome (GOLD analysis project Ga0209596, IMG submission 187314) | Freshwater microbial communities from Lake Montjoie, Canada to study carbon cycling - M_130807_MF_MetaG (SPAdes) (version 2) | ecosystem: Environmental > Aquatic > Freshwater > Lake... | reverse complement strand
ATTCAATCTGCTCATGAACAGGACTACTTCTTCTTTCGTTATATCTTTTAGTTTCATTTACTCTTAATCCTTTACTGACCACAAACGAATGAACACGCCAGGAACGTCTAGGGCGTGTAATGCTTCGTTAGGGTAGACCTTCATAGCCACTAGATCAATGACTCGCGCATCGTCCTCCCAGACCCCGCCAGTAGTGAGTCCATCGCAGGTTGATCTCACTAGCTTGTCTAGGTCAGGCGTTCGATCAGGATAAGTTCTCCTTGTCTTAGGTGCGCTCTTAGGCTTAGGCAAAGTAAAGATCATGTAGGCCTGTACTGGACCTACGATCATCCCGTGCGTAACCACTGCCTCACGCGCTGCCCATGCTACTGAGTCTCGCCAAGGTTTAACCTTCTTACTACTCTCGACCATGCGCCCATTGCCTATAAACCTTTTACTTCCTTGTGGTCCAGGCATTCCTAATACAGTTATCTCGATCACCTTGAAGCCCTCCGCTTATCAGGCACGGTTGTTAATGCCATTTCGGCAGTCCATCCATTTGATAGTCTTTGGGCGAGAGTGCTCTTGGCAATTCCTGTTTTCTTTGACCAGTGGGCTAAGGGTAGACGCTCGCCGTGGTGCTCGATGAAGCGAACACTGTTTCGATTGCACTGCTGCTCGCTAGCTGTTGCCCATCTACAATTCTCAGCGCTATACCCAGCATTGTTGTCAATCCTGTCTAGAGAATATTTATTACTCGGTTTGATACCCATATCGGTAATAAAATTCGAGAACGAATCTCGCCATCGTTGGCAAATAGTAATCCCCCTAGCTCCGTACCTAGAAAAACTTGCGTTACTTGGTTTAGTGCAACGCTTAATCATAGACTGCCAAGCTTGGTATTCAGCAGTGCCGAAATATCCATGCTTCGCCATAAAGCGACCAGTCTTAGGGTCTGAAGCTGAGCCAGGAAGTCTTCCTTGAGGTCCAGGCATTCCTAATACAGTTATCTCAATCATCTCTTCTCCTCTTACTTGGCATTGCCGTAAAAGAACTCATAGGGTCTTTGCCACGATAGTATTCAATCCATTCTGGATGCTCAAGTTTCACATCCATAGGTGCGTCGGCTGGTGGTATGACTCGACCACGTTGATTGATTGGCTGGACAGGGACATAGGTTACTAGTGGTACCCCGAAGTCCATCTTCGGTAGCTTAGGAACAAACTCACGCAAAGGTCTTAGCGGTGGAGGTGTCTTAGCTTTACCCTTCTCTCTGTCTCGCTGGTATGCCAAGTACTTCTCTTCACCCATCTCAGCGCGTAGTCTAGTAGCACGTTCTCGCTTCTTCTCTGCATCAAACTCTCGACGATGTGTTTCGCATCGTCCTCGGTCTACATTGTTTTCTGATCCACACACTCGGCATTGTGTGGCCTTAGCTGGTGGCATCGTTCATGCTTTCCATATCATCTTGCTCGTCTACCCACCTGTCGTATAGGCGGTCGTCGCGGTCCCCGTAATCTTCTCTATCCTCAGCATAGGCAGGGTGATCTTTGCCTGGAATTACCATATGATTCTCTTGTTCCATGTTAGTTTCCTTGTTTGTCTATCAAACCCATTAACTCTTTTGCGTACTTCGACATCCACTTTGCATCTTCTCTGGCTTCATCACGCTCCCGCTTCGCCACTTCCAATGCCAGTTTCAGTTCCTCGTTCCGCTTCTCCACAACTCCTAGGTGATTGCGAATTTCTTTATTGATTACTTCAGTCAAAGCATCCCAATTCATACATTTCTCCAATGATTGTTTGGCATCTCCCACCAAAAGGTGAGGTCTTCAGTCTCGCCGTTATAGTATTCACCTACGAAGTCGCACTTCCATTTACTGTGCTCGTTCTCATATATGGTGAGGGTCATAACTGGTTGAGTTATTCTCAAGTCGTTGTGTATTACGTCAAAGACCTTTGTATAATTGCCGCCTCGTATCACTCCTGCCTCAACCAACAGGATCGTCTTGCCCACTAAGCTGTCTGCGTGGGTCGTAAACATATTGCATACTTTCTTTACAGATATTTCATCAAAGGTTTGATCTGGATAGGGTACGTCTATGCCGAAGCCATCACAGATCTCCCCATCTTTTGTTAATTGATGACGAAGGTATTGCCCAATCACAGAAGAGTAATCAGTTGATACTGTAACTATCACTGTATTCGATGAGTTCAATCCTTTGAGCAACAACTCATCCCTCAACTTGTTCATCAAGTAAAGTTCATGCGTTCTGTTTACCTTTAGTTCTTTTCTCACTCTCCCTCCGGTGGATCGGGTATCGGTCGCCAGTGGGTAAAGTATTCGAGCGGATAGCATTCATTTGATGCGCCCTGTAGTGCCCAACAATGGGTCCAATCTAGTGGATAACCTTTGTAGTAGTCAACCACGCGCACGAATCCAGTCCTGCTGTCAATAGCTTCGATACCAGCGTTATCTTTTGGGGCCTCCGCGATCGGTCGCCAGCGGTTAGCCTCCCGAAATTCTCGCAGTTCAGCGATAAGGGCAGGGGCGGCGTTGTGAAGGGCAGCAATAGCTGCTGAGTTAGCAGGCCAAGCTGCGTGACTTTCTGCATAGAATACTGGCGGTCGATCACAGATTATTAGTGCATGAGTTCTCAAAGCAAACCAATCGTGGCTTGATGCAGTCCACTCTCCTGGTGATGCCTTTGCCAGCAGCGCCTCCAGCGCGTCGAGGTCAAGCATTAGGAGCCTCCAGTATCGCGGCGTCTATGGCGGTGTCGAGCACATTGCACGCCGGGTCCTTGCCCTTCTCGATAGCAGATACAGTTAGTGGCGAAAAACCGACCCGGTAGTGTCCGTCCAAAATGTCGCGCCATACGTTGGTCCTGCCACGCAGCCACCGATACCGCGCCGCATCCCGCCGCAGTGCCGCCACTTCGTCGAGCGCTGCGGCCCCGGCGCGGAGGGATACAGCGTCAAGCTCCTGCCAGTGCGTTTCTCCCGGCTTCGGCGGGTTAAGAAACGCCATAGCTTTGTCGAGTTCGGCGGCAAGGCTTTCCAGCCGCTCGACGTGTTTTTCATTCCTCATTGCAACCTCTCCTCATTTCCTCGTAACACTTATCACAAAACGGTAATCCGCACTGATCTTGCTTTACTTGCAAGGGATGATCTCCGCATGCCGTACACTTAGGGCGGCAGTTAGTCGGCGTGATGACCGCGATCGCGGCGTCAATGACGGCGTCGAAATCTCGCTGCTCCATCCATTCAACGGCGAAAATGTCGCAGGCTTTTCGTGGGTTTTCTTTCGCCCAATTCCACCGCTCCGCATCCCGCTGCGCCTGCCAGTCAATTGGGTCAGGCATGATGCTTCCCCTTCATTTCGGCGTCTAGCTCCCGGTCGTATTGGCTCTCAGATTGAGGTAGACCGATCACCCGCATGCTCTCAAGATCACCCTTCCGCAGCCACCTATACCGCTGCGCGTCCTCCCGCAGCCCCGCCAGTTCCACCGCGACCGCCTCGCGTTCCTGTTGCGCCACTTCGAGCGACAGCTTGGCCTCCGCTAGATGCTGCTTGGCGAGAAGTAAATCATTCTGTAGCTTTTCGTTTTGCTTTTCTGCCAACGTCAAAGCATCGCGAGTAGATTGATACTGCAATCCATAAGCATTATGTAAGTCGTATATGTTTTTTTCGTAAACCGTCATAAACTTATCCTGTAGCAGTGTGGCCGCACAGAAGCACGGCCACTAGTTGTTGTTAGTCTTACTCTGCAACCTTGGCTTGCTTCAGGCCATGCCGTATTCCAGCAGCATAGGCTTTGCCTAGCTCTTCTTCAGCATGTTCAGGCCCGAAGGTTCCCTCGTCGATTAAATCCAAGAGAGCATTCATCCCACGCGCAATCACTTTCTGCTTGTCTGTCAAAGTTTTGGTTTTGATTTCCATCTTATCCTCTATAGCCATTGCTTGATTAGTTGTTGGTCTACTTGTTCCCGCACAATCGAGGCTTCATGATTAGCTTTCGCCCGTGCGGCTATGCGTCCCCAGAAATATGCTCTGCCAATATTCCTGATGTATAACCACGCGGTTATACATAAAGACATTACGATCAATAGAAGTCCTGCGATGAGTCCTTCCATTATTCCCAGAACCCCTTGTCGGGTTGTTTGGTCTGTGTCTGCTGCGACACATAAGGGGTGCTTGCCTTGATGGAGATGAACGTGTTCCCGTTCTTGCTGACCTTGTTCCACCCAGCGAGAGAAATCTTAGCTGGATTGCCAGCCTTTAGCTCTGTGGCTAGCGCCTTTAGTAGTTCAGGGCTTATCTCGATGTCGCCCTTCCATTCAGGGGCCTTGAGGTTCTGCTTACGGTCATTGGCGAATAGAGCGCCAGAGTCTAGGTATTTGTTTTCCATTTTCTTGTCCTTATATCCTTGTTATTTGAGGTTTTCTACAGCTTTAGCGAACAACGCACCGATCTCGGCCTCTCGATTCGGAACCTGTAATTTAGCACTGTTGATTGAGCTTTTGTACCTAGTCCAAACGCTTCGAGCTTCGACCTTGGAGCTGCAATGCACCAGTTCATCTTGAATCTGGGCAATGAGTTGGTCGATATCAATCGACTGCTTAGGCTGCTCGATTACTGTAGCCTTTTGTTCAGTCGGGGGCTTGATTTGATCCCTGACATAGTTTTCATCGCGCTCTGGGTCGTCACCAGTCTCTAGCTGGAACGTCTTGAGTAGGAAGTACTTGTTGGCCCCGGTCAGCGCCTTGTACAGGCCCTTGTCTCCGACTCCGTTCTTGTTGCGGTCGTTACCGCATCCAAAGAAGTGGCAGGTCAGGCTCTCACCTGTCTCGTGAAAGATTGTGTAGGCTACGCGCACTGTTGTGTTGCCGTGTTCGTCTGGTCCCTTGCATTCGAGTACATCGGATACGATAACCAGCCCATTCTCGATTAAATGTGGGCGCAATCCATTGATTGCATCGCCTTCAGTGGCGTACTTGTAGCCGTGGAACTCATTCTTCCCGGCTTTTTGAACGAACCCAACTCCAGCCATTACTTTACCTATGGCAGCGATAATATTCATGTTAGACATACGGGGTGACATCTCCTCTGGTTGTTTTTTCTTTAATCTCTCTGGCGCGTTGCTCACATTTCAGTGCCACGCCACAGTAGTTGCCTTCGCACTTTCTTGCTATGCCTGAACGGACTTCTATCCATCCGTTCTCTATTTGCACTAGCCTGTCAGACGCTTCCTCTTGCGTATCGAATACTTTGACAGCTCTAGTCCCTCCTTCTTTCATGACTGCAAACTTGTCGGGCATTCTCCACTGCTCCTGCTCTGTGCAGTCTGGCAGCTTCTCACCAAACACATGGGCCTCTTCGGCCTGCTGGTGGAGCTTTACCCTTTGGTTTATGTACTCAGCCTGTTGTTCGACAGGCCAAAGCCTGATGTCCATGATCTGTACTGGTCCACTTTGACGTGGCTTGAAGACGTTTCTCTTATGATCTCGTATCACAGCGATCACTTGCGCCTTTGATATTGTCCTACCTGTGGTTTGATTTATCAAGTATGCGTAGCAATTTAATTGCTCCTCCCATTCAGCGGCAACACCTCGTTCGATCTTCGATTCGGTGGTGACTTTCCAGTCATAAATGCACCACGTCCCATCTTCGAGTGGGGTCTGAATATCTACCTGACCTGACACGATCCAGTCGAGGACATTGTGGTAGTATCGTTCCTCCACTATGTAATTAGGCAATCCCTGGAGGGCTTGTTCAGCGTACTGATGCCAAGCGGTCCCAAGAGAAGACCACAATCTGTCGATCACATCCTCGTGTATGCCATCCTTACGGAGGATACGGATCTTAGGGCCTTGCAGGAGTTCTGTCACGCTACAATGTGACGCTCCCTTGGAGTACCTATCCGTTGTCAGTACTGCTGCTACTGGATCTGGCAGTTTGTGCCTGTTTCCGTAGCTCTTCCTCAATTGCATGCGTTACGAACCTCCTTAAGGTTGTTTTACCATCAACGACTTGGTGTTTTAGTAGTCGATGGAGTTCTTCGGTTATGTTTATCGTAAGCCGTGCCATCAGTATAATCATACACATTTTTACATTTGCGCGCAAATCTTTTATCATGTAGGATCATAGAGTGCCTAGTTTCGATAGCCTTGGATCACAGTTTGAGCACTCGGGCCGCAGTATCTGGAGAACTATTTGTCCAGATTGTAGTCCAGGTCGTCATAAAGAGAACGTAAACCTACCCGTCCTGTCCTGGTCCAGAGGGGATCTTGGGCCTGTCTACCACTGCCATCATTGCGGATCGAAGGGAGTTGTACTCCCCCCGAAGGACAATTATCGAAACGTATACGAATACCGGGAGAGAAAAAGCGAAGTGATTGATTTAAGTGATCTTGATTTTCTATTTGATAATGATCCTCCCGTACCTGCGGCAGTGATTGATCCAATACCTGCACAGCCAACAGTAGAGGTGAAGCCTGAGAGGAAGCTGATGCAACAGCATCTCGACTACCTCTTGAGACGTGGGATATCGGAAGAGACTGCCGATCTAGGCAGGTTGAGCAGTACACGCAAGTTCTTGCGCTCTGGTGGAGGAGATCAGGAGGTGATTGCCTTCCCCTTCTACGACCTTGATGGCAACCTAGCCAGTAGCAAGTATCGTTCATCAGCCACGAAGGCATTCGCCCAGGATACTGGGGCTGGGGGCCTGCTGTACGGGTTGCACCAGAAGTTTGATACTACAAGACCTCTTGTGATCTGCGAAGGCGAGATGGACGCCGTATCAGTAGCACAGGCAGGTATACCCAATTGGGTATCGGTTCCAGCGGGTGCGCCGGTCAAAGCGGAGAAGGGAAACAGCCAGCGGTTCTCTTGGATTGCAGAACTAGAGGAATTCCTTGGTCGGTTTAGCATGTATGTCCTTTGTGTTGATGCCGATACTCCAGGTAAAAACCTGGGTGAAGAGTTAGCGCGTAGGCTAGGACGAAGCCGTTGCATGTCCGTTGCCTACCCGTCTGATAGTAAAGATGCAAACGATGTACTGGTTAAACATGGGCAGGATGTCCTGCGGCAAGTTCTGTTAGACGCCAGACCCATACCTCTTACGGCACTGCATACAGCGGATCACTATGCCGATCAGGTCATGGATCTATTCATTAAGGGCGATGGTCGAGGCGAGAGTACTGGGTTCGCTGGAGTGGATCAACTCTACACTGTGGCGCGTGGTCAGATGACAGTGGTGACGGGTATACCCTCGTCGGGTAAGTCTAATTTCCTGGATCAGATCATGGTCAATCTGGCACATCGAGAAGGATGGAAGTTCGCTATTGCATCCATGGAAAACGAGCCAGCCAAGCATATATCCAAGCTCTCTGAGATGCACATCAAGAAGCCGTTCTATAATCAATGGCCTGGAAGCATGACCAAGTCCGAAGCTCAAGCGGAGATCGCTTGGTGTCATAAACACTTTACGTTTATCGACTTCGCGAGTAGCCGTGAGCTTCCTACAGTAGATGCTATGCTCGACCGCGCCAATGCTGCCGTGCTGCGATATGGGGTTGATGGGTTAGTGATTGATCCATACAACTGTCTTGACCTTGGTCGTAGTCAAACACAGAGTGAGACAGAATCAGTATCGCTTATGTTAAGCAAGGTGTCAGCGTTTGCCAAGGCAAGCAACGTGCATGTCTGGTTCGTCGCACACCCTGCGAAGATGATGAACCAAGGCACAACGCCAATCGTTCCTGGTGGGTACGAGATCAGCGGATCAGCTCACTGGTATAACAAAACTGATTGTGGTTTAACGGTACACCGGAAAGACCAGGATGGTTACGTTGAACTGCACGTCTGGAAGTGCAGGTTCAAATGGGTAGGTAAGCAAGGGATGACGCGCCTGAAGTACGACATCCCCACTGGCACCTACTATGAAATCATTTGAGGTTGATTACCGTTCCAAAGGGTGGGGTTGTCTGATACTTCCCCACTCGCATCCATATCGTAGGTACACCTGGATCAGTGCCGAAGTTGCTGCACTCCATGTCTGTCAGATAGACAAACGCTTTCGGCTTTAGCTGGTGCTTCTGTGCGTAGTCAAACACTGGCGCGAATCGAGTGCCGCCACGTTGGGCTACGAATCCACTCAGGTCCATCGGCTTCCCCGGCTTGAGCTTCTCATGCTTGTATACGTCAGTGTCGCAGTACAATACATGCGTCACCTCAGGCCTGACCTTACCTAGGAAGTGATTGATAAGCCCAAGGAATCGCTCAAGGTCTTCGTTCGCTACGCTGGCAGAGGTATCTACTCCAACTACTAGAGCGCCTACTCCGGTCTTCATTACGCTGGGCAGGTACATACCCTGTCCCATGAATCGTCGAGAAGGCTTGGCCCAAGTGTAGTCAGTAGCGAAGATGGGCGACATGAACTTCTGGAATAGATACTGGTAGTTCTCTTCTGGCTCACGAGTCTTGACGACCATGGCGCGTAAGGGTCCAGGCATATGGCCCATGGCCTTAGCCTTCTGCTCACCTTGAGCTACGCTAACCTTAGCATTCTCCTTAGCAGTAGCCTGCTGCTCTTCGTTGCCGGGAGTGGGCCTCACGTCACCGTTGTTGCTGTTGCTGCTACTACCACTACCATCATTGCCCTGCTCCTGTTTCTGCTCAGGCAATAGTTTGTATATCTGCTGCCAGGACATATCTTTGTACCTGCTATCTAGTAGCGCACATGAGGGTAGCTTATACCCGCAATCGTATATCAATAGGTTGATGGCATAGTCCATGGCAATGTTTGCTCGTCGTGGTTCGTAGCCCTTCATGCTCATGGGGTGCAGTAAAGCAACGTGCATGATCTCATGGATAGCTACAGCCTTGACCTCCTCATTGGTCATAGACTCGACGAACTTAGGGTTGTAGTAGAAGGCAGTGCCATCCGTTGCCATGGTAGGGCAGGACTCATCTGCTATCCAGGGGTAGCGAAGGGCGAGGGTTCCGAAGAACACCTCGCTGCCCATCGCCAGCTTCACATTGTTGCGTACAATCTTGTCGGCTGGTGTCATGTTTCCCTCTATGCGAACATCCCACTCATCTGCCTCAGGATGTCTTCAGTCTGTTGAGCAATGGCCTTAGCGTCTACGGTAACCTCAGCCCTTGCAGCATCGTTCTCTCGCAAGATCTGTGCGCTGTACTGGCACAGCTTCTGGTCAATTTCACGAGCTAGCGCATCGAGTCGAGCATCACCACCCACGTTGAGACGTGGCAGCAACTCAGCCAGTTCTCTGGCATTGTCCACGAGGGAGTCGTTGAATCTCCCACTGCGAGTGCCGTTGTAGTTTGCTAGGCGATCAGCCATGTGGCTGGCCTGCTTGTACACACGGTCGAACAAGTCTCGGCAGGCTTCAGTGTAGTTGCTGGCGAGTCTCTTCTCCAGGTCCAACTCCATCTGCTGCACTACTTCTTGCGACAGAGATACTCTGAAGTCCCCCGTCTCCGGCAAGGGCGAGAACGAGATCTCCCAAGAGAACTTACTGCGAATATCAGCCAGCAAGGGGAAGTCCTCAGAATTAAACAAACCATTGAGTCGATACTTTGCTTCGTTGATGAGGTCAGGGTACTCCTGTACAAACCTGTCGAGTGCCTGTTCATGCTTGCTTCGGTATTCAGACATTGCTTGCTGGTAGTTCTGATAGTTCTTCACAGGCAGGATACGAACACCGTCAGCATCCTGCCAAGGCAGGGTCTGATCGTAGTGATACGTCCTGGCATTCGTGATGTTGCTGGAGATGTACTTCATGTACTTCTTCGAGGCCAGTTGCTTATTGAATCTGCCCACCTCCCCGGCGTGATTGTTTGCGCCATGATTCGCTTCGACTTCTTCAGTCGCCTTCTTGTCGAACTTGTACCCTGTCCACTGAGCGACAGACAAACGAACTAACACTGCTTGATTCGATAACATGATTGATCTCCTTGATCGTTGGTTAGGTTATGGTTTTGTCTCACGATGAGACAGTTAGAAGAGGATGTCTTTGTACTTGGCGTTGTTGAGCATAGCCATCACAGATGGGACTGTAATGGATTGCGGCTTGCGATGGTTGATGTCCCTGAGGAACAAGCACCCGTACTCAGGAGACATACGCTGTATGTACTCGCACAATGCGCCAGAGTTGGTTGGGTTCCAGTTAGCTGACAGATAGGTTGTGGTTGCGTAGCATTCGCTTAACGAGAAAGGCAGTGGCGCAGAACTAGGTGATGCCTCAATCGCTGAGATGTTAGGCAGGCTTCTCCAGATACGCATGAAGCCCAGGAACTCAGTGCCTGTGCCTTGTCCGATGCATCCGTTGATTAACTCCCCGGCAATGTCAGTGTCAGGCTGTTGGTCCATGATGCGAGATAGCATCTCGACAGAACGTGGGGTGCAGAAGGCGAATTCACTCTTGTTAGGTTGTGCGACGAGTAGATCCTTCCTGAACTCGAAGAACCCTATGATCTCTGGTCGAATAGATGGGCTGATAGGCTTAGGCGCAACTAACTCGACCTTCAGATTATCGCCGTTGATCGCCCAATCCTTCCAGGAATCGAAGCTCGATTCGAGATTGATATGCAAGAAGCGATTCAGCAATGGCGCGGGTGGCTGGTTGTAGTTACCGCCGTCCTCTGCACGGTTACCAGTGGCGCATATGTACGCACCCTTGGGTAGAGTATAGTCGCCTAGCTTACGCTCTAATACTAACTGATAGAAGGCGCATTGCATAGACACTGGCGCATCTGGTAACTCCTCAATTACCATGATGGTGTTGTCTTGCGTAGGCAACCAAGAGGGAATGGCTCTCTTGCAGATGCCGTTCTCGATGTAAGGTATACCCATATCTACTGGGTCCATCGTTGTTGGTCGTGCGTCGATGTGTATATACTTCCACGCTCTGCTGACACAGGAGAGTCCTGAAGTCTTACCCACTCCCGTCTGCCCCCATACCCATGCAGGTACTTTAGCGTTGATGCAGACCTGTATTGCCTTCATGAATTGCTTTGAGTACATAGTGATCTCCCTTTGGTTGGTTGTTAGATACAGCTCGCGATGTAGCTGATAGCTACTACGAAAACGATTGCCATTGCTAGACTGATTAGCTCAGTTAGCAGGTTGTTTGTGTCAGATAGTACGGAGAAGGCTTTCTTCACAGCGCCTCCCCGTTGTTCTCCCTCTCCAGCATCATGAGTTCTGCCGCTCGATACCTAGTCTTAGAGTTGAGTATCATTGCATGCAGCATCTCTTGCTGCAACTCATCCTCGATCTGAAAGATGCCGCTATCGTCATCCCATACGAATCGAATATCCAAACATATCTTCATGACTTGCCCTCCATTATGTTCAAGTACACTGCTCCAGCAGCAGCTAGCACAACCACCAGATAGTCTCCGGTTACCACGCCAACCAGTACACCCAAGGTTGCTATTGCATAGCGAATCATTGGCTCAACTCCTTCGCCACAAGGGCATCCAGACCAAGCGCGTAGATGATACCCCCCGCCCTGTAGTAGTTCATAATCACAGCCGCATCTCTAGACTTAGCTGCCTCTAGGAGTAAATAGTCAAACGCTCTCCCTAATAGAGCGGCTGCATCTGCATGAGTCACGCGTTCACCTCCCGCTCGTCCGAATAGCACTTTACTAGGTCCTCGGCAATCGCCACCGGCTCGAATTGGTTTCGCCGAGCGACATCATCCTCGTCAACGTTGGCGTTCGTCCACGCGATCACCTCGGCGGGGCTGAATTTCTCGTTGTCGCGCTGGATAATCCGCGTGAGGTCCATCGTCAGCCGCTCCCGGATCGGGTAGAGGTTGATCTGCCACGCCATCTCTCTCTGCACCGCACGGGCCGCGCGGAAGCGGTAGCCGGACGCGCTAAACACTAGATCGTTCGTCTCGTCCTCGTTGAGCGTCCAGGCATCGTAGTCGCCGCATTCGGAAACCGGACGGCCAAATATTTCGTCGTCTATGTTGGCGGTTTTGAGTAGGCATTGTTCGCCTGTAACGTAGCAGTAAATCTGATTGGTCATTGTTTTTTCCCTTTTGCCCATAATATGGGCAGTTTTTGGTTGTGGTTAGGAGGCGGTTACCCGCCCCCGTTGTTAGATGGACTAGACCTCGCTGCTACCCATGAACTGATCGAATCCCGCCCGTTGGATCGGGGGAAGGTTATCAATCTCTGAAGGCGAGGCATTGACCATGATCCAGGCGTATGCCTTTGCATCTGAGACAAACCTGTAGGTATCATTGCTGCCCTGCCAGTTCGACCAAGCATTCAGCACCCATCTATTGCTGGCAGTCAGGAACAAAGCCTCATGATCCCACTGTCCCCCAGTAGCTCTGCTAATCTGATTGCGCCCATCGAAGGTAGTATCTTCGTCTATCCTGATAGCCTTGTTCTCGTCGAACCACGCAAGTATCTCGCCGTGTTCGTTCGTAATGATTCGTTTCTTCATGATGTATCCTCTTTTGTGTCTCACTGTGAGACAGTTTCATTCGCTTTCATTAATAGCCGCATCAGCGCGAAATTGTATGTCAGCAAATATATCAGCCAGTTCGTTAGGCGAATACGGTTCTCCGTTGCTTGCCGCATTGATAATGTCTTGCAATGCTGAAGAACATGCTTTCAGATTTATCAATAAATCATTTAGTCGTTCTTCTCTTACTTCCCATACAGCTTGCATACCTTTACCGTAAGCGTCGTGGATTTCTTTCAATTTCATGTATCCTCTTTTGTGTCTCACTGTGAGACAGTTTGGCTGTTGCCTACGCCTCACGGCGTTTCGTCCGTTGCCATGGACTCGTCAGGGCTAGGTTAGTTAGATGGACTCCATCTCCGAATAGATCTCTGCGATGGCCTGACTTCTTTGTGCTATATCCCAGGTGAGCATCTCGCAGCGGGATGCATCCCCGTTGACCTGTGCCATGTCCAGGTCGTACCGCATCTCGTCCCCGTGCCGTAAGGCGCGGCGCAGAGCAGAAACGTGGTCGGTATGGGCGCAACTCCAAAGGCCACCGTCTCCGGTCGGGGCCTCCAGTTCGGCCAGCGTGTTTGATGCCCAACTTTTGAAGACCTTAATTTTATGCAACTCCACAGCTTGATTTAGCTGCTCGCGGTTATCCTGCCCAAGCTTTGCCAGCTCCCGGTGGAAGTCGTTCCAGGCCGCGCCCCGTTCCTCCCACCCTTCGCCGCCGTAAACTCTCTGGGCGGCGGTCATCGTCAAGATGTCGTCTTCGGCGTGCTGTTCGCGCCGATATTCGGTCTCGTTACCGTACCAATTTTCGGTGCTTCCACCGGCCAGCAGCTTCGCCACATCTCCCGCCGCCCATGATGGTCGGGTGTAGTCGTGGCAGTAATCCGTCGTCATAAGCAAGATTCCGCCGCCGTTGTCGAATAACATCTCAAATTTAGTCATCTTATATCTCCTTAGTTGGCTAGTGCCGACCCCCTAAGGGGTTTCGTCCGTTGCCATGGACTCATCAGGGCTAGCACCCGCAACACGGGTAATCCTCGCAATTGCACTTCAAGCGTCCTACCTCTCTCCCGTGGTAGTCGTACAGTCCGTTGGGGTCACGCATGGAGGCGTAGTATCCCGCTGGACGTGGTCGAGCCGCCTTATCTGGTCCTACCTTGCAGCCTGAGCAGTACAGCTTTGATCCGCTGTAGTTTGCTTTGGTCCCGGCTTGTATCCCAGTGCCGCAAGCGCGGCATGGTGCAGCGTATCTTACCGTGATGGTAGCCATTACAGCACCTCCTGAGCTTCAGCGATAGCCTTGTCATACGCTGCTTTAGCGGCGCGGTCCAGGGTAGATTCGTACTTATATCTACCAACTCCCGGCGGCAGGTATCCGCTCCATTGGCCGTTGGCCCATTCGGCCACCCGTAAGCGGTAGCCGTCGGCCACCGCCTCAAGTTGTAGGTCGGCTTCGAGCCGCCCCCACGCCGCACCGCGTTGAGCGGGGCTCACGCTTGCACCCACTTATCTACAGCGGAATCGAGTGCGAGAACTGCACGTATGTATTTTATGCGAGCTTTAGTTTCAGTAAATCGCACAGTCCACCCGTAGTAGCTTGCACGGTCCATTCGTTCCGTTGGCTCTAAGGTGCAATCGCTGATTCGATTCTGTAACAAGCGATAATACTCTTTGACATGGTTGTTGTGGTTCATTATATCTCCTGATTTGATTGTGATAGTGGGGGAGTATCTCCCCCCCACGGTTTAGTACTACGCCAACGTGATATTGATCAGCGGTGACTTATTAGCGATAACACTATGATCCTGTATGACGATGTTCTTGCGTTTGTCGCCATTGGTCGTGCCATCACATAACTTACAATCGGCACAGACTGTGCGCTTTCCAGCTTCGGCGCTTGCAGGGCACGATATCTCGCCCTTTAGTTTCGTATCGTCGCCCTTGGGAGATACTCGAAACGATCTCCATCCCATACTGGCCGCAAGAGCATACTCCTGTGGTGAGTCGCATGATGCCATGAAATACCCACGACCCCATTCGCTCACCACTGACTGCCACTGGTGAGTGTATCCCGTGCGCCCACTGGCATGGGAGCTCACTCCCTCGACTACTTCTCGACTAATGAAGGCCGGGTCACCATATGCCCCCCAGCGGATCATGCGCCCACCGAATGTTGCTTTGTATTCGTCGGGGTCGATTTTACGATAGCCGCCGCGCTGGTAACACTTCCAAATACCGCTTGCAGCTTTACCCACCTGCACATAGCAGCGACGATTAATGCGCTTGCCATTTACAAGTGATCCCCTATGTTGGCAGTCTCCGCATATGATGCCATCAAGGCCATTCTTGATGGTCCAAAGTGGTGAGTCATGACGGTACAGGATGTAGACCTGTATCATGCCTCCAGTCTTCGCGTTGGTAGACTTACTTTGTAAGCCCACTGCTATCACGACGATATCTTTAGTCTCTTCTAGTATCACGCCGTTTTTGTTCATGTTCTGTATCTCCTCTTGATTGTGGTTATGCCCACATATAAGCCCACTTATGAAGTGAGCTTATTCTAGGCACAACTGAAATAGGCGCATGTTTTATCATGCGCCTAATCTAATCGATATAGTCTGGCCCGTCTTGCTCTACTTACTATCGTGTCTGCAATAGTTAGGCCAGTTACTTTTACAACCGGATGTTCGGACGTATTACCGTATGTAACCTAATACATACTCGATCACCTACTAACTTCTCGGCGATATCGCGTGGAACCTTACTT
>Ga0209596_1002467_pt1 | contig 15290 bp, 17 predicted proteins | sample M_130807_MF_Meta_FD_187314 | JGI IMG/M metagenome (GOLD analysis project Ga0209596, IMG submission 187314) | Freshwater microbial communities from Lake Montjoie, Canada to study carbon cycling - M_130807_MF_MetaG (SPAdes) (version 2) | ecosystem: Environmental > Aquatic > Freshwater > Lake... | reverse complement strand
GCTGCGGGGTTTGATAGTTTTCCTGACACACGAAAAACTATCATTTCTACACCCCTGTAGACAAATTGGTAAAGTCACCGCTCCAAGAAGGCGGGATCTGGAGGTCCGAATCCTTCCGGGGGTACCAATATCTTAATAAATAATATTCTCATGATTATAATTTTTAATGATACTGCTGCTAAAACTCGAACAATTGGTGCTTATCGAATAGCTTCAGCATTAAGAAAAAAAGGAATTACTGTTGAAGTAATAGATCATCTTAGTAGTTGGGATATAGATAAACTGATACAATTATTATCCCATATTAAAAATATAGAATGGATAGGATTTAGTCTACCTTTTATAATTAATATAGGTCAAGTTACAAAGTTACCAGTTGAAGAAGAAGAAAAATTATTAAATTATTTCCGACAAAAAAATATTCCTATCATTTTAGGTGGAGCACATGCAGATAGTATTAAATTTAGTGTAAATAATTTTTGGATTTCGGTGGGATATTCTGACATCTCAATACATAAATTTCATGAACATTTAACGGATTCAAAAGAAATTATATTTGAAAAAATAAACAAAAATTATGTAATTTATGCAGATAGAGATTATAAAGATATCGATCTCGGCGACATAGATTTAGTTATAGAAAAATCTGATTTATATAGTAACACAGAAATAATGCCTATAGAAATTGGAAGAGGGTGTATTTTTAGATGTGCTTTTTGCAACTATTCTCATTTAGGAAAAAAACCTGGAACTTATATACGACCAAAAGAATGCATTAAAAAAGATATAAGTAACTTTCAAAATAATTTTAATATAAGCAATTTTATGTTTGTCGACGATACATTCAATGATAGTGTAGAGAAAATGCGTATAATAAAAGAAATACGCCAAGAATTACCTAAACCTTTCAATTTTTGGGCCTATGGTCGCTTAGATTTATTAGCAGCTTCAGAAGAGCAAAGATCCTTAATGGGAGAAATTGGCTGGACTGCTGTAACTTTTGGCATAGAAACCTTAAACCGACAATCGGGCCGAGCTGTGGGCAAAGGGGCAGACCCTGAAAAATTAAAACAATGTTTGTTACTGCTTAAAAAAATGTACCCTAAATTACATGTGCAAATTAATTTAATAGTTGGATTACCGCATTCTACACCCGAAGATATAAAAAATAGTGTAGACTGGTTGCTAGATAACGCAACAGTCGATTTTTTGAGAATACAGCCGTTAGAAATAAGAGATCCAACGGGTCTAAGTTTTAGTAGTAGTTTCTCAAAAAATCCTACAAAATATGGATATCAAATTATAGATTCGTTCAAAGGGCATTATCAATGGACTAACGAATTTTGGAATTCTACTTCATCAAAAGAATATACAAAAGAAATACAGACATATATGAATTCTCGCAAATCTTTAAATATTTCTTACAATCTTTCTATGACAAATTTTCCGCATAAAGAGTATATAGATCAAAAAACAAAATGGTTGGAACGATTAAATCCCACCTACCAATAGTTCAAGAAGGCAGGATACGGCATTCCGAATCCTTCCAGGGGTACCAATATTGCAGTAAATAATATTAATATGGTTATAATTTTTTGTGATACTGGATATGGAGCTCGAACAATCGGTGCTTATCGAATAGCATCGGCCCTAAGAAAAGAAGGAATTACAGTCGAAGTAATAGATCATCTTAGTAGTTGGTCTATTGATAAACTAATAGAATTATTGTCTAATGTTAAAAATATTGAATGGGTGGGATTTAGTCTGCCCTTTGAAATACAAAAAAATCAACGTATTACAAGGTTATCCGGTGACAAAAACGAAGAAAAATTATTAAATTATTTCCGACAAAAAAATATTCCTATTTTACTCGGCGGCCCAACTGCAGATATGGTTAAAAATAAGGTAAACAATTTTTGGATTTCGGTAGGATATTCGGATGTTGCTGTAGTTAAATTTCATGAACATATAGTAGAATCGAAAGAAATTATATTTGAAAAAATAAACAACAATAATGTAATTTTTGCCGATAAAGATTATAACACAATCGATCTTAGCAACATAGAATTAATTATAGAAAAATCTGATTGCTATGTAGAATCAGAAATTATACCTATGGAAATTGGAAGAGGGTGTATTTTTAGATGTGCTTTTTGTAGTTTTTCTAACATAGGGAAAAAACCTGGGACTTATATAAGACCAAAAAATAGTATTAAAGAAGATATAAGCAATTTTCAAAATAATTTTAATACAAAAAACTTTTTATTTGTTGACGATACATTTAATGATAGCATTGATAAAATGCGTATGATTAAAGAAATACAACAAGAATTACCTAAACCTTTTAATTTTTGGAGTTACGGTCGGTTAGATCTTTTAGCAGCTTCTCCAGAGCAAATATCTTTAATAGGAGATATTGGATGGACTGGAGCAACTTTTGGGATAGAAACATTAAATCGCCAAGCAGGGCGAGCAATAGGCAAGGGAGCAGATCCTGAAAAATTAAAACAATGCTTGTTATTAATTAAAAAACTATATCCAAAATTTCACATACAAGTTAACTTAATAGTTGGACTAGCACATTCGACCGAAGAAGATATTATGTCAAGTGTAGATTGGTTAATAGACAACGATATTTCGCGTATTAAAGCTGCACCGTTGTTAATTAAAGATCCGGCTCGGCTATCATGGAGCAGTAGCATTTCAAAGAATCCAACAAAATACGGTTATCAAATTGTTGATTCGATTGACGGACAATATCAGTGGACAAACAATAATTGGACTACCACAAAAGCAAAAGAGTTTGCTGCTAAGGTCGAAGCACATATAGCTTCTCGCAAATCTATGAATTTATCTTTTACTGGATTACTGGCCAATTATCCAGCTGACACTTATATAGAAGAAAAAACAAAATGGTTGAGCTTATTATATACTGAAAATTAATTTTCTTTAATATTATTTTCAATTACAAACTTACCCCAAAATCCAATTTGTTTTCCTATCCAGCTTGTGGCTTTTTCAGGACTGCCGCCAACAATATCAATGCCTTGTACTTTTAATTTATTAGATATTTCTTCAGATTTTAAGATTTTATTAATAGCTTTGTTCATAGCGTTTATAATTGCTGGCGGAGTATCAGCAGGAGCTAATACTGCAAACCATGCTGATGTGTTAAATCCTGAAAAGCCTTGTTCATCAATCGTAGGCACGTTAGGTAATTCGCGAGCTCTTGTATTTGTAGTTACAGCAAGAGGAATTAAATCGCCGTTATCAATATGGGATTTAGCAAAAAACACAGAACCCGTTGCTAACTGAAGTTGATTGCCTAATATATCTTGTTTTAACTGTGCCCCACCACGATAGGGAATATGATTCCAATCAAATCCAGCATCCTTGGATAATTTTGCCATAGACAAATGCGCCAATGATCCGACCCCAGTAGTACCATAACTAAATTTTTTCTTTGTTTTAGATTCATCAATTAACTGTTTAAAAGTTTTAATTTTAGAATTCTTACTTGTCATTATAACCATTGGCGAAGTGCCAATTAATATTACTGGCGCAATATCTTTAATAGTATCATAAGGTAACTTTTCCTTAATACTAGGATTAACTCCGTGAGTATCAAATACTATCGCAAAAGTATATCCATCGGGAGCCGAGTTTGCCATGACAGCTGTACCAATGATGCCTGATGCCCCGCTGATATTTTCTACAATTATACTTTGATTTAATTCAGATTGTAAAGCCGGGGCTAATATACGAGCTACTTGATCAACAGCTCCCCCGGCGGGGAAAACTGAAATTAGTTTAATAGGTTTCTGCGACGGCCAAGCTGTCTGCGCTATAACATTTTGCCCAAAATAAAGCATGGTAACTGCCACAGACAAAATAGCCTTAAAAATTATATAATTTTGTATTTTCATTTAGATTGATTTCCTTTTATTAACTTATATGTTGTATATACAAGTATTGGTAGTGTAATGCCGTATGCCGCTGAATACATATCAAAAATTGGTAACTTATCCATCTTAGCGGTCCAAGCAAAGTAAAAAGTTCCGACAATGCCAACCAAAGAAGTATAAAACACTACTTGTTCTTTTAATTTAACATTTAAGATGTGCAAAACTAATGGGGTGAACATTACTGTTCTTACTGCGCCCATAAGCATCATAATAGTCCATATTTCTAGTTTGGCCCAAGAGATAACCCAAGCAACTAACATGAATATAACCATTACTAATCTTGAAAACCATACATCGGGTTTATTAAACCATTCTAATGATACAAGACTTGCCATATAGTTCATACTAGAATCCATAACTGTAGACGTCTGACCAACAAACAATACACCAAACAATATTAATGCGCCAGCACCAAGTAGTTGTGTAATACCAACTAATGCCGAAGTATCGGGGCCAGTAACTGTAAAGCCTTGGGAGAAAGTAAATAAACTTAAACTCATAAAAGACATAATAATAACAGCAAATAAAACAGCACCAATAGTAAAGCTAGGCATGATATTTTCTTTAGGCATACTAAATGCTTTTTGCCATAAATGCCCGTGCCCTGTAGCACTAATAATAATTGTAATAAAGTAAGCAATACCTACAGTTGTTAAAAATTTGTAATCAAACACAGATGTTAAATCATTTTTACCAGCAGTAATAAAACTAGCATCACCAGTAATTAACATATACATTGCTGTGCCTAAGAATGCTATCCATAATAAAGTTTGTATAGATCCAGTAATAATACTAGTCCTAATTCCACCTTTAACTGTGAATAACATTGTAATAATACCAACAGCAAGACTAGCATAAATTGGCTGAATAAACGAACTTAAATTAGCAAAAGCCCATAATTTGCTAATAGCAGTAAATCCCAAAAGTAATGCTCCAAAGGCAATAATAACCATTTCAAGTTGATATAAAGCAGAAACTTTTTTGCTAAAGTTTTCTTTAATATACATGGTCAAACTAAACCCATCTGGATAATTATTTCTAATTTTACTTACGATGAATCCTAAAATAATTAACGACAATGCGTTAGGAATAGCAAACCAAAGTAGACCAATTAGTCCCCAATTGTAAGCAAGAGCGGGCCCAACAAATAACGCAATAGCCCAAATCCAGTGACTACTAATTGCGGCACCCGAAGTAACTAATGTTAGCGAACGATTAGCAAATAAGAAATTTTGTAAACTGTTGCTCCAAGATTTTCCAGTTAATGTGAATCCAACTAGCAAAATGGCTAAAAAAGATAAAGAGTATATGATAATTTCCATGACGGCTTTCTATAAACAACTATTTAATATATAGCAAGTTGGTGGTTAAATTTTTAAATACCAAACAGCAGTAAGTAGATACTACAAGCCAAACAATTTTTCTGCGTTTCGAAAAGCGATATTTTCCAAATCAATTTTGGAAAGATTTAATTTATATAGATCATCGACATCGTTCCACTTATTAAGACCTGCCGGATCAGTATGCGGATAATCAGTATTAAATAATAACCGGTCACTGCCAATATGTTCTATTAAGTAATTAACATTGTCTGGTTTTTCTACCTCAATAGTAATAAACAAATTTTTCTTAAAATATTCTAAATAATGTATTAGGTTATTTGATTGATCATTAGTATTATAGTAGTCTTGCATATTTCCAAGTATATTTTTCATACGTTTTTCTGTAGTTTCAGTAAGTATTACTTGAAGATTAGGAAATTGATCAAATACTCCACTAATTAACCAATCGTATATTGATATGTCAACTCGATTGATTGGTAAATTTTTATGCACAGTATTCATTATATCTAACGGCAGCGAGTCTACTCGATGCATATAATGATGTTGAAATATTATTATGTTATTTTTTTCACACATAGCAAAAACTTCATTAATTCTATCCTGAGTTGACAATGGTTTATATATATTATTACTTAAATCATAGTACAAACAATCAATGTAGATTGCTTTAAATTTATGCTGTATAATCCATTCAAGTTCTGTTAACGCAAGATCTATATCTTGTAACGGTACAAGTGCTACCGCAAAAAATTTATCAGGATATTGGTCAACAATTTTTTTAATTTCTATATTATAACTATGTGCCATTGCTGCCGCTAAATTTTTTTCTACTGAAAAATTAAATCTTAGTGCTCGTTCTTGCGGCCCTAGTAATTGCATGTTTACTTTTAATTTTTCTAAATCCTTAATTCTAATATCAATGTTATTGATGCCTGATTCATCGCAATATTGTGTAAAGTTAATACTTTCATCTTTTGCTCGGCATGGATCTTCAATATACGAAATCTCTATTACTTTATTATCAGCATCAAACTTATACTTAGGCAAAAGACTTTGAAATTCTTCTGAAATATTTTTATAAATGTCGCACGTTAAAAAGTGACTGTCACAATCGATGATTTTCATTATGTTATTTATTATTTAATTTGTACTAAACTAATTGATCAATGAACTAATACCGGGCTTGTTGAAAATCAGTAATATTTCCTATCAAATAACTATTATAATAAAAATTAAATGCCGATGGTTGTCCAGTTTTTTCTTTAAAATATTTTGAATTGATTGTTTTTAAAAAGTTATTGGAGTCACTTAAAATTAATTGATATAATCTAGTATTTTTATGAAAACTGTAAAACCAATCGTCGTGATCAGCCATAAATTTATCTGTTGATTTAAGAGACTGAAACCCTACATTATCAATGCTTGGATAGATAATAGGCACAATCGCTCGTTGATAAACGTCATTACGATATCTTAGTATTTGTTCCTCGTTCCAACTACAATCGTAAATTAAATTTTGTATATATTGATATCGCGGAATATTATAGATAGCTTTAGCTATTTCGTGAGATTGAGCTATCACTATTTGCGGCATTTCTGGTGTCGAATAAAATAATACTAGGTCTACATTAGAATAATATATGTCAAACGGTTGTCGCGGAACATTGATGCCAATATCAAAAAATTGACTAATTATTTTTCCTTCCCAAAATGTTAATTGTGGTTTTTCGCATCCGTATACAACACCAATTTTTTTGCCTTGATCAGCTAACTTTTTAATATGTGTCAATTGTTCAAGATTATATCTTGCGACGGTGCTAGGATGTATCCAATCCGAAGACTGATATAACCATTCGTCAGTGTTATAGGTTAACATTTTTTTAAAAAAATCATTAATTGAAATTTTTACATCTGGATAATGTGTTACCACTTTTTGCAACGCTGGCATGGTGGTCAACATCCACTCGCTAGCATTATTCGAAGATTCAGCATTAGTAGATTCTTTAAAATCTCTTAGTCCTGAAGTTGGAATACTTGCGACAATTTCGTCAACTCGAATATTATTGTCTAAAAAACTATAAAGTACATTTGTACTATCGGCACCACCACTAAACATAATAACAATATAATCGTATTGATCGCGAATTTGTTGGGCTCGTAATTTGTATAATTCAGGTAAGGAAAGTTTAGGTTCTATTGTCCAGTCAACTTTTCTAAATTGCGATTGATGGAAATCCCAGGTGATATCAGCTAATGTTTTTTGTGCTTCCATTATAGCTTCTATTTTGTCAAAAAATACTTTTTGATTTACGGTATAACTTCCCAAATAGCTTTTCATTATACGGTAGTCTCCATAAACGTACTATAATGTCCAATTTTATGGCGGTAGTTAAATTTTATAAAAGATTTGCCGTTTAACGCAAAATATTTTGGATTTATATTTTTATGAAATAATTTAAAATCACTTTCAATAAGTTGATATATCCTGGTATCTTTGTGGAGTGTATAAAACCAATCATGTTGCAACGGCATAAACGCTATATTAGATTTTTGACATTGAAATACATCTTTAAAAGTAGTTGGATATATTGCTGGAATAATGCCGCGTTGCCAATCGCCTTTGGGATTGTTGGTATCGGCGGCCACCCAAGCACCCGGATTGCTTAATTGTTTCATTGCGTCTACTAACCATAAATTTTCTTTTTTATAAGCATATTTGGCTGCAACATGACTTTGTTTAACCATAATGTCTGCATAATCGGCTGTCCAATAAAATAATACTTTATCAACATTAGGATATTCAACAGTAAATGGCGGATCTGGAACATTTACACCGCCATCTGCAACCAGTGAATATATTGATCCATTATCATACCTAAGTATTGGTTTTTCGGCACCCCATACTACTCCTATTCTTTTTCCTTGTTCCGCTAAATTTACAAGATGTTTAAATTTATCTAAGTTGCCTTTAACAAACGAAACTGGGTTGATCCAATCTTGACATCTATATAGCCACTCGTCGGTTTTAAATTTAATAATGTCTTCGAAATAATCATTGATTGTAATTCGAACATTAGGAAATTTAACAGCAACTTCATCTAATATAGGAAATAACGCATACTTGGTTTCACTTATGGTATTATTTACAGAAGCATCTTGATCATTCCAGTTCCAATTATTCAACCCAGACATTGGAGCACTAGAAACGATTTCGTCAACTCGAATATTATTGTCTAAAAAACTATAAAGTACATTTGTACTATCGGCACCACCACTAAACATAATAACAATATAATCGTATTGATCGCGAATTTGTTGGGCTCGTATTTTATACATCTGGGGCAAAGAAAGCTGAGGTTCTGTTGTCCAGTCAATTTTGTTAAAAAAATCGTTATGAAAATCCCAAGTGATGTCAGCTAATGTTTTTTGTGCTTCTAGTATTGCCTGAATTTTATTTGTGTATTTTTGCCCGTTTACAATGTAATTGCCTAATTCATATGCCATTATTAACCTGTTATTTTAGAAGAAATTTATACATTGAAGCTTGATTAATACTAGCTAATTATAAGGCTGATGTTGCTATTTCGGTAGTAATATTGTTTGCGTTGCTGTATTCCGCACGTTCTATTTGTTGTGGAAGTTTGGCTCTATTAGCTCTCCAATTCATATAATCTTCTTGGGTTTCCCAAGTAATATTGTGCACTTTAGTATTAGTATCGATAGCATATCCTTCTTGGCTTACAAAGCCTGGCTGATCAGCGGTCCAAGAATTTATAAAATCGACCGTACGAGCATTTTCATCGGATACCTTTTTAAAAAATATTGCTTCAGAAGGCTTAGTTGTAGTAAAAACGGCGATAAATGTCATTTTGTATTGTCCTAGAAATAATATATTATTTAGTCTATTTTTAAATTATGAAATATATTTAATACAAAATTACGTTATAAATAGGTTAAAATAGAGATTTAATGAACTATAGATTTGATAATAATACATTTTATACTACAATAAACGGTCTCAGTCGAAATGTGGGTAATATTCGCAAAGAAGCTGAACTACTAGCCCGTAGTTTATCAGCAAACCTAGACAAAATTCTATTAAGCATTAGCTCGGGCATTGATAGTCAAGTTATGTTACATAGCTTTGCTACTCAAGATTTACCATTTAAATGTTCATTTTTACATTCGCCAGGATTCAATGATGTAGAATATGAAAGATTACAGCTTTTAGAAAATAAATATAGGTTTAAAGCTATTATTGTAAAACTCGATCCTATGAAATTAAAAGACAAAGTTATACAAGAAGCGGACAAACATCAAATACAGCGTAATTCATATTATCAAAAAATTTACCTAAGTAAGTTGCCCGAGGATTATAATTTTCTCCAAATGCTACATTCAGACTTTGTATTCATTGACCAGCATAAAGAATTTTTATTCCATCAGGGCTACCATTCGGACGTAGTATGTCGAGACAGAGCGTTTAATCTATTAAACAGAAAAGGAAAACATATATTTTTTGGTGAAACAAGCGAGTACATATATAGTATGTTAACTGACGATATCTATTCCTTAGCCCTAACTTCTGACAAATATTTCAATAACGAATTATTTGGGTATAACCGGTATGATTCGTATATAAAGCCGTTAATGTATGCCAAATACTGGGGCAACGAATTAGAATATTTTCCTAAATCAACCGGCATTGAAAATATAGAATATTTAAAAGATATAGGTCGCTGGCACGAGTATAAGCTATATATACCAATGTTTAAAATGATAGAATCTATGAAATTAAATAAAACAGTTGAATATAAAAAAGAACTATAATGATCTATACAAGCGAAAATAATTGGTACAATTGGCAATACGATGACCAAAAACTATTTGGCCGGCAAAATGGTACAGCAAAGTTTAAAACTCATTATAGTAAATTTACAGGTATAGTACATGATTTTAAAAAAGAGCTCGAGCTAACCGCCGCAAGTACATTGGATCATTTTCCAGGACTAAGACCCCAAGTATTTTTTAGTGGCGGGGTGGACAGCGAATTAATACTTAAATCCTATCTTGCTATCGGTGCTAACCCTGAAGTGTTTATTATACGCTACGAGAACGATTTGAATCTACACGATATTAGCTATGCTATTGTTATTTGCAATATACTTGGAGTAAAGTATAATTTAATTGATTTTAATTTACAAAAGTTTTACGAAAACGATGCTGAACTAATTGCCGAACAAGCACAAATAGACGAACCTCGTATGTTGCCTCACCTAAAGTTTTCCGAGTGTGCCGATGAATTAGTTATAGTGGGCGACGGTGACACATCCTGGGTTAGATTAAGTGAAGATTATTCAACAAAATCTACTTGGGTAGCTCGTGATTATGAATTTGATATAGGGCTTGACAAGTATAGTATATTACACAATCGAACAGCAATACACGGATGGTGGCGTTGGACTCCTGGGCTTGTGTTATCTTATACTAAACTAAATTGGTTTAATCAATTACTTAACGACGAGTTTGACGGCAAGGCAGGTGTTAACAGTACTAAGATGACAGGATTTAAAGAAATGTTTTCAGATTTGATCCCGAGACCTAAGTACACAGGATTTGAAAACATTCAACCAGTTATAACAGAATTTGAAAATTACTTGTCCAGAAAAAATGGTGGATTAATCTATCGTCAGGAATCAGATAGAACATTAAAAGAATTAACAGAAGAAATATTATAGTATAGAATAAGTGAAATTTAACGAAGAATTAATAAATTTTTATTATTTAAATAATCAATGATTTCTTCCCAAGATTTAAGGCCAAGATTTTTTTCTCGGGCCGTTGCTAATCTTACACTAATAGCCCAACGATCTTGATCTTCTACAAATACAGCATGGGGGATATCTACCCTTACTAATACCATTGACGATGTTATAGCACAACTATCAATTTCGTCTAAATCTTTTATATCCCAACGCATAATACTTAACGATTTATGTTCCTCGGTACCAATTGAATTTTTAACACGAATTCCGCTATTAGGCGTTTTTTCTTTATACCAACACATTTTACTACCTTTGCCACCTATTACCCAATTTAAGCCAAAAGTAGCGGCAGAATTGTCTGGTCTTAAATCTACATGAGCTATAGTTTCTTTTATATTTTTTTGTTTAAAAAATATTGGATGAGTATTGCCAACATATAGCCCTAACAATTCCATATATGCTAGCCACCCTGGATCAAATATTTCTGAAAATTTGGAAAGTCCGGTCCAGTTAGAATCTAGTTTAGGAAATTGCCAATCTTTCCGCAAAGCATTTGAAATATCAATGTTAAGTTTATACCAAGAATGAGACATAATATGTTACTTATTTAAAATTTACTTATTAAAAATTAGTTGTATAACTACTATATAAGGAACTAATATATGATTTATAAAATTGGCATTGACATTGGTTTAACAAAAATCGAATGTGCGGTCCTGGACTCTGATAATAATATCATTTATAGAGAAAGAACTTCCACAGAAAATGAGCAGGGCACTACCCATATCTACAGCAAAATAAAAGAAATTTATCAAGATGCTATCAACAAAACAAATATCAAAGAATTTACTATAGGTATTGGAATGCCTGGAAGTATTTCAAAAAATACATCAATGCTTAAGAACTCTGGTATATTCGTTAATCGAAAAGTAAAGCCAGAGATAGAAGAATTGCTTGGGCACAAAATAACCATAGCAAACGATGCCAATTGCTTTGCGTTAGCAGAAAGTATATTGGGAGCGGCTAAAGATTATAATGTAGTATTTGGCATAATACTCGGTTCTGGAGTAGGTGGCGGATTAGTTATTAACAAAAAATTACGTGTTGGCTCACAAGGCGTAGCAGGTGAATGGGGGCATACTGATCTTGATCCATTTAATGAATTACAATGTTTTTGTGGTAAAATAGGATGTGTGGAGACTTGGTTATCAGGATCCGGCCTTGTTCGGCGACATCGATCATTTAATACATTAAGCATTTCAGCAAATGCTTCGGCTAAGGAAATTTCAACTTGGTCGGGCGGCAGGTCTACTATTATGATGGAATATTTTGATAAATTTGGGCAAGCTGTGGCAAATCTAATTCAAGTAGTAGATCCAGATTGTATTGTTATAGGAGGCGGATTAAGTAACATTCCATTATTGTATACCGAAGGCCCTATAGCAATCAAAAAACATTTATTTAACGATGCGTTTGATACTCCTATTTTGCCACCTACGTTAGGTGATAGTGCCGGTGTTATCGGTGCGGCATTAATTGGAGCAAACGAATAATAATGTATCTTGATATTAAATTTTTAAATTTGCCAAAAATTCCAGATGAGTTATTAGCAAGTGCCAAGACTCCCGAGATCATAAAAGATTGTGCCAGTATTCAGTATAAACGAGCAAATTCTGTTTTAACTTCTGCTACAACAGTAGATTATAAAGTATCTAAGGAATTAGAGCAATGGATACAAAAAAATATTTGCGAAAAATATAATCAAGTAAGCATTAGATACACAGAAGGATCTGCTACTATTCCTCAAACAGATATAGACAATAGTTATTTGTTAGTATATAATATAAGCAATGGCAGCGGCAATATAGAGTTCTGGCAACAATGGGGACACGGTGTTGCTAGAGACGGTAAGTATGTTATTGATGATTACGAAAAAATATTACGTATAGATCAATATGAAACACCTAACTATTGTTGGTATATTGTCAATAACAAAATATTGAATAACGTTGAAAATATGAAGTTTACTAGAATCAACGTACAAGTTAATTTGAATTACAATCCATTTGAATAGGAGATAGCGTGGAAGTTAAATTTTACGAAAAAGCAATGCGTAGTTTAGGTAAAGTAGTTACATGGCGTATTTTAGTAACTATTACTAATTTCTTAGGCGGCTGGCTTGCTAGTGGAAGTTGGACTGTGGGTTTAGGCGTAGTTAGTTTTGCCCTAGTAGTTAATAGTATTCTCTATTATTTTCACGAGCGTATTTGGAATCGAATTGAAGCCGGAAGAGAAGTCGAAGTTGATGTTGAACAATTTGACTTAAAATAAAAATTAGTATATAATAACAACATAACTTAAAGGAATCATCATGGCAAAACCACAACAAACCGCAACCGAATTACAACGCACTTTAGCTGGACAATGGAGCAAATCTGAAAAACGAGCTTATGCTAGTCGTCAAATTATGGCTGCCAAAAAAAGAACTTACGAAATACTAAAAGCATTTAAGAACGCACAAATTTTAGCAAAGTAACTAGTTAAGGTTAACATCTTTACAATAGGAAACTAAAGATGTTAACCAACTATCTCCTATTAAATCATTATAGGATAATTTAAGTGTATTATATAAGACTTCAGCATTTCGATTCTTATAACTTTCTAATTTTGAGGTATCAAGTTTAATATCCAAGTATGTTTCTACTTGTGTAAGACTTAATTTATCTCCGCTAATCAATTTACCTATGTCACAAGCAAGCCAATCATTCGTAGAGTGGCTATCGCGAATATTCCAGTTTTTGTACAACGAATGCCGTTGTCTAATATACAGCTCTAAATCAGACTTGCCATTTTTTAAAATATTAAGTTGATAACTTAAAAATTTCCAATTTTGATAGTTAGGAGCATCAATTAATTTTTGTAAATCTTCTGTAAACTGAGGTTTAACTTTAATCATTTCCTCAATTTCCTTACGTCGTTCTTTCCAAAGTTTTTGTGGTACCATGTGAGACTTGATCCAAGCCATTGAATATGCTAAATTTAAATCTTTTTCGTCCGAGCAATACAACCGTATACCTATATTAGGCAAATTAGATAACGTTATCTTATCAGCATACCAGTGAGTGGGAATACAAATCCATTTGTCTTTGTATATATTTTCCAATACTCCTATTTGATCAGTAGTAACGGGCCAGCTTTGGTTACGGGCAAAAGTTTTAACCATAAGCCCAATTGGCCGTAAATAGTTAGGGAAGAGAACTCTGTTTAATTGATTAGTTGTAGAATTAGATTCTAAATAAAATTTTTCACTACTAGTTTGTAATAAATCGGCTGTGAACTCTCCGAACATACCGGGCAAATAACTAAGAATAACACATTTCATATGATAGATAAAAATTTTATATTTGATATTACCGAATACCCTAAGGATGTTGCTATCTTATTTTCTGGCGGGGCAGACAGTGCATTGTTGTTCTATTTATGCAGTAGCCAAATTTTAAATTTAAATCTCAATATCAAATTAAGTTTATATGTTATTGACAGACATAACGGACCAATACCTTATGCCAATTTAGTTTACGAACAAATATGCGATACTATTGGATCTAATCAGTTTCCGTTAATTACCTTAGATATACCTTCTACTCCCAATAGCAATCAAGTATTGGTAGCATCCGACCAAATAAAAAAAAATACCCAGCACGAAGTCTTACTATGGGGTATTAATCAATACCCAGACGATACTACTATTAGGCCTAAAACTATTTCATCTTTTACTGAAACAGATTTTATTCGTATGCCGTTTAAGTATTATACCAAAGATATAATTATAGAACAATTTTATCGGTTAGGCATTGAAGATATATTACACAATACTCATTCTTGCGGTTGGCGTACAGAAGGCCATTGCGAACAATGTTTTAATTGTAGAGAAAGAATCTGGGCTTATAATAAATTAGGCCGAGATGTTAATTTAGGCAAATAATATTTGTAATCAATAAAAATAGGTGCTAAATATAAAATATGAAAATAGTATGCTACGATCAAACTGAAGTAACTATTGATATTCCCAAACATTTGACACACATTGGAGTGATGGTAAGCGGCGGTTTTGATAGTGCTATTTTATTATATTTGGTATTAAAAGAAATACAAGATACTAACCGCGATATTAAACTAACAGTATTCAATGTTCCCAATGTCAAGGACAATGCTGA
>Ga0209596_1002466_pt1 | contig 15292 bp, 21 predicted proteins | sample M_130807_MF_Meta_FD_187314 | JGI IMG/M metagenome (GOLD analysis project Ga0209596, IMG submission 187314) | Freshwater microbial communities from Lake Montjoie, Canada to study carbon cycling - M_130807_MF_MetaG (SPAdes) (version 2) | ecosystem: Environmental > Aquatic > Freshwater > Lake... | reverse complement strand
ATGTATCCTGGTGAAGTTGGCGCACCTGCTGCTGAGGTTGTTAATTGCCGTTGTGTAATGGCAACCGAAGCAATAAAGGATGCTGATGGTTTACCGATACTAAAACCGAGAACGCCTGACTATTTAAGAAAAGCTAAAACCTATACAGATTATCCAGAAGCTGCGGTAAATAATGCTAAACGTGCCTTAAAATGGGTTGAAGCAAACGGATGGGGTGAATGTGGAACGCCTGTGGGCAAAGCTAGAGCCAGACAGTTAGCAAACAGAGAACCTTTGTCAAGAGATACGATTGCTAGAATGGCATCATTTAAAAGACATCAGCAACATGCCGACGTACCTTATACAGAGGGTTGCGGTGGTTTAATGTGGGATGCATGGGGCGGAACGGCAGGAGTTGAATGGGCGATAAGAAAATTAAAAGAAATTGATAACGATTAGTATATTTACATAAATTTTTTAATCATGAAAGGATTACTAGAATACAAGAATTACAATGCCGAGATAAAAGACATGGATTCTGAAAGGATGACTGTCACAGGATATTTTGCTAGTTTTGGAAATACGGATTATGATGAAGATATTATCATGCCGGGCGCAGCGACTAAGACAATCGCAGAACGTGGTCCTATGGGATCAAATGAGATATTCTTTTTAAATCAGCATAACTACGCTCAGCCTCATGGTAAGCCGATGGTTTTAGAAGCGCAAGAGCGAGGTATATACTTTGAGAGTAAAATAGCACCTACAAGCTACGGCAGAGATGCAATGATTCTTTATGCAGAGGGTATTGTTGTTCAGCATTCGATTGGTTTTTCAACTATTAAATCAGACTACGATCAAAAGACAGGAATTAGAATGATTAAAGAAATTAAGTTATACGAGGGATCGAATGTTACTCTGGGTGCTAATCCAGAAACTCCATTCATGGGATTTAAGTCCTTAACAATGGCAGAGATCAATGATCAGATAAGTAAAATGATTAAGCTATTAAAAGATGGTAGCTTGACAGACGAAGGCTTTGGCAGGTTGGAAATAGCATTAAAGCAATTTCAATTAGAGGCTTTCAATTTAGGTAAAAATTCACTATCGGATGCAGAGCCGACAATAGTCACTCCAGTAAAAGATGAGCCGAATATATTAACAGAATTAATAAAACATTTAGAAAAGTAAAAATGGAAAATTTAGAAGTAAAGGCTCAGGAGTTGCTAGATGCAAACAAAGCTAAAACATTAGATGAGGCAAAGACCATCATCGCAAACGCAATCAGCGAAGCTACTAAAGCAGTTGATGCAAAATTAGAAGATGCAGTAAAATCTGCAAATGTTCGTATTGATGAAATGGACAAAGCATTGCTAGAAGCTAAATCAGAAAACAACAGAATCAAAATGGATGCACAAGATAAAGAGCCAGTATCTTTTAATCAGGCATTTGCTACTGCTATGGATGAAAACTCTGATAACTTAGAAAAATTTAAGAGAAAAGAAATAAAGCAGTTTGCAATGGAATTGAAAACAGTTGGTGATATGTCATTGGCTAACATTACTAACCTTGCTGCTGCAAACGTGCAGATGCTACCAGGTATCATTCCTGCTGCGCCACGTAAGTTACACATCCGCCAATTACTTCCAACTGGAGTAATGACTACATCATCTGTTCACTATTTGCAAGAAACAGGTTCTGAGGGATCAGTTGCAGCATGGGCAGATAATTCAGGTACAAAATCTCAAATTGATTATGATTTGACTGAAAAGGCTGCTGATAGTCAATTTATCGCAGGTTACTTGCGTATTACTCGCAAGGCTTTAGATGATATATCAGCAATGAGATCTTATCTTCAATCTCGCTTACTAGAGCAGTACTTAGATGCTGAGGATAATCAATTGCTTAATGGTTCTGGAGTTTCGCCAAATCTAGGTGGTTTAATTACCAACGCTGAGGCTTACTCAGGATTCCGTACCATTCAGGTTGAAAAGTTGTTAGATTCAGTTGCTCAAATTGAGGCAAACAATCATTCTGCTAATGGTATTCTTTTAAGCCCAGAGCAGTTTTACGCTTTGATGCTTACTAGAGGAACTACAAATACTTACACTCTACCGGGCGGAGTTGCAGTTGACTTAGTTAATGGTCAAATGTTTATTTCTGGAGTTCCTATCTTCAAGTCTACTGCAATTAGTGATTCTAAGTATTTAGTTGGTGACTGGTCAAAAGGTGCGCAATTATTTGTACGTGAGAATCCTATTGTTCGATTCTTTGAAGAAGATGGTACAAACGTAAGAGAGAACAAGATTACAGTTCGTGTTGAGGGTAGAATTGCATTGCCAATATACTACACTAATGCATTCGTGACTGGATCTCTAAACGCTAATCCAAGCTAGTTTTTTTGGTTTAATGGGAAAAGCCTGTCGAGAAATTGGCAGGTTTTTTTTATTTTTTTATGTTATATAAATAATTAACTTTGCTTTATGTTTAAAGCCAATTTTATAGGTCAAGCAGGATTATACAAGAATCAGGAGTATGTTATCTGTATTGGCGTTATAAATGGTTGGATTCATGTCCGCAGGAAATGCGGGGCAGGTCGAATAAATTACCCATCAATATTAGACTTCCTAAGAGATTGGGATAATATCCGTAAAATATGAGAATTTTCCATCTAGGTTTAATGGTAGCACCTCCGCCAAATGATTCAGCGCGTAAAGCCTTTAAGGCTAACTGTACTGATTATATAGAGTTATCAACAGGGGCAAAGGATGTAAACCAAGAAGCGATTAGAATAGCCAGAGAGTTTCAGCCTGATATTATCTTTATGCAGATACAAAGTCCTAACATAATTCACATAGAAACTGTTAAGGCGATGCGTGAAACAGGCGCATGGATTTGTAATTGGAACGGCGATATAAGAGATGAAACGCCAGGATGGATGATTGACATGGCGCCTCATATAGATAAGACTTTGTTTTCTAATATGCGAGATGTTAAGAACGTAGCAAACGGCGGATATTTAGAGATAGGTTATGATCCTGAAATATACAAGCCAGACGGCGAGATTGGTAATTGCAGAGAGATTTCTTTTTTTGGTAATAATTACGGAGGCGATAAGTTTCCTTTAAGCAGGTTGCGAATAGACATGAATACAATGCTACATAAACACTTTGGCGATAAGTACGGCGTTTACGGAAACAACTGGTTTAATGTAGCCGGTAACTATAACCATTCACAGGCTGAGGAATCAAAAGCATACAGAGCTACTAAGATAGCCATTAACCTAAGCCACTATGAGGAAGATTCATATAGTTCAGATAGGATATACAGAATATTAGGCTCTGGAGCGTTTTGTCTATGCAAGGCTTATCCAAATATGCCTTTTATAGATCATGTTCACGTTAGGACATGGAATAGTCTATATGATTTAATGGTATTGCTAAGATACTATCTAGATGACCATAAAGAGGAACGGGATCTAATAGCAAAGCAAGGCAATGAGTTTGTAAAGGCAAATTATACATTTGATAAAATGGTAAAGAATTTAATTGGTATATATGAAAGCAAGTAAGTTAGTATTACGTGAAACTATATTAACAGAAGAATTGTTATTAAAGTTTGGTTTTGAGAAATGGGATATTAAAGGTGAATGGGTATTTGAAAAAGTAATATTTAAAGATTTTGACATAGAGCAAAAAATGATTATTTGTTATTCAGGAACATGCAGTTTAGAAGAAAAAGAAAACTATCCAGATGTTGATGTTCAGCAATTTATTGTTAGACAGGACATTAAATACGTTCACCAACTCCAAAACCTATATTTTGCATTAACTGGTAAAGAATTAGAATATGAGCAAAATTAAAGTTTTAGGATTTATGACTATACACTACGCAGGTGACTACTTGCGTGAGGCTCTTATGTCGGTTGTAGATCATGTAGATAAAATGGTTATTGCTTATAGTAAAGAAGCATCGCAAGGTCATCAAACGCTATTAGATTGTCCAGATTCAGAGGGTTACATCTTTAGTATTTGTGAAAGTGTTTTAAAAGATAAATTAATCTGGGACAGGGCAGACAGATACGGAGCTGAAAGTGAACATAGATCAGTCAAATATAAATACTCTGAGGGTTATGATCTTGTGCTGACAGTAGATTCGGATGAGGTTTATAAATCAGATGAATTAAAAGCATCTTTTGAGTATGCTTATTGGGGCGTCGATAGGTTTTATGGCATAGATGGATTTGTAAACTTTTGGCGATCTTTTGATTATGCTTGTTATGATGGCTTTAGACCGATACGATTAGAAAACCTACATAGAAAAGAACATACTCAGGACTTAAACTTAAAGCAGACTATTTATCATTTTAGCACCTGTCAGCCAGAGCCAATAATGAGATATAAGTATAATGTTTTCGGTCATGCTCACGAGGTTAGAAAAGACTGGTTAAATGATATTTTTTACAAATGGAAACCAAATAAGCAGTTTGATGATGTGCATTGCGTAGCCTACAACATTTGGAATCCTGTAAAGTTTGATAAATCAGTATTGCCTAGTTATTTAAAAAGTCATCATAATTATAACAAGGTATTAGTATGAACGCAGCTATTATTATAGATGACCGGGAAGATGTGGCTCAGGAAGCAATCGCAAGGCATAAAAGGTTTATACCGAAATCATGGGATATATTACATATTCAACCTCCCTATGCAGGTGGCATTTACTATATAAAAACTCCTAGAGTATATAACTCTATATTAACTAATCCTAATTTTTGGCGAGGCTCACGATATGACAGGGTGCTAATATTTCAGCATGATTCTGGATTGTTAAAAGAGGGTATTGAGCAGTTTTTAGAATGGGACTTTATAGGAGCGTGGATTAAGAACATACCGGGTTGCATGAATGGAGGTCTAAGCATACGCAATCCAAAGCTGATGTATGAAATATGCTCAAAGCATCCGTACAAAGGCATGGAAAAGGATGGTAACGAAGATATTTACTTTACTAATAAAATGCGTGAGCTAGGCTATAAGTTACCTGATAAGGCAACCTGCAATAAGTTTGCAGTTGAAACAGAGTTTGAATATGGCTCAGTAGGTTATCATGCAATAGATAAGTACCATAAAAATTATAACTTATTGTTAAAGCAATATGATTGATAAAATATTACAAGTTACGGCAGAGGAGTTAAATGCAATTAATCTGTCTAAGTATCTAAAAAGTACGGATGATCTAGGCTTCCCAAAGGGATGGTTTTACATGGATGCAGGTTTAGAACATTACAGACTGTTAGCTTATATCAGCACTTTAGTTAACGGAGCTACTTTGTTAGACATTGGAAGCTATCAGGGCAGTTCTGCCATTGCTTTGTCATTTAATAAAAAGAATAAAGTTATAAGTTATGACATAAAGCATCAGCCTGAGATAGCCGATATTAAAATACCTAACATTCAATTTATTAAAGGCAATGTTTTAAATCATGAGATTGCAAGTCCGTTTATTATGCTAGATACTTATCATGACGGCGAGTTTGAGCAGGAGTTTGCTGATCATTTGCTAGATATTAATTACAAAGGCTTAGTCATGTTTGATGACATCCATTTAAATAATGAAATGAGTAATTTCTGGAATGGATTAAAGAACGAAAAATACGATTTAACACATATAGGACATCATACAGGTACAGGCATAGCTATTTATGATTAATTTATTTACATCAATTTATACGGATAAAAGTCCGATTAGGCAAAAAGAATTAATTTACTGCTTAAATAAGAATTTAGAGAATCAGCATATAGATAAGATTTATCTATTTGTAGATGGATATGTAGAGCTGCCAAAATCTGATAAGCTAGTTACAATAGAATTTCAGCGACCTACATATAGGGACTTTTTTAATCTGATTGATAGGACAGTAACCGAAAGAGAACATATTTCAATAGTTGCAAATACGGATATTTACTTTAATCATACACTAAATGGTTTAACTTTTCATCATCAGCAATGCATAGCCTTAAGCAGATGGGATGATAAGATCGGAGGCTTAAAGTTACATAATGAGCGCTTTAGTCAGGATGTCTGGATATTTAAAGGCAAGATGCGCAATGTTAATTTTTGTGATTTTTATTTAGGCATACCGGGTTGTGATAATCGGATTGCTTATGAGTTACATAGCGCAGGTTATGCGCTTTATAATCCCGCTACAAGAATACAAGCTATACACTATCATAGAAGCGATCTGCATAATTACGATGGCAGAACATTAAAGATACAAAGACCTTATCTGTTTATTCCTGTAACATGACAATAACAAACGAAGATAATATGTTATTAATGGCACGTTATCCTGATAAGTATTTTGATTTGGCTATTGTAGATCCGCCGTATGGGATTAAAAATAATTTTTCAAGAGGTAATCCTGCTACAAGAAAATGGTCAAATCCTAAAAATGGCAAACATTCAATAAAGTATTGGGATAAATCTATTCCTAATGAGGAATATTTTAATGAATTATTTAGAGTTAGTAAAAATCAAATTATTTGGGGCGGTAATTATATGACTAAATTTTTACCTCCTAAAATGGGTTGGATTTTTTGGGATAAAAAAAATGGTGATAGTGAATATAGTGATGGTGAATTAGCTTGGACTTCATTTAATAAAGCATTAAGAAAATTTGAATGGTTATGGAATGGGTTTCAACAAAAAACTATTGAAAATAGAATACACCCAACACAAAAGCCAATAGCCTTATACAAATGGATTTTAGACAAATACGCAAAGCAAGGTGATAAAATCCTAGATACCCACTTAGGGTCGGGAAGCATAGCCATAGCTTGTCACGATTACGGCTTTGATTTAACGGCTTGTGAATTAGATAAGGAATATTTTGATCAGGCTATGAAACGAATTAATAACCACATGGCACAAACTAAATTATTTACATGAACATCTTACTAAGTCCAGGCATTTACTTACCGCATCAAAGAGCAGGATCTGAAATCTATTTGCATCGGGTTGTTACCTATCTTATGAGCAAAGGTCATCATGTTAAGGCAGTTACCAGATGTCCTGAGAATTATAGTTTTGAGGGTATTCAAGTTTACAAGGCTAAAGACAATTACAAGCAATGTCATAATGATTTATGGGACTGGGCAGATCTAGTGTTTTGTCAACTGTCTGGCACTTACTATGCAATGAATAAGCAAAGGCTAAAAGCTAAAAAGGTTATTAACTTTGCTCATAATAACGTAGGTTATCCGCAGGTAAATATTAGACCGAATACTTATACTGTTTATAACTGCGAGAACACAAAGCGAGAATTAAACTACAATCAGGAAACCTATACTTTGTATGCTCCAATAGATTACAGAGATTACTCAACTAATAGACCAGAAGCTGAGTATGTAACGCTAATAAACCATAACGAAAACAAAGGCGGTCAGATATTAATAGAGATTGCAAAGCGAATGCCTAAAACAAAATTCATGGCAGTTCAAGGCGGTTACTATCATCAGATTAAAGACGAAAAGGTCAGAAATATAAAATATGTACCTTTAATTGATGATGTGCGCAAATATCTGGCAATGACTAAAGTCCTAATAGCGCCTAGTGAGTATGAGAGTTATGGCATGGCTCAAATAGAAGCTCTGTGCTGCAATATTCCTGTTATCTGCTCTGATATACTAGGCTTTAGAGATAGTGTCGCAGATGCAGGGATATTCGTTGAGAGGAATAATATAGATGGTTGGATAGATGCTATTAGTAATATTGATACAATCCAGACTAAGAAAACACCTTTGGAAAGGGCAAAAGAATTAGATCCTGCTAAGGAATTGCCAAAGTTTGAAAATTGGTTAAATAAAATATGTAATTTAGCGATTGTTTAATGGAAAAAAAAGAGTATCTAAAAGCACCTTATAAATCTAAAGAAGATGAACCAGTTAAATGTAGTGAGCCTAGCGGATGCAAAGATGTATCTAAGACTAGACTTAGATTACACAATAGAAGATGGATTAATTACATCATTGATAAAATCTGCGGTAAATCAAGCTGAGCAGTTTACGCTACAAGTATTATGGCAGAGGCAAATGAGTTTAATTACGCCTGTTTCTGGTGCAGTTAAAATATATGAGTACCCTTTAATTTCGGTTGAAACTGTGGTCGATCCTGATATGGTTGCGCTAACATTCGAAACAATCGAAACGCAAGGCTTTACAGAGGTCATATCAGATACGGCAGGATTCAATACCGTTACCTTTGTCGCAGGTTACGGATGGAATTATGAGGGCGGATCTGACGTGCCAGATGATATAGAAACTGCAATTAAAGAAATGATAGCTTTTTATTATGAGAACAGAGATAATCCAGTTGTTGGAATGCCAACTATTGCAACTCTTTTGCTTTCACCATACAGACGCATAACTCTATTCTAATGAATCCGGGCAGATTAGATAAGCGCATTACATTTGGCACGTTCACATCAGTTGAAAATGCGTATCAGGATTACGTTATTACGTTTGTGCCTGTATTAGCTACATGGTCAAATATAAAGCCTTACGATGGCAATAGACAGTTACAAGCGCAAGAGCAGGTCATAAATCAGGTCTTTAGGTTTACAATCCGGTATAGAAAAGACTTTGCACCTACAAAGGACATGAGGATTCTGTATGAGTTAAATTTTTTCACTATTCATTCAATTAGGAATGTAGATGATACATTCAGGTTTTATGAGATATTGGCATCTGTAACGGATGATAATAATGGCAGCTAAAATAAATATTTCTAAACTATTATCTCAGATTTCTGCCTTTGGTCATGATGCTAATAGGTTAGCAGTTGCGGTAACTAATTCAACTGCTGAAGATATTGCTAATCAAGCTAAATTAAGAGCGCCAGTAGATCAGGGACAGTTAAGGCAATCCATAGGTAAAACAACTGCCAGAGTTGGTTATAATGTTTCCTTTGTATTTGCTAATACTCCTTATGCTGCATTCGTTGAGTTTGGGACAGGTGCAAGGGTATCAATACCAAAAGGATTTGAGCAAATGGCATCTCAATTTAAAGGTAAAAAAGGCGGTAATTTTGATAGTTTTTTAGATGCTATTAGAGGTTGGTGCCAGACTCATGGTATAGATCCAAAATTAGCTTACATTATAGCAGTATCAATATTAAGAAAAGGATTAAAACCGCAACCTTTTTTAATACCTAGCTATTTAGAGGGCATTCAGCAATATCCTAAAACTTTACAAAAAGTATTGGAAGTTGAAACTCGAAAATATAATGCGAAAAAATAATTACATTTGAGAAATGAAAGATGCTAATTTATCAATACTAAATGCATATAAGAGCACGCTAGCCAATTTAATAGTTGGTGGCGTTACTATACCTGTTTACAGTAAATCAGCACCTTTAAAGAATGTACCGGCTAAATATGTAATTTTATCTAGCCAAACCAGATTGCAAGAGCAGACAAAGTGCGGTTATTACTATCTTTGTACTATAAATGTGCAGATTGTAACAAAATACCCTAATGGTAATGGTGATTTAAGTTTTGCAATGGTTATAGGTGAAGAAATACAAGACAGAATACAAGTTACTAACTTAACTTTGTCTAACTTTATAAATGTTGAAACCTTACAACTATTAACAAATGAGGTAATTTTAGAAACAGAAACAGAAAACATATTTCAATATATTTTAACTTTTCAACACAAATTAAATAGAACTTAAAATGGCAGCAGAACAATTTTATGCAGGAAGTCTATTCATGCTCTACATTCGCACAGGTGGCGCATGGAAGCCAGTAGCGTGTTTAACTTCAAACGGCATCAGCGAATCATGGGATTTTGCTGAAACAGTAACTAAGTGCGATCCGGGAGTGACCAGACGCAAACCGACAACCTATTCTTTTGAGATACCTTTTGAGGGTGTTTTCACAGATACAGTTGGCGCAGGTGGCGATACGGCTAAAGCATCATGGGATCGTATTAGCACGATTGCAAGGGCAAAGACTTTGACCGAGTTTCAGGTGGCTTTATTAAAATCTGATGGAACAGAGGACAGAAATTTTCCTGAGCAGTATGGCTACGCTTACTTTAGTGCTTTAGAGATTACAGGCGCTGAGGGTGAGTTTATTACCTTTACTGGCACTTTGCTAGGCGATGGCGATATTACCACAACTGATCCATATCCTGGTTACTAAATGGAGGGACATTTAACGTACAAAATAGGTGAGGTAGATAGGCAGATGTTCTTTGGCAATTATGCGCTAGAGCAAACGCTTACTCACTTTGACGCATCGGTGACTGATTTATCAGATTTGTTAGGTAAGCAATTACTGCCATTCTTAAGAGTGTTTATTTATCATGCATCGGCTTACCCTATATTAAAAAAAGGCGAGATTGTAGACTTTACGGAGTTTGATGTGCATGATTGGATTGATAACTCCGGAGGCTCAGGTGGCGAGTTTATCCTTACAGTATCTAAAGAAGTCTTTAGGGTGTTGGGGTTAAATACAGAGGTAACTGAACAAAAAAAAAGCAAACAGGAAAGTTAAATTGGAATAAAGATGTGTTGACTTTTGCTTTTGGAGAACTCGGTTTGATGCCTGATGACTTTTACGCCTTGACATGGAATCAATATATATTGAAATGTCAAGGCTTTTTTAATAAAGAAAAAAAAGACTGGGAGCGAATCGGATGGTCTACGTGGAACGGAATGAGAGTTCACGTAAATAAAGGGATGCCCAGTTTTAAAAAGTTTATGTCTTTTATCTACGAAAACGATGAGATAGCAGACATGGATGTAATTAAAGATCAAATGAATAAGGCGATGCTTAAATATTTGGAAAATGCAAGGAATTGAGATACCTATTGGTGCGCCTTTAGGGCAATTAGATAAAGACTTAAAGGGTGCTGAAAGCAAATTAAAAGGGTTTGCAGCAGAAGCATCTAAGAGCGCAGGAGTTCTGGGTGGCGCAGTTGTAAAAGGATCTAACTCTGCTGCCTTTGCATTAACTAACTTAGGCAGGGTTGCTCAGGATGCACCTTTTGGATTTATTGGTATTCAAAACAACTTAAATCCATTATTAGAAAGTTTTAGTAGATTAAAAGCAGAAACAGGCGGTACTGGCTCTGCATTAAAAGCATTAGGTCAATCTTTAATTGGTCCTGCCGGATTAGGTATTGCTTTATCAGTTGTATCAGCAGGTATTTTATTTTATCAGCAATATCAGCAAAGAGCAAATAAAGAGGTTACTGTCGCTAAAAAAGTAACAGACGAATATATTAATTCCTTAAATCAAGTTGATCAGGCAAGGTTAAAAGGTGGTCAAAGCGCAGCATCTGAATTAACTACTATAAAGCTATTATACGACCAATATCAGAATGCAGCTTTACCGCTTGAAAAAAGAAAAGAAGCCTATAAGGAAATACAAAAGTTATATCCTGCATATTTTGGAAATCTAAAATTTGAAACATCAGCAACCGATAAAACTAAAACTGCTTACGATTCATTAACTCAATCTATTCTGGCAACTGCTAGAGCAAGAGCAGCCGCTGATCTAATTACTAAAAACTCTACCAGACAGTTAGAAAATGAACAAAAAGTAATTGACTTAACTACTCAAATAATTGCTGAACAAAATAAGCAAAAGAAATTACAGGCTCAGGTTGATAGCCAGAATTTATTAGCAAAGCAAGAAGCTAATATTTTAACATCTCAGCAAAGAGATATTTTAAATCAGTATTTAAAAGCAGGTTTTCAGGAAAATGAGTTAACAAAACTTAAGAATAATTTATTAACCGATACTAATATACTTACTGAGCAAAATATCCAACTGCAAAAGGCAGCTACTGCTGAGGTATTAAAGGGCGGTAAAATTAGCGGAAGCGTAGCAGGTGAAAAGTTAAAGGAAACCGAAAAGGAAAAAAGAAGATTCTTTGCTTTAATTAATGATTTTAAAGGTATTGCAGAAATAGGTAAAAAAGATATTGCAAAAACTTTAAGCGGTGGTAAGCCGTTAATTGATATAAATACTTTATTAAGTACAAAAAGTTTTATACCTAATAATATAGGTCAGCAACTATACACTCCATTTCAGATATTACAGGATAATATTAAGTTTGATTTATTGCCTCAGCTAGGCTCATCATTTAAGACATTCTTTGATGATATATTAATGAATGGTAATTTTTCTTTTTCGGCATTAGGTCAAGCAATCAAAAATACTTTTTTATCAGTATTAGCAAGTGAGGCAACTCAGGGCGTTTTAAAACTGTTAGGATCGGTAGGTGGTAAAACTGAAAAAGGTGGCGGTTTAATAGCAGGTATTGCAGGATTGTTTGGTGCAAGTAAAAAAGCCGCACCATTAGCAGGTATTGCCGCATCAACTGGAGGCTTTTTAGGTTCGGCTGCAACTATTGGCGCACCTGCTGCTGCTGCTAGTCCATTGTTACCTATCTTAGCCGGGGTTGCTGCAATAGCAGGTATTGCATCCTTATTTAAAAAGAAACAACAAGCACCTATTCCACAAGCATCATCTACAATCAGCACAAGTGCGGCAGGATCTGCTCAGGACTTTGGTGGTGGTCGTGTTGTATTTGAGATTTCAGGTACTAACTTAATCGGCGTATTAAACAGAGCAGGTGCAAAATTACAAAGGTTTGGACCATGAATTATAGTCAAAAATATTATTTTACGTTTTATTCGGACAGAGATACTCGGATTATCAATGGTACTCCAGATGAGTATTCTTGTGATATTTCACAACTGGATTATGCAGGTTCAGCGACAGAAATTCAGGCTCAACAAAATCCAATCCAGATAAACTATCAAAATACATCAAGCAATAAGCTAGAGGCAATCATAGGATCTGAATGTACGTTAAACCTAATAGCTACTGAAGACTTTGAGCTAGAGGATTTATATACCGAGAATGAGCGTGAGTTTTTAGTAGAAATATTTAGAAATGGCACTTTAATTTGGTCAGGCTTTATAATTCCAGATGGATGTCAGGAATCTTTTACTTTTGCGCCTTATGTTATCTCTGTAAATGCAGTTGATGGATTAGGGTTGCTTAAAAACTTAAGTTATGTCCAGAACGATGGTAATTTCTATTTAGGTAAGCAGAGTTTTATTGAGGTAATAGAAGCCTGTCTGGTTAGGTTAGATGCACCTAGTTTAGTGCTTAATACTTGCGTTAATATTTACGAAACAAGCATGACGCAAGGCGATTCTTACGATCCTTTAGACATGGCTTATGTAAATGCAGAGCGTTATCTAAAAGATGACCAGTTTACGCCAATGAACTGCGAAGATGTGCTTAGATCAATACTAGAGGAATGGACTGCCGTAATGATACAAAGCGGAGGCGAGTGGTATATTTATAGACCGACAGAGTTAGCAGTAGATGGTGACTTAGTATTTAGAAGATATTTAGATGGTTATAGGATTTATGATCAGCCGACAGTTACCGAGAATTTAGATTTGGTTTTAGGTGGCGAGAGCGAGGGCATAATAGCAGCACCTTATTTTCATATCAATACCGACCAAATGAAAATGATTGACAGACCATATAAAAATGCGTCAATGTCATATCTGTATGGTAAGATTGAAAATACGGATGAAATGTTAGCTAATCCTAATTTAGCAGGTGCAGGTCAAACCTGCGGAGGCGATCCTATTGGTCCTTGTGCTTTTGTAACTATTCCAGGCTACACTAAAACAGGGACAATGTATGCAGGTCTATATCCTACTGGCGGAGTAATATTTTATACTACGGGTGGCACTTATCCTGTATTGACAGACTTTTACGAAAACAATAATTTAATACCGGTAACATTAAACATAACTGTACAAGAGCGAGTAAAGTTTATCATTGAATATGAAAATCCAAATCCTCTATTTGGTACGGATATGAATTTTGTGATTAGTTTATACGATGGCTTAAGCACTCATTATTTACAGGCAGATGGCTCATGGGCAATAACTCCAGTAGAGCCGGGAATAAATTATTATCAGCTTAGAAGTCAAATAGGATCAGGAGGTACGGAAACAATTGTATCTAATCCAGTTCCTATAAGTGGAAATGTTACTTTTAGAATATTAGCGCCATCAGGGACAGTATATAATATTGTTTATACTCGGATTTCTGCCTATGTATTTTTAGATTTTGGAGATGAAATAGGAGAAATCCATACGGCTACGCAAACAGGCAAGTTTACTTTTGTGCCAGAAACTATCAATGTCTTTAATGGCGATAGTCCTAATAAGATGTACGTTGGTGCTATTTATCAGGATGATCAGGTAACTTTAACAGAACGATGGGTAAGGCGTGGAATATCTGAGAGTATTCTGGCAGAGCCTTATGAGGCTAATAAAGAATTTCTACGGATTGCAGTAGAAGAAAAACAAAGGCTTTATGCAGGACCATTTGTGCGCTTTGAGGGTTCTATATTTGGATATTTTAATCCTTTGCAGAGGTGGTCAATTAATTTAATAGAGGGTTATTTTATGAATTTAAGCCTAACTTATGACTTGCAGCAGAATATCTGTAAAGCAGTTTTAGGTAGGATAGTAGATGACGAAATTGCTTTAGATTATACCTTAGTGCCAGATTATGGAGCTACAACTAGAGTAACTGTAAAAGCAGGACCATGATGCTATTTATAAACGATATGCCAGTAGGTTGTTTAACCTCTGTAAGTAGATCAGAGCAGATTTCGTTTCTAGGAACGTGCAAGACAACACAGTCAGGCGGTCTAACGCAATTAGGGAGGCTCTACACCTACTCAATACCCTTTGAGGGTGTTATGACTACCGACAATAATATAATGTCGTGGACAGGCTTAAAATCGCTTGAAAGAGTTAAAATAAACTGGGAAATTACAGGCGATGGCATAGAGGGCGAGCAAGGGCAGGGATTTATAGAGAATTTAGAGATAGTGGGTGAGGTGCAGGATTTTATTAAATTTAGTGGTAATATTACAGGCTATGACTGATTTAATGCTTTATATAAACGATACGCCGGTCGGGTGTTTGCTTAGTAATAATCTAGCTGAAAATATCAGCTTTATTAAGACTTGCAAGTCAACGCAAGACATGGCTCAGAAGCAGTTACCTCAGTTGCATTCTTATTCGATTAGTTTTGAAGCGGTTTATTCTACGGATCAGGCAATAATAGGTTGGGATCAATTAAAAGACTTAGGCAGATCAAGACAGATTATGGATTGGTCAATGCTGAACACAGATACGAATGAGGGTGATGCAGGTGAGGGGTTTCTGGAATCTTTAGAGATTAGCGGAACATCAG
>Ga0209596_1002465_pt1 | contig 15295 bp, 10 predicted proteins | sample M_130807_MF_Meta_FD_187314 | JGI IMG/M metagenome (GOLD analysis project Ga0209596, IMG submission 187314) | Freshwater microbial communities from Lake Montjoie, Canada to study carbon cycling - M_130807_MF_MetaG (SPAdes) (version 2) | ecosystem: Environmental > Aquatic > Freshwater > Lake... | reverse complement strand
AACGATAAAGATCTATCAGTGAATGATTCATCGGAGTTGCATAATATACATTTTAATTTTATTGTTGATTTGTTTAAAACTTTTAAAGCATTTAATTTATTAACTCTATATTCTCCGTATAATTTTGAATAAATGTCGGATGATATTTTATGTTTTTCTTTTAGATGTTGACCGAAGTAAGCAGATGAAAATTTTTGTTGACATATCGAACATTCTATAATATTTTGTTTTCTCATATATAATATATATAATCAAAACTCAGTACATACAATCTTTTTTGCTTATTTGAATAGATGCTTTATATTGGATATAGTTTTTTTACTTCGGTATAAAAATACAAGCACCGGTCTCTAAGAAATTAGTTGTAATTTCGTTGTAGTCTTATATATTTATAGATATTTATAAATTATGACAAATATAGATGATATTTCTGATGAGAATTTGGATAAAATTAAAAATTGTGATGATAAGAATAAGAATATACGATTTCAATTTGATGTTGATGAAATGAAATACATGTTACAAATAAGTTTATCACTTTATCAATATCGTAAAATGGCGGATTTTGAATTTATGTTATTAAACAGCCCCAAATTTCCAAATAAATCAAATTTTGAAAATAATGAACAATATGAAATTGAGCTTAAAAAGAGTATGTTTGGTATAACAGGAACAGGAAATCCATTTAGGGTATTATCTAAGGTTGGGTCTTTGATGTATCATTATACCAAAGAAAAAGACATAAAGTATGTATCACTTACTGTAAATGAAGAAAACAGGCAATTGTTGTATAAGAAACTATTACAACGGGCGATACGTAAGGTAAATGCACCATATAAATTTTTAACAATGCATCCAATAACTGGATTTAAATTAGATTCATCCGAATTTTGGATGGAAAAAATATTATGATATAACATAAAAAAAGTTAAAATAATTTTGTGGTTGACGAAACTAATCTATTGATGTGAGATATATATATTAAAGGTCGGAATTCCTCCCCTACCCGAAAGAGATATGGGTTTCCTTCCTTCAAAAATTATGAAAAAACATCTTTTATTTCTTGTGTTGGTGACTTTTTTGTCAAGTTGTGCGTTAACAAACACTAAAAAGATAGATGACACCAAAAATAAAATTGTTAATACTGAGAAAAAACTTGCAAAAAATACTGATGAAAAAATGTCAGAAATTGCAGTTTTAGCGTCTGGAACAGATTATTCTCTCAAGAAAATTATAAATCCGCAGATTGAAGTTAAAACTGCAATTGATATAAATGGTAGGGTCATAAATATTTCTGGTAATCCTAATTTGGATGAATTGAATAAGATTAAGCAAATAATTGATTTATTGAATTCAGAAGTTGAGAGCGAACATAAACGAGGTCAAAAGTTATTATCAGATAAGGATGATGAGATAATAGAATTGCAACAAGAACGAGTTCAAATACAAAATCAATATGAAGGTCAAATTAATGCGTTAAAGGTTGAAGCTACTGAAGTTGCTAAAAAAGCAGACAAATTACAAGGTGTAGTCAGTGAGGTAAATAGTTGGATGGGACTTGGTGGGGTTGTATACGGTATGAAGCGATTTGTTTCGACGGCTGTGATTGGTATTTTAATATTCGGTATTTTATTTATAGCATTAAGATTTTTTGCAACAATGAATCCTATTGCTGGTGCAATATTCTCAATATTTGAACATTTTGTATCATATGTTATATCGTTTATAAAGCGAGTATTTCCAAATTCATTATCATTTAGTAATCATATTGAGTTGCCTACATTTAATAGATATAAAAACACGTTGGATACTGTAGTTGACACTTTATATGAGTTAGAAAAGTTACAAAAGAAATCCGACACTGTATATACGTTGAATGAAGTATTTAGTGAACTTAATAAAAATTTAAATGATCCCGATAAAAAATTAATAGACGAACTCAAGAGTGTTAGCAAATATGGAGCATAATATATGATAAAACTGGCAGATTTAATAGAAGATAACAAACCATGTGGAATGTATTTGTTTGAAAATGTTCTAGTCAGTGAAAATTTAAAATTCCATCTTGACAGAAACACTGCACTTTGTGAAAACATATTTAGAACATATAGTGAATCTTATTTTGAATTGATAGAAGAAGTTAGAAAACTATACTATGGGAACAAGATTGAACTAAATGATTGTGACGCAGAATTAGTTGAAAGTGATCTTGGTAAAAAAGGTATTCATGACGGAAGAGAGGTTTACCTTGACGCCCCTATAGAGGAGGAAGAAGATTTGTTGATGGAATCGAAGCATCGAGGAAGAGAGGTTCGTTTGAATCGTCCTTTCAGAACCCCAGGTGGTCCAAAGAAATATGCTGTATATGTTAAGGGTAAAAATGGTAAAATAAGAAAAGTTACTTTTGGAGATCCAAATATGAGAGTCAGAGCTAGCAGTGCAGCTCGGCGTAAGAGTTTTGCGGCACGTCACAAATGTGCTCAAAAGAAGGATAAAATGACGGCTGGTTATTGGAGTTGTCGTAGTCACCGAATCAAGAGTTTGGGTAACAAAGGACACGGCAAATACTGGTAATATGATCAAATTAAAACATTTATTGAAGGAAATTGAAGATGAATTTGATACATCATCATTGAATAGCATTAAAGATATCACAGATGTGGTTAAGGATGCAATGGTTAAAGTTGCACAAGAACAGTATGACGGTTGGAAACAAGATAAAGATGGTGAGGATGTTGAATTGGGCAGTGGGGGTATATGTCATTTAATTTCGGATGACTTAATCAGTGTTTTGTATAGTCATAAGATTGAGAATGTTCAAAGTGTATGTAGTAATTATGAACAACACGTATATATTGTTGGTCAATTTAAGGAAGGAATATATGAAATAGATATACCCTATAATGTTTATGAAACTGGTGCTGGATATTCATGGAAGAAAATACCAGATGTAGAATTTAATCGTAACGATATTATTATACACAGATTAAGCGTCGATCCAAGTAACTATAGTGATTATGTCGATGCCGTATAAAGAGACCGAATTGGGTAATAATCACTATATTCGTGAGTTTTCACCGGATGTAGCTACACACGAACTTCAATGGCATTGCGATCATGAGGATCGAATTGTTGAAATAGTAGAAAATACAGATTGGCGATTTCAATTGGATAATCAATTGCCAATTTTGTTGAAAAAAACAATCTTTATTCCAAAAGAAACATATCATCGAATTATAAAGGGAAATAATAAGTTAATAGTGAAAATAACAAAATTATAACTATATTTATATAACATATGTCACTCGATCAAAATACAATAAGATGGCCCGGTTCAGGAAGTTTAGTTGATATAACTACTGTTCCATTTGGATTTTATCTTAATGAAACACAAAGTAAACGTATTCCTGGTGTATTTGAGTATGATTGTGAAAAGAGCGCCGAGTGGGCGGCTAAGAGGCTTGGTTATCCGTCTGTTCATATAGAAATGAGAGATATAAGTTTCTATACTTGTTTTGAGGAGTCGGTTTCTGAATATGGTGCTCAGATAAATCAATTTAACATTCGTAATAACATGTTGACTTTGAGGGGTCTTTCCACAAAGGACTATCCCAATTTGACTGGTAGAAATATATCAGGTACAAGTCTTCCATTCATTGTAAATGTCGCAAAACAATATGGAAGTGAAATTGACGTGGGTGGAAGAGTTCCTCTCAAAAGAGTTCCAATTCAATTGAAAAAAGGACAGCAAACCTATGATTTGAATGAATTGATTGTGTGTGAAAAAGAATGTGGTAATCGTATAGAAATTCGTAGAGTTTTTCATGGTCCAGCACCTGCTATGGCTCGTATTTATGATCCATTTAGCATGACTGGCATGAGTTATAGTAATGTATTAAGTGAAATGGGATTTGCCGGATATAGTCCAGCCACTCAATTCTTGATGACTCCAATTTTTGAAGATTTGCTTCGCGGACAAGCGATTGACTTTAATGATACCGTTCGTAAGAGTGGATATAGTTTTGAAATTACCAACAACAATTTAAGAATATTTCCAATTCCAACATATGATCAAAACATATATGTAGAATATATTGTTGAAAAGGACAAACTTGAAAGTGGTATTGGAACTGAGGGAAATTATGATGTAGTAAGTGATTATAGTAATGTACCGTATCAGAATGTTATATATAATAAATTAAATGATGTCAGCAAGCAGTGGATAAGAAAATACTATTTGGCATTGTGTAAAGAAGTATTGGGTGCTATTCGTCAAAAATATAGCACAGTTCCTATACCTGGTGGAGAAGTGACACTTGATGGTGCGGAATTGCGAAACGAAGCAAAAGAAGAAAAAGAAGTATTGGTGACACAACTTCGTGAAAATCTTGAAGCAACAACCAAGACTGCGTTAATGGAAGCGAAGGCGACTGAAGCTGATAAAATCCAAGACACATTGAGAAAAGTTCCGTTATTAATATATGTTGGAAGTTGGTTTTTTTCTTTTATTATGTCTATCCATTGATTTTTTATATTTATAAAATATGGGATTATACGGAAGATATTTCGGAGACAAAGATATTGGATTTTTGAGTGGCATCAATCAAGAATTAAACGAAAACATTATTCAAACATATGTTGTGTTGTTCAAGATTGCTGCATCAGAAACTAATGTCAATGTATATGGTGAAGCTGGAAAAGATGGTAAGAGTTTTTATCCCGGCGTTGAGGTTTCGTCTATTATTGATAGAGGAGACATTTCTTCTGAAGATGAGGGATTTGGTCCTGATCGTGAGCAAGGCGTTGTGTATAAGTTCAGAGAATCTGATTTGAAAGATGCAAATTTCTTTCCAGAAGTTGGAGATTTAATTTTCTTTAATGATCGGTATCACGAAGTTGACAATGTAGTGCAGGAGCAAATGCTTGGCGGGCAGTTCGATAATTCTTGGTCAATAATTTGTAATACTCATTATAGTAGACTCAGCAAAATAAATTTGGTTAATCGTCAATTTTAACATATGTCGTGGCAACCAAATACATCTAATCCGGTTCCATCTAACGTGGATAAAACCAAAGAAAACAAGTATTTTAAAGATACTAAAAATCGTGCATTGGACGTTCGACGTGATCAGGATCCAAAAAAAGATTTCACAATAACACTTCTTGATATAGATACTGCAATTGTAAAATATATACAAGATGTAATCAATCCAACTGTAATTGACGCAGGTGAAAGCATTAAAGTTCCTATTATTTATGGCAATCCCGAAAAATGGAATGCCGCAAAAAATGAGGGTTATTTAAGAGATCAACAGGGAAAAATTCAATTGCCGATAATAATGTTCAAACGCACTTCTTTCAATAAAAATGAAAGTATGATGTCAATGAACAGATACTTGTCCGTTCCAATTATCACAAAGTTTGATCAAAAAAATAAATATGATAAATTCAGTGTATTGAATCAAACTATTGCTCCTGTCAATTCCATTTATAGTTTGAGCTTACCAGATCATATAAAGGTTGAGTATGAATTTATAGTCTGGACCGAGTATGTAGAACAAATGAATGGAATTTTAGAAAAGATAAATTTTGCAGCAGAAGATTATTGGGGAGATCCTCAGCGTTTTAAATTTAGAGTAAGTATTAATGATTATACCAATACAACAGAAACTCCAACTGAAAAGGATAGAATTGTTCGGTCCACATTTAGTTTGTCGGTATTTTCTTATTTGCTCCCAGAGAGTTTTGAAGATCGAAAAAAAACAATGGATAGATTTTTGACTCCCAGAAAAATCATTCTTACTTCTGAAACTATATTCAATGATGAAATGAAAGAGGTCAGTCGGGATGTTAAGAAAAATAGTTATGGTAATCCATCAAATCCATATTATTCAATACCAGGAGGTCCAATTTCTTCAAATGATGATAGTTGGAGATTTCCCGAACCGTCTATTGTTACTGAAAGGTCAACAACTGAAGGAGGTCGGGTTTTGGAAAAAATCCGTCAAAGTTATGCGGCATTGATACAACAAACCAGTATATCGCAGACAGACGGATCTTGTTGTGAAATATGGCACGATCCTCCGTCTACCCCAAATGACTTCGGTGAAGAAGGTTGGATGGCTTATGACGGAAGTTATCATTATATATATGCAGGCGGCATTTGGTTGCGTCAATCTATTGATCGGTGGGTTGCGTAAGATTGAACGCGTTACAAAATATTAATAATTCTTATAATTTTTTGTTTAAAGATAAACCACCATATATTTATAACAATAGAACAATCAATCAATAATTTATGCCATACCCAAATGCTTTTGCAAATACTATAGTTGTAACACAAACAAGTGGTAGTTCTGTCGGCGGACAATTCCCATTTGTTGAACGTGTAATAAGCGGTAGCAATCTTTTTATTGTTAGCGATGTAAGTGGTAATTTGACTGGCAGTACCAGTGTAACCGCAAGTGCAATTTATGACTCTGGAACATTAACAGTAGTTGGTGTTTCTACATTGGGAACTGTCACCGCAACATCAATTACGGCATCGTCTGGAATTGTCACAACCACATTAAGTGCGAGTGGCGCCGTGACTGCGAGTACATTGACTGTTGTTGGTGCTTCTGCATTTGGAACTGTTACTGCAACATCAATTACAGGTTCATTGAGTGGAAGTAATATTTCTACTGGTAATGCGACTATTGTGGGTGGAACAATCAATGGAACGACCATTGGAGCAACGGTATCTTCGTCTGGCACTTTTACTACACTCACCGCAACATCAATTACAGGTTCATTGAGTGGAAGTAGTATTTCTACTGGCAATGCAATTATTACAGGTGGAACAATCAATGGAACGACCATTGGAGCTACGGTAGCTTCAACAGGTAACTTTACTTCAATTACTTCGAGCGGGAATATAAGTGCAAGTGGGAATATTAGTGCAAGTATATTTGTAGGAGCGCACACTGGAAGTCTTTTTGGAACATCGAGTTGGGCGACTAATGCTCTAACTGCTACATCAGCTAACGCGTTAAATAGTGCTAATACTTATAGTGTTACTGCACTTACTGCATCGTCTGGAATTGTCACAACCACATTGAGTGCGAGTGGCGCCGTGACTGCGAGTTCTATAAATGTGGTAAATAGCGTTGTCGATGGTGGTTCATTGACTGTTCTTGGAAATACAACTTTGGGTGATCAGATTACTGATACAACCATTATTACTGGTAGTTTATTTCAAAGTGGTAGTTATTATACTATTGGTTCAATTACTGCGAGCGGGAATATAAGTGCAAGTGGGAATATTAGTGCAAGTATATTTGTAGGAGCACATACTGGAAGTCTTTTTGGAACTTCAAGTTGGGCGACTAATGCTCTAACTGCTACATCAGCTAACGCGTTAAATAGTGCCAATACTTATACTGTTACTGCACTTACTGCGTCGTCTGGAATTGTCACAACCACATTGAGTGCGAGCGGCGCCGTGACTTCGAGTACGTTGAATGTGGTTGGTTTGACATCGTTGGCAAATGTTAGTGCAAGTTCAGGTTATTTTAGTGGAAATCTAAATGTCGCAGGAACAATTAATGCAACTGTAAGTGGTAGTATCACGCTAGCTTCGACAGCAAGTGCAGTTACAATTACTGATACAACAACTGGCGCAGGTACGTATTATGTAACATTTGTTGATGGAACTACAGGAGCAAGAGCAATTCGAACAGATAGTAGTATTCTTACATACGATACTAATGCAAATAGATTACAAATTGGTTCATCTGGTCTTGGTGATCTTGAAGTTGCACGTAAAAATTCTGGGTATGCATTCAAGGCATATTCTGCTGATGGAAACTTAGCATCCGTAGAAGTTGGTGGTGGCGGATACGACAGCGCATCATTTTTTGTTAACACCATTAATGATTTTCGAATTCAAGCTGGGGGTTATAATAATTCTGTATCTTCAAGTTTACCATTTAAACTATCAGCCGGAAACCAATCTACATCATGGGATAATGGTGCTTTGTCTGTTATTGGTGGTGTTGGTATTAGTAAGAATTTGTATGTAAGCGGATCAACATTCTTGTATGGCGATTTAACAATTTACGGTAGTAGTAGTATAGTTAATATTAGTTCTAGTACAATAATTCTCGGTGATAATCGTGTGGTGTTGAACGCGGGTACACCAATGATAAGATATGCTGGTATTGATGTATTTGATAGTGGAAGCGGAACAATTGTTAACAACGTAACTAGTTCATTCTTGTGGGACGGTCAAAATGATCACTGGTTGTTGGTTAGTGCTAATAGCAGTTCTGGTGCTCCCTTGACACAATCAAGTGCAATAATAATTAGTGGACCCAGTGGAAGTTTTGGTAGTGAAGGTGTATTGTCTAATAATTTCTTACCAAAGTCTCAAGTCACAGGAAAGAATATTACCGATAGTAAAGTTAGTGATAACGGAACTCTTTTATTATATACTGGCACCACAATTAGCGGTTCTCAAATAAGTGCGAGTGGAAATCTTTGGGTTGCTGGTAGTGGTGGTAGTGGAACAGGTAGTATTACTTATGCAACTGGAGTATTGGTTACTTATGTGACTGGTTCATTCAATACATTAACAATCACTACAGGTAGTAGTCCTGGTGTTGGTTTTGCGCCTGCTTCTGCAAGCTCGGCTGGTATGCCTGGTCAAATAAACGTTGATAATAACTTTATTTATGTTTATACGAATTCGTCGTGGAAGAGAGTTTCTCTTTCTCAATGGGTAAATTAATTTTAGATAATAATTTGGTAAGTGTGATAACCCAGGAAAATAACATTCTTGGGTTATTATATTGTAATAACAATAGTGTTCCGTATATGTATAATGGAACTATTTATATTAATATATGCCTATAGGAATCACATATAATGCAGGTGATTTGATCTTACAGAGTGTAAGTTCATCTGGGAACACTTTTCAGGAAAATAAAATTGCAGCGGCAACAAGTAGCATTATTTTATTTAATTCAAGTGGAAATTTAACTTCGCAATCATTAAACGCTACAACTGTTGGTACATCAAGTTATCTTAGTGGAAGTAAAATTATAGTTTCGGATATAACTGCGAGTAACATTAGTGCGAGTGGATATATTTCTGCGAGCACATTTGTTGGAACACTTACAGGTAGTAATTTTGGAACTTCTAGTTGGTCGACAAATAGTTTAACTGCGAGTAGTTTAGTATCGGCAAACAGTTATACAATTACAAATTTAACCGCAAGTAATATTAGTGCAATCGGAACAGGTAGTTTTGGAATGGTCGGTATTGGTCTCGCAGCGCCTGCTGATAAGCTTCATATTAATGCAGGGGATTTAAGAATTGGGCAATCAAACAGCCTTACCGAATCCATTACAAACAATATAAACTTTGTAAATACTAACGTTACAAATAGCCCGATTGCCGTAATTTCAGTGAGAACCGGAGCAGCAACTTCAAACAGTAACCTTATATTTCAGACAGCTGCTGAAGGAACGCCATCAGAAAAGATGAGAATTGCAGGTGACGGCAACGTCGGCATCGGAACGACACGTCCTGTAAATAGATTAGATGTTGCTGGTAATATCAGTTGTAGTGTAATTACTGCTTCGTTATTCAATGGAACTTCAAGTTGGTCGACCAATGCATTGACAGCAAGTAGTTTGGTTGCAGCAAACAGTTACACAATTACTAATTTAACCTCGTCAAATATAAGTGCAAGCGGAAATATTACCGCAACTAGTTTTAGTGGTAGTAATTTTGGAACATCTAGTTGGTCAACTAACAGTTTAACTGCGAGTAGTTTGGTAGCAGCAAGCAGTTACACAATAACAAATTTAACCGCAAGTAATATAAGTGCTAGTGCGACTGGCAGTTTTGGTATCGTTGGCATTGGGACGACGTCTCCAACGGCACGTTTGCACGTCAATATAGACTCACCGAATGGTCAGATAAGAGAAACTATTGTTGTTGATGGTCAAACACAAAGCCGGACTGCATCTGGGAGTGGTCAAGTTATTGCTTTCAAGGGCACTGGTGGATATTTTGGAGGAGTTGGAGGTTTTGGAAATGGAATACTTGCTGGTGTTGGACTTTGGGGAGGTACGGTTTCAATAACAGGATCGAATCCTCAACTGTTTGTTGCAAGTTCTGGAAACGTCGGCATCGGAACCACCTCACCTGGGGAAAAACTTAATATTAGTGGTGGAAGTATAAGGTTTGATGGTACTAATAATTACGTTTACTTGCAAAATGGGAATAGCGACTCATCTCCATTTTTAGCCAGCGTTGCCAATGTACTGGCTACGGCGAATTATGGTTGGGGATTTTTTGACAGAGGTACAGAAGGTAATTTTCAACTTCAGTACAGAGCTGGTTCAACCTCTTGGAATCCCGCGATAACGGTATTAAGAACAACCGGCAATGTCGGCATCGGCACAACAAGTCCTGCTTATTTATTGGATGTAAGTGGAAGCAGCAGATTTGGTTATAGATCCGCCGATACACATCAATTTACAGGCAGTGTAGGTATTAGTGGGTCATTAAATGCTACTTCAAGTTGGTCAACTAATGCTTTAACTGCTTCTTATGTTGCATCGAGTAATGTAGTTGGAACTGTTACAAGTGCAAGTTATGCTCTCAGTGCAAGTTCTGCTCCTACAACTATTACCGCATCATGGGCAACTAATGCATTGACTGCTTCTAGTTTGGTTGTTGGCAATTCTTATAATATTACAAATTTAACCGCAAGTAATATAAGTGCAAGCCGAACAGGTAGTTTTGGAATGGTTGGCATCGGGACTACGAGTCCTGCTGCTAAATTAGATATAGTTCATGATAGCACTGCTACTACTCCAACTATTTATGTTAAAGGAGGATATACAGGAGTTGCAATTGCTAGATTTGAAAGAATTTATGGAGCAACTGCATCTATAGATATTAATGCAAACTCGGGAAATCCTCAGTTATCTATAGTTAGTCAAAATAAGACATTTGCTATTGGAACAAATAATATTAGTAGTTCATTTGAAATAGCTGATAACGCTACAATTGGGACTAATACAAGATTTTTAATTGATGCAAATGGTAACGTCGGCATCGGAACGACAAGTCCTGGAGACGTACTACACATTTCATCCAATGGAGGTGTAGGGTTCCGCATACAGGATTCGACAGGTTCAAACGGCGGAGATACTCGTATTACTCAGGTCGGACAGAAGTTAAGCATCAACACATACCAAACTGGGCATTCTTTCACAGGAACACCATTTGTTATTGACGGAGCAACGCAAAACGTCGGCATCGGAACGACAAGTCCTGCTTATTTATTGGATGTAAGTGGAAGCAGTAGGTTTGGATTTACATCAACAAATACACATCAATTTACAGGCAGTGTAAGTATTAGTGGTTCATTGAATGCCACTTCAAGTTGGTCGACCAATGCACTGACGGCTTCTTATGTATCTTCAAGTAACATAGTTGGAACTGTGACTAGTGCGAGTTATGCTCTCAGTGCAAGTTCGGCTCCTACAACTATTACCGCATCATGGGCGACGAATGCATTGACTGCATCTAGTTTGGTAGCGGCAAACAGTTATACAATTACAAATTTAACCGCGTCAAATATTGGTGTGAGTAATGCAATTATCAATGGTAATTTAACTGTTACTGGAAGTATATTTGCTTCGTTGTTTAGTGCAAGTAACATTTATATTACGTCGAGCACACTTACAGTGACTGATAATATTATTACAATCAACGCATTAAACCCATATCAACGATATGCTGGATTAGAAATGTATGATAGTGGCAGTGGAACATTGAGTAGTTTCTTGTGGGACAGTTTAAATAATTATTTCTTTATTAGTAGCAGTGACGCGGGTGCAAGTCGTAGAGTTATTTTGGGTCCAATTGGCGAAGCAAGTTTGACTGCAAATTACATTCCATTGATTAGTGGAAGTAATAATATTACATCAAGTGTAATATACCAAAGCAGTGGACTTATTGGCATTGGTCTTATAAATCCAGTAAATAGATTAGATGTTGCTGGCAATATCAGTTGTAGTGCAATTACTGCTTCGTTCTTTGGCACAAGTAGTTGGTCAACAAATAGTTTAACTGCGAGTAGTTTAGTAACATCAAACAGTTACACAATTACAAATTTAACCTCGTCAAATATAAGTGCAAGCGGAACAGGCAGTTTTGGTATAGTTGGTATTGGAACCACCGCACCTGCTTATAACCTTCAAATTTTGGGTCTCGGCACAATAGCATCTCCGACAACATTAGCCATCAATGCTACAAATTATCAGACGTCTGGCGATAGTAGAATCATTTTGAGTCAGGACACATCGATTGGCGATTTCCAATTGCTCTATGCTGGAACTGACATTTCACGAAGTGATGGTAGAACTGCAAACAATGCGTATATCGAGCAGAACCAAGGAATAAGTATCAGGACAAAAACCAATGGTTCAACATTATTTAACGCAGAAATCTTAGTGGGTTTACCGGATAATATTGGAGCAATTACGTTTAGCACGAATGTCACCAACTCAGCATCTATAGAAAGAGTGAGAATAGACACCTCCGGCAAAGTCGGCATCGGGACAACAAGTCCTGTAAATAAATTAGATGTTGCTGGCAATATCAGTTGTAGTGCAATTACTGCTTCGTTCTTTGGCACAAGTAGTTGGGCAACTAATGCTTTAACTGCTTCTTATGTTACATCGAGTAATGTGATCGGAACTGTTACAAGTGCTTCATATGCTCTCAGTGCGAGTTTTGCTCCTACGACTATTACCGCATCATGGTCGACGAATGCTTTGACCGCAAGTAGTTTGGTTGTCGGCAATTCTTATAATATTACAAATTTAACCGCAAGCAATATTAGTGCAAGCGGAACAGGTAGTTTTGGAATGGTTGGCATCGGAACGACAAGTCCTGCTTATTTATTGGATGTAAGTGGAAGCAGTAGACACGGTTATAGATCCGCCGATACACATCAATTTACAGGCAGTGTGAGTATTAGTGGGTCATTAAATGCAACATCAAGTTGGGCAACAAATAGTTTGACAGCGAGTAGTTTAGTAGCCGCAAACAGTTATACAATTAACGTATTAACATCAAGCAACCAAATAATTTATAAAAATGCGGTATTGTTAGATTATAGCAGTTCTACACTTGTCACAAGTCAATCAAATTATGTAGTTTTGCAAAATTTGACAGGTAGTTACAATAGTGCATTTTTTGATTATTTCGCAAGTAGTGCTAGTAATTTTAGAGCGGGTACAATGATTGCTGGTTGGAGTGGAAGTGGTATTACTTATACAGAATACTCAACAACTGACATTGGTAATACCAACCAATTGACTATGAGTGTTGCTATTAGTGCAAGTTATATTCAATTATTAAGTAATGCATCTAGTTCGTTAAATTGGAATGTTAAATCATCAGGTAGATACTTATAATGCTTAAATCAAAAATTAACAATATTTATATTAACATAACAGTATTATAAACATATTGTTTTTCTGGATATTGAAAGAAAGATAATTTATGAACGAATTTGTCGTAAAAAATGGCTTAATTAGCCAAGGTGACATCACCGGAACTGGCAGCTTGGTGGTTTCTAGAAATATAACATCAAGTAATATATCCGCGAGTGGATTTGTTAGTGCGAGTATATTTGTCGGAACACTTACAGGTAGTCTTTTTGGAACTTCAAGTTGGGCGACTAATAGTTTAACTGCGAGTAGTTTGGTTGCAGCAAATAGTTACACAATTACAAATTTAACCGCAAGTAATATTAGTGCAAGCGGAACAGTTGGTTTTGGTAACGTCGGCATCGGAACGACGTCGCCAACAGGAAAATTAGATATTCAAGGATCCTCTGTTCATGACTTACCCACTTACTCAGCAGAGTTTCTGAGTGCGAGTGGTTGGACATCCACTGGCTGGACTGGCAGCTTTGATCCGCCTGGATGGACTCATATAACAGGCAGTACAAACCTATTATATCATGACAAAGTAGCAGTCACTGGTAGTAAATATCAAATAGCTTATACTGTGACAGGCAGAACAGCAGGCTCTTTCACTATCGCATTTGGAGGAGAGAGTATTGCTGGGGTATATGCTAACGGTAACGGAGCTTGGGGTCCAACTGCATTGTCCACTGCTTCTCTGACTATTAATCCTACTGACACCTTTAATGGAACCATAGTCATCTCTATCAAATCCATTACTGGTATATCTACTTCTCTGGTAAATCTTAAATCCTCTGATGGAACCGCTCGTGTTGAAATTAGAGCGAATAATGCTCTCGGCAATACATTCATAGGTATCGGAGCTGGAAGATACAACACCACAGGAAACTACAACGCATCGAATGGATCTTATTCTCTTTTAAACAACACCACAGGATACCAGAACACAGCGAATGGATATGGTTCTCTCTACTACAACACCACAGGATACAACAACACCTCGAATGGAATGTATTCTCTCTTATACAACACCACAGGATACAACAACACATCGGTTGGAGCAGAGGCTCTCTTAAACAACCTCACAGGATACAGCAACACAGCGGTTGGTCGTGTTTCTCTCTACAGTAACACCACAGGATATTACAACGTAGCGATTGGAATGGACTCTCTTGAATTCAACATCAGCGGATATTACAACACAGCGATTGGAGCTATTTCTCTCTACAGTAACCTCACAGGATACAACAACACATCGGTTGGATATAGCGCCGGTAGAACTTTAACTACTGGTAATAGTAATACGTTCTTAGGATATAACGCGGGTTTTCACGGCTCTCAATTAACTTCTTCTGTGAATAGTATGGCTCTGGGTAATGGAACATATACCACAGCAGATAATCAGGTAGTGATTGGGAATACAGGTGTTACGCAGACGTTGTTGAATGGCAGCGTTGGTATTGGGACAACAAGTCCTGCTTATTTATTGGATGTAAGTGGAAGCAGTAGATTTGGTTATAGATCCGCTGATACGCATCAATTTACAGGTAGTATAAGTATTAGTGGTTCATTGAATGCCACTTCAAGTTGGTCTACAAATAGTTTAACTGCGAGTAGTTTGGTTGCAGCAAGCAGTTACACAATTACAAATTTAACCGCAAGTAATATTAGTGCTAGTGCGACTGGTAGTTTTGGTATAGTTGGCATCGGCACGACGACGCCAAGTCAAAAGTTAACCGTTTCAGGGACTGGAACCGTAGTCGGAAGAATTGAATCAACGAGTAACGCCGGTGCTA
>Ga0209596_1002463_pt1 | contig 15297 bp, 10 predicted proteins | sample M_130807_MF_Meta_FD_187314 | JGI IMG/M metagenome (GOLD analysis project Ga0209596, IMG submission 187314) | Freshwater microbial communities from Lake Montjoie, Canada to study carbon cycling - M_130807_MF_MetaG (SPAdes) (version 2) | ecosystem: Environmental > Aquatic > Freshwater > Lake... | reverse complement strand
AACTGCTTGCGACTTGCTGCCAAAGCCATTCATTCGCTGGCATGACAAAACATCATCAACGTGATCGGAGTCATGTGCAACATAAAAGTGTTCACGGGCAAGCGGCTTAAAGCTGCTAATAACTTCCACCCGAGGATTCCGGCGATACATGTTGGTCACATGTTCTGGCTTACCCGCTGACGGGCTAAATGAATTGTTATTGTGAACGGTTTGATTTTGGTTATAAAAAACAGCAAGCTTTTCCATGGGTGGGATACCTCTCTATACCCAGAATACCATAGAAAAAGAAATTTCTATAGGAATATGTTATTTTATGTTATGGTGGGAGGGGAGGCTGGATATCTAGGCATTATGTCTCTTGTGTTCGGCCTTATGGCAACCTTGGCAAAGGACCACACCGCTCACGTTGTTGCTTATATGGTATTCGGCGACAGCAGCAGATATTGCATCCTTCATAGAAAGAAGCTCTGGGGTAAGCTCGGCGATGAAAACCGTAGCGATTTTTTCCTCCCAGCCATGCTCTGCTGCAATCTTTCGAAGAATAGCTGAAAAGGTTTCTTGGTTATGATGGACCTCAATTTTTCCTGCATTTGCACAAATGCTACATTTGAAATTTGCGGCTACCATTTTCGGATATTTCCAATCGCTATACAGACGACGGTTAGCATGACAGAAATGATTCAGGGGGCTAATTCCACCTTTCCATTGAGAATGTTCTTCTTTATGAAGAGTTCGAACTACACCGCTAAGTCTGTTCTGCCGCAAACGTGTAGAGCGACGAACACTCTCTTCTGGCAGAGAAACAGTCTCTGCCATCTTTCGGATGCGTTCATCTGTTTCTTTGGTCAGACCTTTGCCCCAATGCTCCCCTGTTTTTTTCATGTGGAATGGTTTGAAACTTCCATCCTCAATCATCTTTCGACGTGTTGCAATAGAGTTGTTTCGTGATTTTTCTGTCTGAAAGTTGTTTTGAATTCGAGACTGATGACCACGAACATATTCACTATAACCTCGGCCAGCATCTAAAAACTTCACACTTTCACCGCAGCCGCAAGCGCAAACTGGAACGCTATTCAGATTGTGCAGCCGAAGGTATAAATCCTCCGTAAGTTGCTTGTGTGTTCTGGTCCAATGTTTAGCCAGAGAAATGATGTTGTTATAGGCTTTTTCGGAGCAAAGCGGACAAGTGAAAATTGACATATGCCATACCTCTTCTTAGTAAGTATGGCATATACCTTTTACAATGTAAATCGACAACTGTATTTTATGTTGTACCGTTGTCGAAACAGAACGTCAATACTGCAAAACGGCGTTATCGTAGCGCATTGAAATTGAGATTTCCACCATATCGGAACCTTCGTAGGTTGCTTCGCCAAACTTGGCTGATGTTAGGAACGCACCTTTGATATCCCAAAGTGAGATAACTGTTCCAACTGGATCTAGTTGTTTGAACTGCACATCTCTTTTATAGAAATCAGGATATCCTGAGCGACCAGACACTGATTCGAAGTGCAGACGTACCCACTCCATAACCTGTTGAGCGCCTGATGGCCCAATAGGATCGTGAAGAGTGCAGCTGATTGGTTCGAAAGTTGTCTTACCAGCAACATATCGGGTGCTGTTAATCCAGCTTATTGTTTGCTCTTCGGTTTTCATTTCTGGTTTTGAAGCTGTTTTGACAAGGAAGGCGTCAACACCTTCAATGGCAAAAATGAAATGACGCTTATGTGTCGGCGTAAACTTCGCCGGTAGCATCTCTGGGACTGTTAGTGTTTGGGCCATTTTGACTTACTCTCCTGTTTCTATTATCTAAATATTGTTTCTCTGGAGTTTTTAACTCTGATTATCTTATAGAATAACTATTAGAAGCTATTCCGGTTGGTGACAACGAAATCAATGCTAACAAACTCAAGTGATGTGGCTGGAATAAGGAAAATCTGGCCACGGATTGTTTTGTTATCCAAGTCTGCTTGCGAGGTTGTAGTAGAGTCGATGGCAACCTTATATGCTTCGACACCACCAGCTGATTGATAACGAGCCATTACAGGCTGAACTGCGGCATTGAAAGCTTGGAGGGTTGAAGCTCTAGCTGGTTCGAATAGGAATCTAACACCAATGGCTCGAACTTCTCTACGGATTGCAATCAAAAGCCTGCGAACGTTCACTCTGTTTAGGAGTGATTCTTTATTTAGCAAAGTCTTTTGCCCCCATACTACTGGGCCGACAGGCAGCTTACTAATAAGCGGATTGATACGAGCAACATACAGACGGTCAGCGTTGGTTTGGTCCAGTGTAATGCTGAATCGGTCAACGTTTGTGAGAACGCCACGGCTGACACCTGCTGGTGCGTAGAACGGTGCTGCAATAGCGTCGTTTCTGGCATATACACCAAAAGCAACAACAGAGCTTGGTACGTTTGTATATACGGTGCCGCCAGCGACTCTTAGGCTTACATCTGGGAAATATGTAGCTGCAAAGCTGCTATTAACTCCACGATCTATGAACTTTTCTGCTGTCTGAGCAACGCTTAGCTCGCTATAGCTACCAGTAAGGTCTGTGCCGTTGGTATCGTACTGTTCTGGGTCCATGATATAGAAGCAATCAAATCGGTCTTGTTCAACCATGTTGATTGCTGTATCTGTGACATAACGAACTCGAATACTTGGAACTACAAGGAGTTGCATACCTACATCATTTACATCTGAAACGGTGTGCAAAGCTTTTGTATAACCAGTCAATGTTGGGCCATTAGTAAGGCCACGGCTTGGCTGTGTTATTTCTTGAGATACGGCAGCATTCTTAAGATACCGTGCATCTGCGTTGAAAATATCAACGCCGTCAAAACCACGTTCCAGATAAAACGAGAACTTCGCAAGTGCCTGCACATTGGACCGTCCATTAAGATCAGAGACAGTGAGCGCACGAGTTTTGGTTGCATCGTCCGCAGCAATGGCACCCTTACGGACATACTGCCATGATAGTAAGGCTGAAGGCGATGTGTTAGGGACATTTCCGCTACCAGTGACTATTTTGATTTTCTCCAGAGAAAACAAGTTGTTATTGAACTTGTCGCTATCTAGAATACCGCTACTAGTAGAAAAGCCGATCCCAGCGTTATTGAATACGGAAAACTGTGCGTAAGCTGTATCTTCAAAACCGGGATAAAACTTATTGTAGCTGAGAATACTATCATTGAAGAGAGTGGATGCGTTTGGGTCGTTTACGTTCACTTCGCTTTGAAAGTGAATGCCCCAGAACAAGTTCTGGTCAACGCCGGAAGGGGTAGCTTTCTTAAGATGCAGCCGCATTGGCAATGGTGGTTGCGAAGCCGAGAACAATGGTACAAGACCACGGGCGCTATCGAAATAAGGAATAGTTGGTTCGAGAAGATCGCCTTGTTTGATGTTGAATAGAGAGCTACTGCCACCAGTGACGAGATGCTGTGGCCCACGGAATCCAAATGGTACAGCCGAGGCATCAAGATCACCTGAATCTACCATGTCTGACACTTCAACACGAACATATTTCGACGAGTTTGGATAATCCCCAGTAGTTGTTATCTTCTGTGAAGCAGCATCAGTGTCGAAGTTAAAGAACGTATTAATGGTTCCTATTCTTCTGGCGATATAGTTTGGCGAAGTTGGATCAAGGGATAGGTTTGTAAAGGTTTCTATCGCTCTCAAAGCACCAACTTCGTCTCGGTCGGACATTGGGCGTACTAGCAAATCAAAAGAACCATAAGGCTGAGTGTCGGTACTTGGCTTGATGTTTAGAATCGAAATTTTTACGTCGTTGTTGGAAACTTCGCCATCGGACAAGTGATGGAGTTTGAAAAGTTCCACTGGGTTTCCGCCGAATCCTTGTGAGATAACCCAAGGAGAGAATGCATGCCCGTAACGATCGTTGAACCCTTCCATGTTTGGTGTGATGGCAGAGTTCAGGTTTGAGGTATGCTTAGCACCAGAACCCGAGCTTGGAAGCAAGAACGCAATGTTTTGGATTCCTGTACCGTAAGCTGAGCCCGAAGCTGCATCAATGATACCAGAGCCAGTTGGGGCGGCAAAGGCAGAGTACATGTTGAAAGAGCTATAAAGAAGATGGCCTGCTTCTTGAAGTTTTAGAGGGTCAGTGTTTAGTACATTTGGAAAAAAACTACCGCTGCTGGTAGGATCAAAACTCAAACTGTAAACATTTGGATAACGTAGGTCTGTTCCTTTGTGCCCATTTAGATAAAGTTTGAAGTCTTGTTTGCCACCAGAAAGGTCAACAGAGCCCGTAAACGATCCAAAGTAGGTTGTCTCGCTTGCAATGGTTGCTGCCAGTGGTGGGCTTGATGGGGCACCTGCTGATGATAACCGTAGCACTACGCCCGATGGAGCAAATAATATACCACGAACGATAGGCGCAGCGATATTTTGTCCAGACGTTTGCAAGCCAGCATCAGAGAAGATTGTTGATTCGGTTGATTCACTCATGAAACAACCTAGAACATAGACACTTCCTGTTACGCCTGTGGCATTAGCGAATGGGTTAGCACCCAAGCCACCGCCAGTTGATAGCACTGGCTCTTGCGAACCGACCACGAATCCAGCACTGGTCACACTGCCATTAGCAGTGCGTTGTGTGGCATCCCCTGCTCCAAGAACACGAAGTTGGAGCAGTGGAACGGAGGTGTTTGAAAACCACTCCCGAGCACACAAATAACCAAGCGGAGTGTTTGCGTCGAGTCCACCAAATACTGAAACATAATCCGATAAGTTTGTTGTCATTAGCGGAACAAAGGCTGGACCCTTGCTCGTCGCCGAAATAACACAACCAGGAATACCAGTAGGTGTTCTTGTAGTTGTTGAGCTTATATCAGTCTCGCTTATGGTCGTACCGGGGCTTAGTAAAGGAATAGCTGGCATTGTTTAATCTCCAAAGACATTGAGTGTTATCGATAAATAGCGGAATAAAAAAAAACTGCTACGTCGCCGCAACAGTTTTTCCTTATGATTATTCAGCCTAAATTAGACTGTTAGTAGGGAGGGGGCATTTTACAAATTAAAGTTGAACTCCTGACGGTAGGACAATGAAGTCCATAACGATATATTCGATTGCCCGAGTTGGAAGTACTCTGATTTGTGCGTTTAGTCGGTTAGAGTTTACATCTTCTGCGGTATTGTTGCTTGCATCGCAAATAACAGCAAACTTCTCGATGCCTTGTTGAAGTTGAACACCAACAAGGACGATTGACGCTTCGTTTACAAAACGAGAACGGATTGCTGGATTGTTTTGTTCGAATAGCAAACGATTTCCAATGGCAACCATTTGGCGTTTTACTTCAAGAACCATGCGTTTGACATTGATGCTCTCCAATGCGCTTTCTGCTTGCTGCATTGTGTTTTGCGAGAAGAACACATAGTTTGCGCCGGGGAACTTGACGATTGGATTGATGTTGGCATCCGATAGTTTGTCTCTGTCGGATTGATTGATACGAATCTGAGTAAGAATGGCCCAGCTAAGTGAACCACGATCAAACCCTGCTGGGGCGAACCATGGAAACTTAACCCGATCATTATAGCTCAGAGCCGATATGGCAGCAATAGAAGCCGGGAGGGTCACTCTACGATTGTTTACTGTGTCTTCAGCAACAACGCTTGGGAAGTAAGAGGCAGCAGCATTGTTATCGACGGCTCTTGCTACGAAAGCATCAGAGGTTTTTGCAATCGAAACAAAACGTCCCGTTTCGCCATCGAAGATACGACCCGACGCTTGTCCGTTCTGGTCGTATGGCTGAATGTCCATTGGGTAAAAGGAAAGGCCATATTCGAGATTCTTTTGCAAAGCATAGTCGGTAATAAGTGGGTCACGTTGGCCGGGAACCAGCAAGATGTTATTGTTGGCGATGCTTGGATTTGTGGCGATAGTGATGGCAGTTTGGTATGCAGCAACGTTGCTGTTGTCTGTTCCTGTTCCTGTGTAGTTTGTAGCAGCGGGCGCACCGGGAGAAACGTAAGAGGCATTCGCCAGACCATAAGTGCTATTGACACCTTCTTCAGTGGAGGTTGAACGATCTGTGAATCTCGAAGCTTGTTTGTCGAAGATATTTGTACCATTCCAGCCGCCCTGCATAAAGGTAGTGAACTTAGCATACTGTGCATAGTTGTTGAATACGATGGGACTAGCTACGTTTAACAGGGAAGCAAATGTCATTCTACCGGCTGCTGCTGCTGGAGTTGATACATTGTAGGTTGTAAGATCTAGGGAGGCATTTCGGATATACGCCGCCTCTTTCATAACAGCAGGAACCGAGGATGCGTTAAGCGCACCAAACGATGACACTGGCAGGGCTACGTTTGCTAAGCTGAACTTGTTATTGTTTAGCAAGTCTGATGCTGAGCCTGTTGTTAGAACACCAAGCTTCTCTATACCTGAGAACTTGGTAAAGTTCTGAAGGAGGCTGTTCTGTCCTTCGTTGACGTTTACATTCAAAATGTTTTGATTGTTTCTTTCAAACTTCACTCCCCAAAACAAACGACCGTCAACGACTGTTTGTACCCCGGCTGCGCCGGGTGTGCCGCTTGTAGCAAGGTTATTCCGACTAACCGTGAAGCGGAATGGAACTGGTGGAACAATAGATCCTGAAAGCGAGCAGCCACCCGGCGCTGCACTGGCCGACACACCAGTTATGTGAATGTTGGCTGAGCCAGTTTGGTCTGTAAGACTTGTATTCGTAAGCAACATCTGATGTCCACGGAAACCAAATGGCAGCGCCTTTTCTGGTACTTCACCAGATTCTAGCTGTGGACTTGGAACAACACGAATGTACTTGCTCCTGTTTCCATATTTCCCACTGACAGTTAATGCCCGGTCAGATAAATCAATGGCATCAAAGTTGAATCTGCTCTTTTTATCGCCGATCACCTTGGCAATATAATTGTCGGCTTCTGGGTCAAGTGATAGATTACTAAATGATTCAACAATCTGTGGACTGATATCGGTATCACCAAAGGCTCTCACCAGCAAGGTAAAGCTGCCATACAGTGTACTTGGATTAGTCGATGCATACAGGTTAGTGATGCTAACCTTGTATTGATTATTAGCGAACTCACCATCATCAATAGACTCGACATAGAACAAGTCATATTCAATCCCGCCGAATGGTTGCGAAATAAAGTTTGATGTTTTAGGAGCTTGATAGCGGGTGTTATAATAGCCGAACACACTACCGAATGAAAGGCCAAGTGAGTTTTGAATACTTGAGCCTGATAGCACAGCAATCGTTGGCTCCAAGGAACTAACTTGGCTTGAAGAGAGAGCAGCTACTTCTGCATCTACTGGATAATCAAGATAAAGGAGGTGCTTTTTCTCTGCGAAGTTTTCTGGGTTTGTATTGAGGATTTTGCCGATGTACTGGTCGCTGGTTGGATTTAGAGATGCTGAATAGATTCTTAGTCCTGCGAGATTATCATCCGAGGCAAAGCTTACGCCAGCTGAAGAGCTTAGAATAAGTTTGAACAAGTCCTTCATCGGGCCTTCAGTACCGACATAAGCTGACTCATAGTTGTTTGTTCCGGCAGTGATTGTTGCAGGGTTATATGTATGGGCGACTGAGCCACTAGCAACAATGAATCGGGCACCAACTGTTGTGAAAAGCACTGCACGTACAAGGTTTACACTGTCTGGTGCCACGCCGTTAACATCGTAGCTGTTGTTGTCGTTGAACATTGGATAGCCAAATGACTCGTTTGCTGCAACAGCGTGTTTGGCAACAAGGAACTGGACAACCCCTTCTAGCGCACCAGAAGTAAAAGCTGTTCCATCTCCAACGATCTTTGTACCGGCATTGAGTACTGTTCCGCTTATAGCTGTTTCTGAGATGTGTGCCGCTGTAGAGTTTGCGCCACAACCCAAAACACGGATATAGTTTACAGAGGCCAGCTGTGGGCCTTTTGCATCAAGAAACTTTTGGACGCCGTATCCACCAACATACTTTGGGTCAAGAGCCCCAAACTTATCTTGGAAATCTGTATAGCTCCCAAGGGTAACTGGGGTAAAGGCTGGACCTTTTACAGCTCCACCAATAATAGTTGCAGGGATTCCACCAACTGGCACTGTTCTTTCTGTTAGGTCGAACTCACGATCAAAATAGTTTGGGGCTTTTAGTACTGTTTCTGGCATGTTATTTTCCTCGCTTTATGGGCTGTAAGGTCTACGGCATAAATAGAGGCTGGAAACCTTATTGCCATAAATGGTGCGCTATATATGCTAACACCTATTTATTACCTATCGCTAAAAAAAGTAAGCAGTGTTTTCAAATCAGAAGCAGTATAAACCGTCTCGCCTTTCTTTTGATTGTTGGACATTTGCTTTATTGTTTTTTCTTTTAGCTGTCCATCATAATCCCGATACTCTCGCTTAAAAAGATACTTGTCGAGTTCTGGGGGTTTCTGTTGTGTCTTAGTATCTTGCTGAATATCACTAAGGACGAATTGATTATCTTCTGTTGGGTCGTTTTTGGTTTGGTTGAAGTTATCCACGTCGGTTTGCTCGTTGATGCTCACCCCTTCAGCGGTATAGGTTTCAAAGGCAACGTTGACTGAAGATAGATACCGTTTGAACGGCACACGCTGGCCCGGTCCCTGTGGCGCTAAAAGAAAACCACGAACTGTTATCTTAAAGCTGTACTTAATAAGCCGCTCGGAGTCTGTTATGTCTTCAGCATTATCTTGAGCGGTAAGAGAGTTATCAATAGAGGCATTGAACCAATATCCCTTATCAGTTTTCAAATAAAAGCCCTTACCGGGAACAATTTGACTGCTTAACAGCGTTTCAATCATATAGTTCATGTGCTGAGTATAACTGGACCAAAATACAACGTCATAGGTTGCCGTAAAAAACTGTGGAAACGGTATGGAAACAATCTCGTATACATGGTCTGATTTGAGTGGGCCACGATCATCTAACAACATACCTTCACGAATTGATTGCAAGTTTTTATCCTTGCCACGATTTGATCGGGTCGTATCTATTAGACTGTCAACGTTTTTTAGAGCCAAACGATTAATCAGCTTTTGATAATCGCCATCTGACTCATCTAGCCTACGCTTGATTGTCATCTCTCCTAGAAAAACATCTCCACCCTGTTGTTCGATGGTTGTTCGCCGAATGGAAACAGCTGGTAATAATATAAGACCGTTCCGGTCCCGAAAGGGTTTCAGTCTCTTGGCCAGCGCAAACCTTTCTCCAGTTGCAAAAATTACAAACGGCTTCTTGACGTTTATTTCCTTCTGGATAGCCGAAGACTGTTGATATGATTTGAATTTTATTTCATTTTCAAACAAGTTGACCATTGCAGTGTCAACGTCTTCGATACCGCAAGATGGAATATAAAAGGAAGATGGGTCATTCCCGGTTGTGTCATATCCAGTATCGACTTGCTCTTTACCTTCGACCAATGGTGTTGTTTGTCTTATAGTCATACATTATAAGTATGATATCACTCGTCGTAAATACCTTTTTTCGCTGGAAGTGGGTCATTGTTGAACGACGACGCTTTACCTTCAATGAAATCTCCGTTAATGTTTGCATTTGGCTCCACGGTTCTTGGTCCTGTCCCAAGTGCAATCGGAGCCATGTGCTGTCCAAGACGCAAACGCATCTCTCTAGTGTCGCCTGTGGCCTCGCCAGTGGAGTCAACAGGAAGACCACGATGTTGTGTGAAAACTTTTTGAGCATCATCTGGGGATAGTCTAGGACCGGGCAGATTCGGTATACCCAACAAACCAAGGCGTGATCCCTTCGCAGTAATCTTCCAAGACACATTGTACTCTGCAAGACCAAAGATATTCTTTCCAGCATTCACAAAGGTTAGAATCTCATAAAGCATGTCGTCATAAGAGAAAAAATCGCCCTCGCTCAAAACAATATTATTGTCTTGTAAATCACGATACTGAATGAGTACCTCAATCTTTGCTTCTACATCCGGGCCAAAGTTCGTTGTCTTTGAAGCATATTCAGGCATACCAACAAGCGCCGGAATCCTAATCGGATTCTCAAATATCTTTTGAACGGATTCGTTGTATACCGAGTGAACACTGCTTTTTATTGACGACACGGCGAAATAATGAATCGTTTGCCCACTTACATCACGAATAAATTCCTTGGCTAAATCATTGACAAATTGAGTTTCTTTTTCTCCGATGAATAATCTTGCCATTGTTTATCCTGCTTTGTACTAAACTATAAATAGCCTTCAGCCTTTTACTTCATTCAACTTGCCAGAATAAAGCTTGGTCCTGTTTTGACCGGCTAAGCAATAATTATTCTGAAAATAACTATATACAAAGCATTATACAAAGAGCTGCAATAAATATTGCATATTTTGCGGGCATGGGCACGTATGCGAGTTGTTTGACCATACTTTCAGCTTTGGCTGCTTCCCGTTCAGCTATTTTGTCAAAGGTTAGACTTTCCAGTGTTTCCTTGAGTGAGCTATTAAGTTTTTCTTTATCTTCTTTTCCAGCGGATACTAAATCATCACCATTGAGTGATAGCTCGGCACCGGGAATAGGAAAACTTTTGAACTTGCCACGAATACGTCCGAGTTGAATAAGGGAAAGAGCTAGAGTCATCTGAGCTATCCAGTTTCGACTCCACATGTTTAGAGAGTTATAGTTCAATGGACCAAAAGGCGTATTGAATGGACCGTTAGCCCCAAAGATTTGGTCGTTCTGGAACGATGCACCAGTACCAGACCCGGTTGGCTGAAATGAAGCACCATTAGCGAGAATGGTGCTTGCAATGTTCGGAAACGGACCTTTGGCAAAACGAACACGCATCCAGAGATTGCTGTTCAGGCCGGGTATAAGATTGTTAGGAGCAGGGAATATTCTGATGCTGCGGCCAGAGATTTTATAGGAATAATGTGAGCGACGTATCCGTGAAGCTGTCTCTAACATTCCTGCCCGCAGCACATCCTCAAACAGTGGCAACACGTAAAATCGAGTATCCGGTATATAGCTTTCAACAGGCAAACCAGTAGCAACAAAGTTTGAAGCAAGGTTGCTGTTGAAGATATATTGTGCAGGAGCGTTATGATATACCTCTACCACTTCAAACGAAGTAACGCTGCCTGCTGGTTGCATAGAAAACAAAGGAGCTTTCGTCGTTGGGTCTAATAGCTCTGTATACAAATCATAGTCTTGCCGACCTGCCGAAAGAACAACAGACCCGCTAAAAGTGTTCTCTGTTTGACTTAATCCAATCATACCAGCATAAGGTGCAGATAAGTTTTTTAGGAACTCCAAGTTTTGCTGGACATATAAATCGGTGACGTTGATGTTGTTGATTCCGTTTCCATCAACACTGCCTGTCGGCATCCCAAGTAATGATGCTAGGTTAGACTTGTTTTGATATTCAATCATGAATCCGTTGAACTCACGAGTTGCTGTTTCAAAACTACCCCAAATCATCGGCTTTGTAAGTTCAACGCCAAGAACGTCTTCTCCTAATGTTCTCAAGATAAAAACCACCATAGCGTCAGCATCCTGCTGAAATAGCTGATATTTGTCAAAGAAGCCGAAAGGTGTCGGATGTAGCTCCGTCATGAATGTACTCATATGATTAATAATAAATACAAAACAGCGAATGATTTAAGGCTTCTAAAAGACCTTATTCTCTTGGACGTATATCAAGCAGCTTTGGGAGTCCGAGTTATCTAATTCTCAAAAGAAAAGAAGCCCAAGGAATAAATCCCTTGAGCCCCTTATTTTGCAACTAATAGAGTAGACTAGATTCAACGACGGCGGGGAGTTGCTTGGCCACGGCGGAAGCCTGCACGATAGGCTGCTGCTACGGCTTCTTGGAGGTTTTCTTCAACAGATTCTTCCATTTCATGGCCCGCTCCACCGCCTTCATCTGTTTTCATTTCATCCATTGCTTCGGATGCTGCTTCACGGATAAGAGTCTTTAGTTGTCTTACTGTAATTTTCATTGAGATACTCCTGAGTATAGGTAGTGGCTAACCATCGTCTATAAGTAATACGTTTCTATGTTTTTCTTTTATTTTTTATGAATGCACCGCCGTATATGGACTCGTATATAATCGCCGAGATTATTTCTTTTAGTGATTTGCGACTAGAGGTTTGTTTTTCCTGTTTTATATCCTTGGCAGCGTTTCTAAACAAAGTCATTATCGCCTTAGCATTCCCCTGAACTTCTGGGACATTTGGCAGCATCTCTTTTAGAGATTTTATATTCCCAGTTCTTAGAGCTTCTCTTGCAGCAGTACCAGATACACGACCCCCACCAGTGCCAATTATTTTGGAGGTTGATTTAGCATGAACTCTGCCAGATGCGACCAGATCTGGAAAGTTTGACTTTAGGGCAGCTGGATTAAACCTAGAGATATCCTCCTTACCAGCTAGCAAATAAACATCAGAGGTTGGATTATCTCCTAGTTTTGCAGCCATGTCAAAAGCTGCCTTTACTGGGCTCTCAGAGGTCAAAATAAGTTTAATCCCCTGACTTTCTAAAGCTGGTTTGATATAAGTTGTCATATATTGCTTTGCAGCATCGCCGCTCAATGGAAACTCACCGGGTCGAGCACGATCTGCAACCGACGCAATAACAATAAGCTTATCTAAACCCGCAGCTGCGGAAATAATACTTTCATAATGGCCACGGTGAAACGGCTTGAATGAGCCGGGGTAAATCCCAATCTTTTTTTTGCTTGTTGCAGCGGACACTTTTACCTCTCTTATAACAGCACGATTTGCAGCAGTGAACCCTCCTCTGTTTACAAGCTTTAAAAGATTACCTGATGGATGCTTGGTCACATAACCTTCGCCGCCAGGAGTGCCTCCAATCGATGCCTGAACGTCTGATTGGCTGCTGTCAAAATCTGCAACAATCCGGTTCTTGATTTCTTCTATCTTTTTTACAATCGAAAATACAAACCCCGCTCCCTTTGTCTTCTTTTGAATATAGCTTTCTATTTTAGCTTTCTTTGCCGTAGAAACTGCCGCACCAACTAACCAGCTTCTAAAATCTTCGACACCAACACTAGAAAAATCAGAAGACTTACTGTTGGTATACTGCTGCATTATCTGTGGCAGATCTTTCATTGATAATGAAACTAATTCTTCTTGGTCTAGAAAATCATCTATAAGTGGACCAGCAACTTCAATTTCACCCTGCAACTCAGAAGCAGAATCGATCATCGGCTTACTAAGCTTGACAGACTTGTTGACGAATACTGGAGAGAATATAAACAAGTCGCCACTCAATAAACCCTCTTGGCTCTCCATGCCAGTAAAATACTTACTTAGTTTTTCTAAAGAGCCATCCTCAATGGTGCCGTCTTTATCCTCTGTCAAAACAGAATGTAAAACAACCCCAACTTTGCTTTGCTTGATTATCTGACCCAAGGGAGACTCAATAGGAATCCGATAAGAAACAACGTTGGGTTTGAACACAAAACTATCACCCTCAATTGCTGGCTGCTTGGTATAAAGCATATCGCCCTTGAAAAACAAACCCTTGCCCTCTTCAATATGCGGGCCGCTCTTCATAGCTTGCTGGAATGATTCAAAAGACCGCCCCATGTTCCCAGCAAACTCCGTATAAGATGGTGATGCCTTTTTCCCAGGTTTGTTCTGGCGAGATAAAAACATCTGCTTAAGCTCTTCCCCTGACTCTGACCTGCCATTATATCCCTTGACGGTAAATCCACCCTTGTCAGTCAGAATAAATTTTCCATCAGCGTCGATACCAAACACGATTGCTGGAGAACCGTCCCACTTTATAGTTGTTGTTTGTGGCGCATTATCTGTTAAGTCTAGTAGGATATTTATAGCAGCTTGCCCGCCAGCAGAACCCCTTGTATAAACCATATCCTCTGGATGCTGTATGCGGGCATCAAACCCCTCTTTCAATACGCTGGCTTCTTGCTTAGACCCTCTTGGATTGGCTAGCTCGGTTGCCATGGCAAATTCCTTTGGACTGAGAATACCAGAATTTGGCTCCAGTGCTTGAGCTATCAATCTATCAAAATCACTACGTCCAGAAATAGCAGCTAAGACCGACTCAACTGTAGCCATGTCCCCCACTGCTGCACCAGACCCAAGCATCTTAGTTGCAACTTCCGCTGGATCAGTCGAAAGAAAAGCATTGTCAGAACGACTAAAAAGACCCTTGTCAGATAATTTCAAACCCTGAGCCTTGGCAATACTGCTCCATAAAACATGACGATCCTTACCCTTAAAAGGAGAATCCACCGCTCCGCCCTGCAAGTAAAACTTCATCCACGATGGATCTCCAAACATAAAATCAGTTTGAACATACCCGTTCTTTGGATCTCCATTAACAGGAGTCTTAAAGTGAACATTGTTTCCAGATTTTACTACGTCTTCTTTTACTGCAAATCCAGCCGCAACAAGCCTGCTAACAAGTTCATCCTTGCTAATCTCATTCGTGTCAACAGCCAAATCTAAATCACCGCTTGTTTCCTTTCTACCTGTCGTTCCAAGCATCTGATCAACAAGCTTCAAACCAGTAAGCTGCTCAAGATATTCAACCGTGGGAATAACATCAGAACGCTGAACCCGCTGCGTTAGCTCTTCCCCAGTAGCCTTGTCCTTGAACACATGACCACCCTCGTTCAATAAGTTATTTATCGTAAACATCATGGTAATACATATGTAAAACCAACGACTTTATCAACAAAGGATAGCAACTATGCTTATACGCCTCATTAGCGCCCTCAAAGATGCCTTCCATGGCAAGCCACTACGTTTACGTTCAAGACGCTGGAAGGGGGTCAGAAAATCGTTCTTGATAGCACATCCAACCTGTGCAGCTTGCAACTCAGAAACAAAACTACAAGTTCACCACATTAAGCCTTTTCACATGCATCCAGAACTAGAACTGGAGCTTGATAATCTTATAACCCTGTGTGAAACCAAAGGTAAGAAATGCCACTTGAATATCGGACACTTGGGAAACTGGAAACAAGAAAATCCAAACGTTATCAACGATGCAGAAATCTATAAGAATAGCCTATAGATGATATCCACAAAATAGAAGAATCAGGCACCATTTCTGGTCCTGATTCTATTCTATCATCTAGGAGGTCACTTGTACGGGGTATTTACCCCATGTCAAGGGAGGTCACTATGGCTCAAATAATTTGCATATCAAGGCATGTGACCGTTGCGTAGAAGTCTGCACGGACCATTTTCTTGCCGTAGCGGGTCATGATGCCCTTACGTGGGGTGAAATCCTCTTGTCCGTAGATAACGGGTGTGAGAATGA
>Ga0209596_1002460_pt1 | contig 15300 bp, 21 predicted proteins | sample M_130807_MF_Meta_FD_187314 | JGI IMG/M metagenome (GOLD analysis project Ga0209596, IMG submission 187314) | Freshwater microbial communities from Lake Montjoie, Canada to study carbon cycling - M_130807_MF_MetaG (SPAdes) (version 2) | ecosystem: Environmental > Aquatic > Freshwater > Lake... | reverse complement strand
CCATCCTCGCCGAGCTGGTGGTCGCCGCCGTCCCATCCGTCGAGATGGTGCGCTTCGTGAACTCCGGTACCGAGGCGGCGATGACCGCGCTGCGCCTGGCGCGCGCCGTCACCGATCGTGACCTCATCCTCAAGTTCGACGGCGGCTACCACGGCCACGCTGATGGCCTCCTCGCCGCCGCAGGCTCGGGCGTCGCGACACTCGGCCTGCCCGACTCCCCAGGCGTTCCGGCAGCGTTCGCCGCGCAGACGCTCGTCACTCCGTACAACGACCTCGGTGGCGTGCGCGCAGCGTTCGAGGCACACCCGGGCGAAATCGCCTGCATCATCGTCGAGCCGGTCGCCGGCAACATGGGCCTCGTGCGCCCCGCTGACGGCTTCCTCGCCGGCATGCGTGCCCTCTGTGACGAGTTCGGTGCGCTGCTGGTGTTCGATGAGGTGATCACCGGCTTCCGCCTCGGGCGCGGCGGCGCGCAGGGCCTGTTCGGCGTGCGCCCTGACCTCACCGCGCTCGGCAAGGTGATCGGTGGCGGCCTCCCAGTTGGCGCCTACGGCGGCCCTCGAGCGTTGATGGAACGCATGGCGCCCGTAGGCAACGTCTACCAGGCCGGCACGCTGTCCGGGAACCCGCTGGCGATGGCTGCCGGTCGAGCTCAGCTCGAGACGCTGGCCGCAGACGAAGGCGCCTACCAGCGGCTCGATGCGCTCGGCGCACGACTCGCGGACGGCCTCGAGCGTGTCGCGCGCGAGGCTGGCATCCCACTCTCCGTGGCTCGAGCTGGCTCGGCGCTCACGCCGTTCTTCCGCGCCTCGACCCCGGAAAACTACGCCGAGGCCCGCGAGGCCGACACGGCGACCTTCGCCAAGTTCCACGCCGGCATGCTCGAGCAGGGCGTGCTGCTCCCGCCCTCGCAGTTCGAGTGCTGGTTCGTTTCGCTCGCCCACGACGAGGCGCTGATCGACCGCACCATCGAGGCGGCTGCAGCGGCGCTCGCAGGCGCGAAGGCAGGCTAGCGCCGGCGTCATGCCCGACGACGAGCACCGACTCGACCGCATCGAGGATCCGGACGACCCCGAGGCGGTACGCGCGGAGCTAGCCGCCGCCCTCGAAGCGATGCAGGCGTTCGAGAATGAGCACCTGCGGCCCGACGGCACGTTCGGGCAACTGGACATCGGCAGCGCGCACGACCTCGCTCGACTGCAACAACGGCTCGAGGCAGCCCGCGCCCGCCACGGGCGGGTCTTCCCGTCGTAGCCGCTTCCGTTGTGCTCGATCACGTGTATTCGTATACTCTCGTGAGCAACTGATCTGCTCAATCCATTGAGCATTTCGAGCGAGAGCAGCCGTGCCCATGCGTGTGATATGTCAGCAGGATCAGCTCCACCGGGCTCTGAGCGCGGTATCCCGCGCTGTGCCCGCACGCTCGGTCCTCCCCATCACCCAGCACGTGCTCGTCGAAGCGTCCGAGTCTGGCCTGAAGTTGTCCGCCACCGACGCCGAGACGATCGCGATCACGTACTCGATCGCAGCGACCGTCTCGCAGCCGGGCACGATTACGATGCCGTCGCGCCTACTCTCAGACTTCGTCGCCACACTGCCGCGCGACGAGATCGAGATGACGCTCGCCGAGCGCTCACGCCAGGTGAGCCTGTCCTGTGCTCGCAACGCTGCATCGATCGGCGGCATGGACCCCGACGAGTTCCCGCCCATCCCTTCCGTCGAAGGTGCAGGCGCCATCGAAATCGATGCCGAACGGCTGCGTGAAGCTCTCGAGCACGTCGTGTTCGCCGCAGCGACCGATGACTCTCGTCCCGTACTGACCGGCGTGCATTTCGCCATCGGCCCGGCCGGCATCCGCCTTGCCGCCGCCGATGGCTTCCGCCTCGCGGTGTTCCAGCTCGACCTCAACGGTGCGGGCCAGGAGCGCGAGGTCATCGTGCCGGCTCGTGCACTCGGTGAGTTGTCGCGGTTGCTCGTGGAAGCGACGCAGCCCGCACGTATGACCGTAAACTCGGCGCAGACCCAGGTGCTATTTGACCTCGGCCACGCGACGCTGATCGCGAACCTCATTCAGGGGTCGTTCCCGAACTACCAGCAGCTCATTCCGGCAAGCTCCGCAACGCACACCGAGGTGTCCGTCAACGAGTTCAAGCAGGAGACGCGCCTCGCCTCGATCTTCGCGCGCGACGGCTCCGGCATCGTCCGCCTCATCGCCTCGCCAGGCGAGGCCGGCGCGCCGGGCCGCCTACTCGTCACCGCTCGCGCCGAGGAAGTCGGCAACAACGAAGGCGAGATCGACGCTGTCGTGAACGGCGAGGAGGCGAAGATCGCCTTCAACAGCCGCTACCTGATGGAAGTGCTCAACGTCCTCGGCACCGACCGAGTGGCAATCGAGACCTCGTCCCCCTCGGCACCTGGTGTGCTCCGTCCGGTCGGCGACGACCGCTACGTCCACGTGGTGATGCCGATGTTCGTTCAATGGTAGCGAAAGACTGAGGCATCTCAGCAATTAGCGGCACGCTCCCGTGCATCTCGATCTGGTTCCCCGACGCCATGATCTGCACGTCAACCGCCCGAAGCAGCAGGTCGAAGTCATCCTCACCGGCGGATTGAATCCAAGTCCGAATAGCCAGCAACGCCACCGGCAGCTCCCGTCGAATCCGCGCGACATCGATGCGCGGCATCACCTCGACGGATTCTGCGGCGCTCCGTTGGGCTTCAAGCGCAGCGCGCCTCTCCGCCAGCGACTTCGACTCCGCCGAGAGCATGTTCTCGGGCAATTCTCCGCGGGTGAAGAGGTGCACCAAACGCCGCTGGCGCGCCTCGATCTCCTCCAGCTCACGCAGTATCTGCGCCAAGCCTTGGTCGATTACCGGTTTGGCAGCAGCCGCGCGACTCGCCTCATCGAGAAGCCTCTCGGGCGAAGCGAGCAGGTCTGACAGGGCAGCCCTGACCGCTTCTTCGATCCGACCGACCCGAATGTACCGAGACGGGCACCGAGTCTCGCCCGGCCCGCTGGAGCCGTTCGAGCAGCGGTAGTAGTGGTACTGGGCCCGGTTCACGGCGTGGCCGACCATCGCAGCGCCACAGTCCGAGCAGCGAAGGCGGCCCCGCAACGCGTAGGCTCGCGACGGTAGAGCGCGTCGGCGACGCTCCGGATCGGTCAGCCGCGCACGGGCGCGAGCGAACGCATCCGGGGACACGATCGCCGGTGTCACACCTTCGATCTCGATCCACTCGGATTCATCGCGCTCGCTCACGCGAGTGACCCACCGCCCCCGAGCAGCGTCGCGTACCTTCTGAACCCGCGTCCGCCGGTAGATGGTGCGGCCGGTATAGGTCTCGTTCAGGAGCATTCGCCGCACCGTGAGTGCGTACCACCGCCCGCCGTTGAAGGCGGGAATGCCATCGCGATTCAGCGTCTCGGCGATGCCGTGACAGCTCCCGCCCACGCCAAAGTCGTCGAAGACGCGGTGCACCACCCGCGCCTGGTCAGCGACGATTGCTCGGGTGCCGGAAACCGAGTCGTAGGAGTATCCGTAAATCCCCTGCCCGGTGCCCTGCGGCAGCCGCCCGCTTCGCGCGCGCTCTGCTTTGCCCCGCATCGTGCGCTCGATGATCTTCTCGCGCTCGACCTCAGCAATGAACGCGCGGGCGGCGAGGATGAAGCGCCCGACAGCGGTGTCTTCGAACCGCTCCGTCACGACCCGCTCCGCGCTCCTCGTCTGAGGTAGACGCGGCTACACTCAGAACCGACCCTGAGTTCTGACAGAACCGTGCCCGAGGAGCAGCGCACCGCTAATTTGAGGCATTACGTGTTCACACACTGGAGCGGATATGAGAACGGCCATGGTCATCCTGCAGGTCGCAGCGGCGCTTGGACTGCTGAATGTGTGGCTGCTGCGATTCAATCGACCCACGGCGTATCGGGGAGCCAACGCCGCCTCGATGCTGGAGGAGTTCGCCGCATACGGACTGCCGGCATGGTTCACCTACGCCATCGGGACACTCAAGGTGGGATCGGCACTGGCATTGATCGCGGGCATCTGGTTCCCGGCGGTGATATTCCCGGTGGCCGCGCTGCTCTCCGTTCTGATGCTCGGGGCGCTGGCGATGCACGTCAGAGTCCGCGATCCGTTGCGGAAATCGCTGCCTGCGCTCGGTATGCTCGTGCTCTGTATTGGTATTTCCGGGGGCGCGCTCGTCGTCTGATCCATCAGCAGCGCCGCCAGAGGTGCCGCCTGGGGCCGGTGAGGATCGCATTAGTCGGTTCTGTCAGAACTCAGGGCTCACCCCCGAGTTCGGCCAGGAACGAGAGGAGAAGCAGCCCCGTTTCGAATCTGAGACCAAGTGCCGGGAAGACCGGATCAGGCGCCTCCTAGGCCCAGGGCTCAGGGCCCTGAGTTATGACGGAGCCACCTGGTACCGAATAGAGGCCATGATCTAGCTTCCGAGGAGTGGCGCTAAGCCTCGTCCGGGCCGCACCGGACACCCGGCCGCGCGCACCACGGCGTCAGGCCCCAGCGGCTGAAGCGCCCTCGATGGCGGGCAAACCAGCGGTATCCGACGTCCTCGCACCAGCGCACGCCGGGGATCGCGTACACGCCTGCCAACAGTGACCAGCGCCCGCCGATCTCACGCAACGCGCGGTTAATCGCGGCCGCTCCCGCATACGCGTGACCGTCCCGGTCGAGGGCCACGGCCTCCCGGTCGACTTGGGCGCGGGTGAGGTTGAAGGCGGCTAGCAGGCCGGGCGTCTGGCTGGGCAGTAGGCGCACACGTCGCGCTCCGTCGTGCTGCTCGACCCAGTCTGCGCACCGAGCGCACACGCCGCAGTGCCCATCGAATATCAGCAGCAGCAGCGCCTCGCCGCTGGGCCACTCGAGCAGTCCGGCGTTTAGATTGTCAGCCATCGGGCTCCTACCAGACGCTTCATGCGCCTGAATCTACCACGCCACCCGAGGGCGGAATCGTGGGCCAACGATGAGTGCTCGTAGCCGTTTGAGTACCTCGTGCCGCCGGCTCTGTCAGAACTCGGGACTCGACCCCGATCCGGCCATCGACGGGACGGGACACTGCTTCACTTCGAATCTGCGAGCAGGAGCAGGGAGGGCCGAATCAAACGCCGTTTGAACCCTCGCTCCCTGAGTTCTGACCCGCTGTTAGGGCTAAAGTCCAGCTCGTCAAAAGGCAGCACGCCTTCGACGATCGCCTCCTCTTTTGTAGGGTTCTGTCAGAACTCAGGGCTCATCGACGACGGTGTCGCTATCCATGCCTCTCGTCCGTTACGCCGCGCTCACGTCCTCGATTAACTCCCGCCACCGAGAGATGAACACCTCCCGCCGCGCTGACAACGATGCCTGAGTCTTGTCGATTCTGAAGTAGTTGTGGACCTCGTCGAACGCTGTACAGAAGCGGGACGCCGACTCGAAGTTCCCGAACCCCAGCATCAGGTAGTACCGCTGTTTCAGCGGCCGATGCGACTGTTCGGTCCGATTGTTGAGATACCGATCGCGGCGATGATCGCCGCAGCTGTCCCGATATCTACTTGCCCTCTGCCTGTCGCGCCAACCCGCCTGCAAGCTCTGCGAAGATACGGCGATGGATGGGGATGAGCGCCAGCCAATACAGCAGCCCCCAAACACCGGCCGGGTTGAAGTACGCGGCAACGGTGATGGTCGCGCCACCTGCCGCATTAGGCGTCGCTTCCAATTCGAGCACAGCGGATCCAGGCATCCGCATCTCAGCGAGCAGCGTGATCCGGCGTCCTGGTTCCAGTGCAACCACGCGCCACCAATCGATGATGTCACCGACGTGAACGTCGGTCGGATGCCGCCGCCCGCGACGCATGCCCGGCCCTCCGATCAGGCGGTCGAATAGAGCCCGCAATCGCCACAGCCAGCTGTAGGCGGGCCAGCCGCGTCGCCCGCCCAGCGCGGTGATCGCCAACCACACCGCCGCGACCGAGGCAGTCGTCGTCGTGGTAGCGCCCGTCCGCTTGGAGAAATACGAGACATCGGGACGCGCTGCGCGGTATGCGAGCGACCCCTCGGTCCATCGGGCGGGCGTCGCCTCTGCTCGCTCCGTTTCGAGCGCCTGGCGGATCGCGTCAGAGTACGAATGCAGATCCAGTGGGATGAGCACACGAATCGCTTCGTCGCTCGCCAACAGGTCGTGACGCAAGCCCTCGATCAGAGGACGAGCGATATTGGCTGGCACGGCCGTGACGAGGTCGAGCCAGTACGCGGAGAGGCGAGGCGTCAGCACTGGGAGGGGCAGAATCCGGATGCGCTTGCCGTTCACATGCGCAAACTGCTGCATCATCTCGGCGTAGCTCAGGATCTCCGGCCCACCGACATCGTAGATGTGGCCAGCCGTCTCCGGAATCTCGGCGACGCAGACGAGGTATTCGAGCAGATCGCGAAGCGCGATTGGCTGTGTTCGGGAGCGCACCCAGCGAGGCGTGACCATCACCGGCAGGTGGAATACCAGGTCCCGGATGACCTCGAATGCCGCGCTACCGGCACCGACGACGATACCAGTACGCAACTCGGTGACCGGTATCGGCCCATCGCGGAGTATCGCACCGGTCTCGGCGCGCGATTCAAGATGTGCTGACGGCTCGCCCGGTGGCTGCAGGCCCGCGAGGTAGACAATGCGGTGAACCCCTGCACGCTCAGCAGCGCGGCGGAATTTGTGCGCACCCTCGCGATCGAGCCGGGCGAAGTGGGAACCGCTTCCCATAGCGTGAACGAGGTAATAGGCGACCTCGATGCCGGCGAGCGCAGCATCGAGCGTGTCCTCGCTAAGCACATCGGCACCCACGCACTCCACTGTTGGCCAGCCTCGCGCCTCGAGCACCGAGAGATTGCGGGCTGCCGCGCGCACGGTGTGGCCGCGATCCATCAGCAGCGGCACAAGGTGGGTCCCGATATAACCGCTAGCACCCATAACCAGTGTTCGCATTGTCGCTCTCCGTCCGCTCGCGCGTTGCGCAGCCTTGGCGTTACCGGTTGAGCTGCCAGATGGTCGCGTTCAGGACAGTCGCGAAGGTGACCCACGCGAGATAGGGAACGAGCAGGAGCCCCGCCAGGCGGTTCACCTGATAGAAACGACTGATCGTTGCGACGATCAACACGAGCAGCACCGCGATTACTGCCAGCGCGAGGTCGATGCGCTTTGCCCCGAAGAATATCGGCGACCACGCGGCGTTTGCCCCGAGCTGGGCTGCGTACACAAGGAGGGCTGTCCTGACGCGATGCTCGCCCGCAACGGCTTGTCCTCGATCGGCTCGCCACACCAGCCAGGCCGAGAAGCCCATCGTGATGTAGAGGAACGTCCATACCGGGCCGAACAGCCAAGGCGGCGGGTTCCATGCCGGTTTCTCGATGGCGGCATACCACGTGGGGATCGCCTCGCTCGTAAAGATCGCGCCCACTGCGCCAGCCGCGATTGGCAGCATGATCGAGAGCACCAGCGCCAGCGCGTCCTGCCGGCTCACTCGAACCATCAGTCGCTCCCCTCCCGTGATCGCGTGGCTGGCTCCCCGTACGTCGAGCGACGGCTAGGCCGCACGAACGCGCATCGCTTCGCGGAGCGCGGAGAGGATGGCGGCGTTGGTCGGGTGGTCGCCGGCAAAGGCGCTGCGGTAAGCCCAGGCCAAAGTCCCGCCAGACCGCAAGATGAACACCCCGCCAAGCTGGGTTTCGTCGCCGCGTTCACTCATCTGAGCGCTCTGCTGCCGGTACCCGCGTAGCAGAGCTCGTAGGCCCCGCACGAACACGCGCGGATCGACGAATGCCAAGCGCGGCGGTCGACGCACCTCGAGGGCTTGATACACACGGCGCTCGGGATCGGTCAACACCGTTGTGGTGATCGCGTAGTCCTTCGCGAAGAAGCCCGCCATCTGCGGCGACCCGCTGCCCACGATGACCAGCTCAGCGCCCGCGCTGTGGATGTCGCCCACGATCGTTCGCAGCCGCGACACCTGTTCCTTGCAGAAGATGCAGCCGAAGTGCCGCACGAGCGCCAGCACCACGGGCCGTTCCGCCCATACCGCTCCCAGTCGCACCGTACTTCCGTCCGGCCGAAGGACGGTGAGGGCGCCCGCGGATGCGTTGATGTTGCCTTCGTCCGTACTGACGGGCATTCATTCCTCCGTAGCGCGTCGAGCACGATCCGCCAGGAGTCGCGCGCGACCTGTCGCTGTTTGGCGCTGCTGCCAGGCGGCAGCGTTGCCTTTCGAGGTCATCGAAACTGCGGCGCCGCGATCAGATTCATGAACTCCTGGCGCGTGCTCGGATTCTGGCGGAACGCGCCGTGCATTGCAGACGTCACCATGCGCGATCCCGGCTTGCGGATGCCACGTGCAGTCATGCACAGATGCTCGGCCTCGATCACGACCCCCACACCCATCGCTCCCACCACTTCCTCGATCGTGTCCGCGATGTCGAGGTGATCTCAGTCGCAGTAGACAGCCTACTGCGCGTCGCAGATCATAGCCGACGGGAGGCGATCGAGTGGCGGAAGCGCATCGCCCCCGCTGCCGGCGGTCATGAGCCCCTCGTGGATGCCGGGCTCATTCGTCGTGGAGAGACGTGACCATGAACGATCGCGCAACTCCCACGTCTGGCGCCGCTCGGCGAGCAGCAGCTGCAGGAACTCGTCGAGGCGGGCCTGCAGCGCCGGCTGGCGGATGGGTGTAAGCACCTCAATCCGCTCGTCCAGGTTGCGCTTCATCAGGTCGGCACTGCCGATGAAGTACTCCGGATCCCCGCCATTGCCGAAGTAATACACCCGCGAATGCTCCAGGAAGCGTCCGATCAACACGCAGCACAGGTCGCAACGTCGGTTACCAAGAACATGAGCTTAATAGAAGTGTGAAATACTAGTAGATATCTATCTTGGTACAAGCATTTTTATGTTTAAGGAGCCGTTCATTTTGTCTCGTCTAACAAAGTCTATTTTGCTGGCGTCGTTCATTTCTTTCTTGCTTTCTGTATCGCTGTGGTTCTTGGATTACAGAGACGAAGGAGTCTTCGTAGGTATTTGGGTGCCCTCGATTCTCTCGCTGGGAGCACTCCTAGCGGCGCGTCGATAAGTATCGAATATGTCATTGGTGCGGCGGGGTCGGTTGTAACGTTTATCGTCGCAATCGGTGTCTTCTCGTATTACGAGATCGAGAAGATTGCCCAGCAAGAGGCGAAGAATAAATAGGGGTAAGTGAGCCTGCTTCGGTTGCCCGGCGTCCTAGCTTGTGGCGATTGGCAGTGCACTGCACTGCCAGTCGCCACCTACTCGTCGGAACACTGACAGCGCTACTTTAGAGGGCGAGGTAAGATGCTAGAGGCATTGACGACGTTATCTCCAAATCAATACTCGCTTGTTTACAACTCACTATCGTTCGGCATCGCAACCTTTGCAGCCGCTACGATTTTTTTCTGGTTCGGCCGCTCTTGAGCGGTTCCGCCGTTCGCCGTAAGTGCAGAGGGGCTTTCGATGTGCCGCAACATCAGGACACTCGCCAACTTCGAACCGCCAGCGACCGCTGACGAGCTTCAGGCATCCGCGCTTCAGTTCGTGCGCAAGCTCAGCGGTGTCACCCGCCCCTCGCGAGCGAACGAGGCTACCTTTGAGGCCGCCGTGGACGAGATCACTGCGACGGCAACGAGACTCATCGCATCGCTCACGACCGCTGCGCCACCTCGCGACCGCGAGGAGGAGGCCCGCAAGGCCGGGGAGCGCTCACGCAAACGGTTCGCGACCGCGTAGCCGCTCCGCCCCGACGCTCATCGGTCAGTAGCTGCCATCGGGTTCGATTCCATGGACAGCGTGCTACGGTGTCGGCGGGGCGAGCTCAGTACGGCATGAACGTTACGGAGTGCCCGGCATATGGAAGTACGCCGGGCACTCCTGCTCCTCGATCGAATTAGTCCCAACCAAGGAGTAGGCGCGAGGTAGCAATGCCTTCGCGCGGGCGCGAAGGCATTGCTACCTCGCGCAGGAGTCAAACATCGCGTGGGCCTGCGTGGACAGTCGGCCCACACATCGCGAACTGCTTGCGTACGCCGTTCAGCAGTCGCCGTCCGCGACGCGCGGAATCGCTCGATCGCTTGCCGGCCACCCATATATTGCTACGGGCAGCGATCAGTGAACTGCCGGTCGCAGGCACGTTGAACAGAAATGTCCGAGGGACCCCTGCGCAGCCGCAGCAATACGCCAATGTCCCACTAGTGGACGAATCCTTGCGAGTGGCCGCACGCACGAACGGAGAACCTGCGATTCCGCAACCCCGTCACCACCGTGAGAACGCATTTGCGCACCAAGCTGTGATCCTGGCAGCGGGCGAAGGTAGCCGGTTGCGCGAGTCGCGGACTTCGAAGCCGAAGCCGCTCACGGAGGTCGGTGGCCTCACCCTGTTGGAGCGAGCCGTGCGCAACTGCCGTGATACAGACGCCTCCGACATCGTTGTGGTCCTCGGTTACCAAGCAGATGCGATCAAGGTGCAGTTACCAACACTCAGCAAGCGATACGACATACGCATTCGCACGGCGATCAGCCACGATTGGCACCTCGGAAATGGGACGTCGGTCCTCGCCGCGGCTGCGTACATCAACGAGCCGTTCTTGCTCGTGATGTGCGACCACCTTGTGCACCCCGACCTACTCGTGAAACTACTCGAGGCCGACGATGGTGCTCGCACCTGTGCGTTGGCGGTCGATTGTCAGCCGGCACTGGTCCGGGATGCGGCAGAGGCAACGAAGATCGCCTTTGATGGTCCGCGCATCGCCGCAATCGGAAAGTCGCTGCTCGCCTACGATGCCATTGACACCGGCGTGTTTCTTTGTCGAGGCAAGCTCTTCGACGCTCTGCGGGAAGCCGCAGCGAGCGGTCACCACTCCCTCAGTGAAGCGGTGCAACTGCTAGCCGCCGTGGGTGAGGTGGCATGGGTCAGCAGCGGCGGACAGCCATGGGTCGACGTCGATACCCCGGATGACCTTCGCTACGTGCGGTCCCTGTTCGCGAGCGGTGCTTGGTCCGACATGGACGGAGCGATTGAGGCCGTCGAGGTCTCGCTATGAACATGCCATCCGGAGCAAAAGGCGTTTCGGGTACCGACGGCCCCGTGTCCACATACCTGAACCGCCCGATCTCGCGACGCATCTCCTCGGCGGTCGCGCATCTTCCGATAACAGCCGACCAGTGGTCCTGGACGTCGTTCGGCGCTGTCTGCGCGGGCGCATGCGCCATCGCGGCCGGGAGCTTGCGAACGGGAGGGCTGCTGATCCACGTCGGCTCCGTGTTGGATGGAGTTGACGGGGAAGTTGCTCGGCTGCAGGGCACCGCAGGGCCGGCCGGGGCTTTGTTGGACCTCGTGCTTGATCGCGTGTCCGACGTAGCGGTAGTAGCCGGCCTCGCCGTCGCCGCAGGCGCGCGGCAGAGTGACTGGATGCTGGCACTCGCGGCGACCAACGGGCTGCTCGTGTCCGGGATTATCAAGGAACGAGTCGGCGCTGAGCACGAATCGGTGAGTCGACTGCAAGAAGTCGAAAGCAGACGGTCGCCGATCGACGTGTTGCTACCCTGGACTGGACGCGATGGTCGCCTATTTGCATCCGCCGTGGCCGGACTCGCAGGCGTTCCACGGGTCGGACTTGTCTGGCTCGCTATTACCTCGAACGTCCGTCTGTGGCGTCGTGCCGCAGCAGCTTTGGACATGCTTCGGCAGACTACGGCGACGAGTTCTCAGGGAGACTGATCGCCGTACCGCTCGACGCACCGGCCTCAACACACGAAAGTGTGCTCATGCAACTCGAATTGCGCGGGCACAGCATCGACTGCACGGACCGTACGCTCGTCATGGGCATCGTGAATGTCTCGTACGATTCGCCCATCGCTCACTCTATTCATGAGCCCAATAGCGCGCGCGATTACGCACTCGAACTCGTGCGTCGCGGCGCAGCCATCATCGACGTCGGCGCGCACTCAACGAGTACCGGAGCGCGCGACATGACGGCTCAGGAGGAGATCGAGCGGGTCTGTCCAGTGATCACTGCGCTCGCATCCGAGGGTGTCCCCATTTCAGTCGATACGTGGACGCCGGCAGTGGCGCGGGCGGCCGCTCAAGCGGGCGTCAGCCTCCTCAACGACGTCAGCGGTGTGACCAATCCCGAGATGGTCGAGATCGTCGCGGAGTTCCAACTGCCAGCGATTGTCATGCATATGCGAGGCCGCCCGAAGCATCACCACGACGTCGACCAGCACTTCACCGACATCGCAGCGGAAGTCCAAGCCTTCATGCTCGAGCGCGCAGCCGTCCTCGAGGCCGCTGGCTCTGGTCAAGTGTGGTTCGACCCTGGCTTCGGGTTCGGCAAGTCTGCTGAGGACAATATTCGCCTTCTGCACGGATTGCCTGCACTCGTTGGCACCGGCTACCCCGTACTCATCTCCGCATCGCGAAAAGGCTTTCTCGGCGAGTTGCTCGGACGCGGGGATCGTCAGGATGTGGATGGACTCCTTGAGGCCACCATTGCCTTCAACACGATCGCGGCGGCAAAGGGAGTGCACGTGGTGCGCGTGCATGACGTGAGCGAACTCTCCGATGCGCTGGCCGTGGTCAACGCTATGCGCTCGACCGGTGGCGAATGGTAGCCGTTCGTCCCGCGTGCGGGGATCCAGCCCAGAATCCCACCACCGTCTCCTCTGCGGTTTCCGGCATCTGCTCGAGCTTGCCCTCGGCTGATCGCCGGTAACCTCGGCTCCGTCCGCTGCTTGAATCGCGGGGAGCACTGCTCGTCGGTGGCGATGTCGGGGATCGGTGGACGATGTGTGACATCCATCCCGTTCATGCCTGCCGCACGTGACCGGATAGCGCCTGACAGTGCACTGGGTCGCAGCGCTCAGCTACCAACCCAGGCCCGAACTCAGCTTGGCAAGTGAGTGTCCGAACCCACGGAAGAGGAGGGAGCGGTCGGATCCGGACGGACTGACGGAGCAAGCACAGTCCGACGAGGTCTCGGCGCCTGCATGGTTCGGTCTGCCGGCTCCATGTCTGGGGCAGCTGACGACGTCACAGACATCGTCATGAAATGCCCGTGGCGCTCTCGGCCATCGAGTGCGTTGACCGCCGCAGCAGCATCAGGCGCAGACATCTCGGCATATACGGTTGCACCGGCACGTCCTGTCAGTGCGTCCGTGGGGCGAACATACGACAGGACAGGCCCGTATGCCCGAAGCATCGCGCGCAGTTCCGGTTCGGTCACATCTGCAGCCAGTCGCGTCATCGCGACGTATACAGTTCGGTCACCAGGTTTGGCTTCCTTCATCGTTGCTCCTCCTTGGAACGTTCTCCTGCCGCCGGGGGCAGGCCCAGTGTAGGTTCCACGATGGGCTCATCACGGAAGCGTGCATAGCATCGAAAATGCCCGGCCTGCATATTGGCCCCACGCCACTCTCCTGCATGAAATCGGGCACCACAGGTGCAGCGATCACCCTCGAGCGGCTGCCGCGTCATCCAAACTCTAAATTCCATCACGCTCGGTTCCGGATCTGCCTTCACGCGTCGACCTCCACCACGAGCAAATGCGCCCAAGCTCGCACAAGACCATCCGAGCGGTCAGCGGCGCAGCTTTACGGGCGCCTCGGGAATGCCGCCTGTTGAGGCTGCACGAGGCTCCTCAGGCAGCTGAGCCTTCTGGCCAACTCGTAATGCACGCTTCTTGATGTTCTTAGGGCTCTTGTCGCCCATGAGGATACCCTTCGGTAGTCACTTGTGTTGCCTGTTCCAGACACCAGCCTCGAATCGGTCGACAAAGCGCTGCGCGAGAGACAGACGCACGCTGCCTCCCAACAGGATGTCGAGCACGCCACTCACCTCTGGCCGCTCCGAGATATCTGCGGCAAGCACCGCCTGAATGAACTCGTCACAGGCGTTATCGGTGCTCGCAATGTCAGAGAGTCCGCTGCAGGCCAACAGGTGACGGCGGAAGATTTGTAGCATTCGTTCAACCTCACTTCGGAGGTGCGACACGCCGGTCTCACAGATCGTGAGCACCGCTCACTGTGTGACACGACCCGTTACAGTGGCGTGACCTGCCGCCTCCCACACAAGCGCTTGGGGTTGCGGAACTCGAGTAACGCTGGCATGACGCTGTGCGAATAGGGTTGATACGCACCTCACAACAACAGAGCAGTGCTGCGCGGCATCAACATGCCGCGTAGCGTGAGGTGGCGAAAAATGACGATCAGCACGTAACCTTGCACAGTGAGTGGTTCGCGGAAGACGTGGCTCGCCTACTAACTCCCGATTCTTCTCGGTTCGCACGGCAGATGACTTGATCCCATTCCTGGCGCCAGTGACGCAAGAGCGTCGTACACACTCTCTCGCGATAGTGGCAGCGTGTGCACCAGCCATCGTCGTCGGTCGCAGCTACTCACCGGGCGAAGGTCTTCGGCGTCCTCCCGGGATAGCCCGTCAGCTCAGGTTTCCGCTGAATCACACGAGCATCGAATGCTCGGAATGCGCCCTCATCACCCGCGCGGCCCCGGTGCGCTCGAGCGAAGATCGGCCTCAACCGCACGAGGACCATTTCCAGCCTGAAAGAGGCGTCATGCCCGCTAAAGCCAATATTGGAATCAACTCAGCAGTCGCTGGCTCAGCGTTGCAGGCAGCAGCTACGCTGCTCATCGAAGAGGGCGATCACTGCCGCTGCGGCGTGCAATACCAAAACGGCAAGTGGTGCACGCGAATGAACGGGCTCGGTCACGAACATGCGCCTCGCCGTCCAGTAATGTGCTGATCGCAGCCCTCGCCACCTCGCACCGAATGAACGAAAGCCAGGCATCACATGATCGAGATTGTCGGATGCACGAATCCCTACGTGGATGCTCGAGTAGGTAGGACGTAGTGACGAACGCAGGAACGACGCGCTGCGGCGCGAAGACCGTGAGCAGTGGCGGCGTGGAACTCATGTGCGCGTTGGTCACAGGACATCAATCGAAACATGAGGGAACGAGCAAGGGACTCACGATGCGATGGGATGACCCGGGCCCCGCGCGTCGAACCTTCGAGTCCGGCTCGGATCGGTTTACCGGACCGCGTCCGCTCTAGCCGATCTCTATCACGTGCATGCAATGAAGATCGCTCAATACGTCGAGCGCATCAATCACCGCGGCGACAAGCCGTGACCTGCCCCCCTGAAACAGATCCACCGCGAGCGAGAGAATCGCGGTGGACAGGAAGGGGTCTTCGGATGGTGGCGAAGCGGAAGCGGTACGGTGCCGAGGAGATCATCGGCAAGC
>Ga0209596_1002454_pt1 | contig 15309 bp, 1 predicted proteins | sample M_130807_MF_Meta_FD_187314 | JGI IMG/M metagenome (GOLD analysis project Ga0209596, IMG submission 187314) | Freshwater microbial communities from Lake Montjoie, Canada to study carbon cycling - M_130807_MF_MetaG (SPAdes) (version 2) | ecosystem: Environmental > Aquatic > Freshwater > Lake... | reverse complement strand
TTTGTTCAAGGAAAAATAACAGAAGATAAATTTATTGAAAATCTTTCAGCTGAATGGGCTGCAATACCAAAAAATGAATCTAATAAAAGTTATTATGAAGGAGATCAATATGGCAATAAAGCTTTAGTTAGTCATGATATAATGAAAAAAGCTTTACAAGCCGATAGACCATTAACACAAGAAGAGGTAAATCAAAACATTAATGAAAATTTAAAAACTAATCCACAAGGAGAAGAGTATTCAAAACAATATAATAGATATCAAGAAGCAACTAAAAGAGGTTCTAATTATAGTGCAAAAGAATTAGATGAGTTTGATGCATTTATAAGAAAAGTTTCTGACCAAAAATATATTGAGTCTAAACAAGACAGTCAATATAAATTAAATAAATCAAATAGAGATTTATTATTAAAACAAATAGAAGCAAAAAATAAAGGTGAAAATATTTCTTATAAAAAAGAATGGGAAAATGACAACCTTAATGAATTAACAACTAAACTTAAAACATATAACAAGTGGTTATTAGAAAAAGACCAAAAAATTTCTGGTGAAATAAAATTTGAATCTGATAAATATTCTAATAAAGCTAAAACTGTATTACAAAACCAATTAGCAAAAGGGAAAATTACTACTGATGATTTTACTTTAAATTCACAAAAAATAATAGAATTAACTCAACCTATTAATAATAATTATAAATCATTAACTATAAATAATTTAGCTGCACAAGGAAAGTTAAATGATATTAAAAAAGGTGATATGAATAAAACACCTCAACAAAAAGAATTAGAACAAAATTTAACTTCATTAGGATATTGGGATGATCCTAATAAATATATATTTAAACAAGATCAAATTAATAAAAATTTATTGTCTTATCAACCAATTAAACCATTTGATATTAAGGTTGATAAAAATGCACCTATATTAAAAGATGATAATTATGTTGCTGAAACTGAAATTCTTAAATGGAAAAATTACGAAACAGAAGTTTCCACTACATTAGCAAAAGATAGAAAAAAACAATACGAAGACTTAATGTCTACTCCAACACAAGAAGTAGAGTATGATGTTATTAGTGATATTGACCCTGAAACAAAAGCTAAAACAAATGATTTAACTAATTTAATGTCTGATGACCAAGTAAAAGGTTTGTTAAAAGAAAGAGATGAAGTTAGACAAAATTCAGGATTAGGAGATGTATTTAAAAAACTTGGAGGTTGGAGTTCAGCATTAGATATGACAGGAATGGCTCTTGCTTATAATGAAGCTAATAAACCTTTACCTCAACAAAAAAAATCAGCAGAATGGATTGCTCAAACTGATATATTAAAAGCAAGACAAAAATTTGGTTTATCTGAAGAAGAAAAAACTTTATTTCAAAGACAATCTGAAAGAACATATGCAACCAATGTAGCATTAATTGGAAGATATGGTACTTCAGGACAAGCTGTATTAGGTTCATTACAAGGAGCAGTAGAGAAAAAATATGATGCTGATTTAGCTTTAACTGCTATGGATGCAAAACAGAGAAATCAAAATGTTACTGACTACTCTAATTGGTTATCTAAAGATGAATCATATACTCAACAAATATGGAATCAAAATGTATTTGAACCTAAAGCAAAAGCACAAGCATTGAAAGCAGGTTTAATTGGAGCAGCTGCTGGTAAATTGAAAGAAAATATTTCTTATTATAAAAACTATGAAGACCCAAGTTCATTATATCAAAAGTTAATGAATCAGGAATTAAGAAATAAAGAATCTGCAGATAAAATGTATAATATATCTTTAATTAAAAATATGGGTGGTACTGATGAACAAATTAGTAAAGTACAATCTCAATTAGATGCAGAAAAAGCTTCAGTTCAAAATAACATTAAAAAATAATTAGATATATAATTAAATAAAAATTATTAATTTAGAGCAGATTTATACAATCTCAAAACAATAAAACTATGAGTAGTTATTTAGATATAAATCTTTTTAATCAAATTGTAGGTAATAGCGATTACCAAGCAAAAGTTTTAACTGCAGAAAGAAATCTACAATACGCAGGAGAACTTGAAAAAAGAGCAGAACTTCGTGCTAATGAACAAGCTAAAAATCAAGAAGCTGCAGAAAACTTTTTAAATACTGTTAGACAAGACATTAATAAATTTTCTGATGTAGATATCAATAAAGTAAAACAAGTTGAAGAAGAAGCTAAAAAATCAATTTACAATAGTATTAAAGCTAATGGTGGTGATTTAAAAAGATTTTATTTAACAGGTGGAGCTAAAACTTTAAATGATTATAAAAATTCTGTTGTAAATTCTAATGAATATAACAATGCATTATATAATAAAAATGTTATTGATACATATGCAAAGGATTTAGCAGAAGGTAAGCTAATTAAAAAAACTAATATAGTTGTAAAACAGGGTGGTAAAGAAAAAGAAATTACTGTTTCTCAACCTGAAATGATGCAACTATTTAAGGAAAATAAAGTTTCAAGATTATCATATAATGGTGCAGAAAAACCTGTAGATATTAAAGATGATTACTTTTCTAAAAAAGGTCATCCTAATAATAGATATGAACCTACTCGTGTATCTGTTGATGAATTAAGAGCAGCATTTATAGCTGAAGGACAATCACCAGAGATTGCAACAGAGAGAGCAGTAAAAGCAAATCGTGGAGATGGAACTACTAATTTATGGTGGGGAATAGATGATTTTGATTGGAAAGGATTAGAAAGGATTTATGGTGATAAAGATGGAAAACATAGTGGTGCTTTAGATAAGTCAAATAAATTCGCTCCTGTATGGCAAATGGCATTAGATGGTGATAATTTATCTTTTCAAGAAGGTAATATTAAAAATGCAACTTGGATTGACCAACAAGGAAATAGAGAACGTAAAATGATTATTGGTTCTAATCCATTAAGTGGTGATGTATCTCGTGCTGCATTAGATGTAATGGGATTAAAAGAAAATATTGATGGAACATGGAATGGTAAATTAAATACTGAAATGTTTATTAATATGAATGATGGTAAGGGATTAAAAATATCTCCTAATGAATATGAATTAAAAAATGTATATAAAAACATTCAGTTAGTTAAAGACCCTGTAACAGGAAAATCTGTTCCGTATATGATTGCTGAATTAGAAATTGATGAAAATAAAGCTGAAGATTTAAATATTGAAAGAAGTGTTCTTGGTGCATGGGATTATTTAGACAAAGCATGGGAAGAAAATCAAAGTGCTAAAAGAATAGATACTGATTGGGCAAATGACAGATATAGAATTAAAGTAGGATTTCGAGTTCCAACTGATGCTTTTTCTGCTGAACAAATAAATAATAAAGCAGGTATTAAAACAGGACAATCTATTGGTTCAGTTGAGTATGAAAACTATTCAGGTGCTACCGTTCTTGCTCCTAAAGGTGCACCAATGCCAATGACAAAACCAAAACAACAATCTAATTATGGTAATCCGTATGGACAATATAGACAAGATAATAATCAAGCATATATAATGGAACTTGCTAAAAAATATAATGTAAGTCCTGAAGTCATAATTAACGAAATTCAAAAACAAGCACAATCTAAATAATATGCCTGATAAAATTAATTCATCTGCTGAACAAAAGTTAAATTATATAACTAATTTACAACAAGAATTATTATCTAACCCTGGTCTAAATAGAGATGCTCAACAATCTGTAGAATTTAATCAGATTCAAACAAAATCTCCTATTAACAATATACCACCTGCACAATCTCCAATATCTTCAATACCATTACCTTCAATAGAAACAAAACCACTTGAACAACAAGAAAGTATTTTGTCTCCTGAATTAGTAAGTAATATTCAAAAAGATATTGCAGCGTACGGAACTCCACAAGAGTTGTTAGATGATTTATCAAAAAAGCAAACAGTTAAACGATTAGGTGATGAAAACATAGCTATGTCTATTGCTTCTCAATTACCTGAAAGTTTAGTTCCTCATTACGATCAATATGAAGGAAGTGCTTGGGATGATTTTAAATCAGCTACCTATAATATGGGTGCTTTGTCAACAGCAAAGGGTTTGTCTTATTTAATACCTTCTATTGCAAAACAAGGCGGAGCAGGTGAATGGGCAGATAATTGGATTAAAGAAACAAATAAATGGGCAGATAGAAATGAGATGTATGTTTCTCAAATGGGTCAAAAAAGTTTCTTTGATACTGGAGATATACGTTCATTATCAGCAGGTTTAGGTCAAGGTATAGGAAGTTTAATTCCAATGTTAACCGCAGCCGCAGTTGGTTCTGTTACAGGTGGAGCAGGTGCTTTAGCATTTGGTGCTTCAAGTTTAACTGCTTTACCATCTATTGTAGATTCAGGTATTGAAAGTGGATTAAGTGTTCAACACGCTACTGCATTAGGATTAACTCTTGCACCAATGATTGGTTTGCTTGAAAAAGCAGGTATGGATGGTGCAGTTCAAGCAGGGTTAAAACCTGCATTAGGTAGAATAGAAAAGAGTATATTAAAAAGTTCATTATCTAAAATTGCTAAGTCAGGTCTTACAGGTGAACAGTTTGGTTCAGGTACATTAAAAGTTGCATTAGGAGAGTTGTCTGAATTATATGCTAAAGATTTAACTAAAAAAGGTATTGGGTCAGGTTTATTAAAAGAGGTTGGTGTTAGAACTGCTGATTTAGGATTAAGAGCAGTTGGTGGTGCATCAGCAGAAGCAGGTACTGAATTTTTACAATCGTATTTAGAAAGTGCCGGTAAACATATATATGATAATTATTATGCTAATAAAGATGCAGAAGTAAGAGAAGGAAAGTTTGGTGTTGATGTAACTTCTTATGATACATTTAAACAAGCATTAGAAGAAGGTTTTTATGGTGGGTTAATTGGTGGTTCTTTTTCTATGACTGCACGTGGTGCTAAAGGATTAAGAGCAAACACTATTACACAAGCATTAGATATAGCTAAATCAAGAGGTAAGCTTGATGAAGAAGTTAAAAAAATGAAAGATGTAGTTTCTTCATTATCTAATCCTGATGAAGATAAAAATGAATTAAATACTATTATAGATAGTGCATCAGAAATGGTTTCTAAAACTAATTTATCTGATGTTACTAATGCTACTGCAAGACATCAAATATTTAGTCTTGGTCATTTTGCTAAGACATTAAGAGGAGAGATAGAACAAACTGCAATAGAAGGTGTATTACCAAAAGAATTAGAAGACTTAAATGCACTTAAAGTTGTAAGACAACAACAAAGACTACAAGAAGTTGGAAGAGCAATAAAAGATATTAATGAAAAAAATGATGTAGTTGATTTAAATAACTATAGAATTTTTGATATATTAAAAGAGTTACCACCTGCATCACAAGAAACTATACAGGCAGAAGAAAAGAAAAAAGGTATTTTTGAATCTGTAAAAGAAACATTTGGTAAAGGTGTTGAGGCTGTTAAAAATATATTTGAAACAAAAGAAGAGCCAGTTATAAATAAAGAGGAAGAAGTTAAAGATGCTATAGCTGAACAAAGAAGATTAAGAGATGAGGAGATTACTCAAATACAAGCTATAAGAACTGATTTAGGAAGTGATGCTGAACTATTTGATGATATGCCTGATATAGTTGATAAAACTATTGATAGAATTGATTTAAACATTCCTGTTGACCCTGTTCAAATTGAAGAATCATTAACAGCCTTAGATAATCAATTTGTTAAATTAAGAGAATATAGAAATTCAAAAAACAGAACTCATACTACTGAACAAATAGATTCAGTAATTGATTTGTTAGATGAAACCAAAACAGAAATACAAAACTTTCAACTAAAACAAGTAAACTATGAAAAGCAAAACAAACCAACCCAAGCAAAGAGAGAGTCTGAAGTTACGCCTACTGAAAAAGTTACAGGAGAAAAAGGAACAACAGAAAAAGTAACAAATGCTAAAATTGATTTAAAAGAAAGTTTAACATATGCTAAAGGAAATAAAATAGGAGATGAAAGAGTAGCTTTTCGTATTGTTGTAAATGGAAATGAAATAGGTAATGTAGCTTTAGCAAAAAAAGATAAAAACTATTATGTTCATTCAATTGAAATTAATGAAAATTCAAAAGGAAAAGGTATTGCTGGAAAAACATACAAAATAATAGCTGAAAAATTATCTAATGAAGGATATGGTTTTACATCTGCAAGAGAATCAACCATGGAGCCAGAAGCTATTAGAGTATGGGAAAAACTTGTTAATTCAGGTTTGGCTGTTAAAAATAAAGACAATTCATTTACTTATAAACAACAACTTACTACTACCGATGCTAAAACTTTTAATGAAACTGAATTTAATGACAAGGCAGAAAAGATTAAAGAAATCTATACGGATTGGAAACATGCATTAAATTCACTTAATAAAAGAAATAGACAACTTGGTATAAAAGAAGTTCCTGTTACTAAAGAAGAATTTTTAAATACTCCTTATGGTTTATTAGAAGATGTTTCTAAAACAAGTGAATCTTCACAAAGATATCAAGCAGAAAAAGTAGAAGGTGAAGTTAAAGCAGAACCTATAATATCACCCGTAGAAGAAATAGTTGCTTCTGATGAAAAGCCAACTTTTGATTTATTAAATGATATTTTAAATTTAAAAGACACATTATCTGCTGAAGAAAAAGCACAGATAGATGAAGAAATGGCAAACAATCCAATGTTTAAAGCTATTTTTGGTAATAAAAAGAAACATCAATTACAAAGTGAACAAGCAAAAATAACATCTGACCCTGTCTTATTTAATCAAATATTAAATGAGTTAAAAAGAATGTATCCTTATATACCAGTTGAGGTATTAGATACATTGCTAACAGATGAAGGAGTTATGGCATTAGGTGCTTTAACTTCTGAAGGTGTTAAGATAAACAAAAACGAAGCAAGACAAGATAGTATTTTACATGAGTTTGCTCACGTATTTACTCCATTAATTAAAAATTCAGCTTTATATAAATCAGGTCTTGAATTAATAAAAGATACTAAATACTATTCTGATGCTAAACTTAATTATCCTTCATATACTGAAGAACAATTATTAGATGAAGCATTAACTCAATTAGTTGGAGAAACTTCATTAGACTCTATTAAAACTAAGTTAAATGGAACTCTAATAGAAAAAGTATTACAATGGTTAAAATTCTTTTGGAATAAAATAAAAGCCTTAACAGGATTTGCTAAAGCAGAAGATGTTGCAAATGTAATTGGAATGAAATTAGCTTATAATAAATTTCCTACTTCAGATGCATCTTTATTAGTTGGTAGAAAAGAATTTCAAGTTTCATTTGAAAAAGACAAGGAACATTCTATAATAAGAAATTCATTTATAGAAACTGCACTTGCTCATGGTAAAATGAAAAGTGCTTTAAAAGGAAATCAAAAACATTTACTTGGAGTATTTGTACAGGTATTAGATAATAATAGTCAGAGATCATTTCCTAAAATTTCTCCACAAGAATTTATAAAAAGAAATGAAGCAGTTGTATTAAATTATTTAAAATTACTTAATGGATTAACTGCTGATTATGTTTATAATGATTCTTATTATGATAATCTTTCAATGGATGAAAAAGAAAAGTTCATTGAAGAATCATTTTCTGTTGTAGAAAAAGATGATATAGATGCTAACGTAAGAAAGATACTTGATTTAGCTACAGACTATGAAGGTAATCCAATAGACCCTAATCATATTTATGGTATTGTTTCTAAAATAAATAATAATATAAAATCTAATAAAAGCTTTTTAGATAAATTAAAAGAAAGAGCAGAGTTAGGTGCAGCTAATATTAATAAAACAGTTGCTAAATCTTTATATAATTTTTTAAATTCATTACCTGAAAAACTTTCAGTTCCAGTAATTGAACAATTAAAAAATATTAAGAAAGTTAATTTTATAAGAGTAACAACTACTCCAAAAGATTTCTTTATTAAAGAATCATTTAAGAATAAAACTTCATATGGTATAAAGAAAAAAATATTAGATAACTTTATTACAAGAAAAGACCTCGCAGAAAGCCAAGAAGGTTCTTATAGATATCATAGAAAGAATGCTATAAATGATATAAAAAATCAAAAAGCAATAATAAAATCTATATTATCTAATAAACAAGAAAACAGACAAGCATTATTTCAAGCAGTTAAAAATTTAGAATCATCTATTTCAAAATTAATTGGTATTAAAATTACTCCTGATATGTTTGTAACAGGAAATATAGATAAGACTAATATTCAGAAATCAAAAGAAAATGGATTAGATGCTTATTTATTATTTGCTGATGCGTTGTTATCAAATGATTATGCTAAAATTAGACAAGCTTCAAATATTGCTTCTCGTAATATAGCTAATTCAGTTTCTGATTCATCAATGTTTAAAAATGTTGAAGGTAATATTCAAAGAGCATATAGAATGCCTGGTTTAGTTCATAAATTTTTTACTGATACATTTAATGATGAAAAATTAGCTAATGCTACTTTACAGTTACCAATGTTTAAAAAATTAAAATCAATTAAACTTGGTGAATTATATAAGAAACATTTTACTAAATTAAATGAACAGATGTTACCTATCATAAGTCATACTGATGGGTTTCAATATCTTTCTATAGATAAATCAATATCTAAAACATTAAGTCAATTAAATCAAGATGATGAGGCTTTTTATCACTTCTCTAATTTCTTTAATGGATTTATAACTGGAGATTCTTATAATCAGTCAATGGGTGTTTTAGGGGCAAGAGATTTTCAAGTATTAATTAATGTACCTATTTTAAAAGACAATAAACAAAGTGCTGAATTATTAAATGAAATAACAGCAAATTATAATCCACAATTACTTGGTAAAATAATTCCTTCTATAGAGCAATTAAAAAAAGATAGAGAATATTTATTTAATGTGTATAATAGTTTACCACAAGAAATAAGAAACTCAATTGATAAAGCAATTAATAATGCTAAAGAAGAAGGTATAATTAATAAAAATGAAACAGTAATAAATATAATTGGAACATTTATTCTTAATGATGCTATACATAGATTGCATACATCTCAATATGTAACAGGTGATGTCAATAATATACAGGCAGATAAAAATGGTAAATTAAAAGTAGATGAAAGAGAAAAACGTGGAGCAGGTATGACTTCACCAATTCCATCACTTTACCTTGGAAAAAAGAAAGCTAAAATATTTGTAGTAAAAGATATTGCAAATGGTGCTTCTAACTCTCAATCATTTTGTAATGATTTTGTAGCTGATAAAATTCAACAATCTGGTGGTGCTTTAATTGATTATAAAAACTTTTTTAAACCAAGATTAAATGAAATTGTAAATGGTGATTTAATTGACATTAAAACTACTACAATGGCATTTAAAGGAAGAACACAAGAAGATATTGAAGGTCAAGACATGGTTAAAGCTATGGTTAATCAAGCTATGCAAAACTTATCTAAAAATAATCCTGATACTCCAATATTTATTGTATTTGATTCTGCTATTAAATCAAAATATCCAGATACAATTTATGAACTTGAAGATTTAATTGAAAATTCAAATGATAAAAATCTTGCAGCAAGTTATGAGTTTGTACCTAAAAACTTTGGTGTTCAATTTAATATTAATAAAGATGTATCTAATGATGATGAAAGAACTTCAATTAGTACGCAATTATTAAAAATTGCACCACATGCTCCTTCTTATGTAAAACGAGTTGAATCAAAACTTGCAAGAATTACTGATTTAAAACAAGTTTCTGCATTAAAATATTTAAGTGATAAAACTAAAGTAATTGATGATGTAGAAAGAGTTGGAAGATTAAATGGTAAAACATTAGGTAATAGAATACTTGAAATAATTAAAAAACAAACATTAAATGGAATTGATAAAGTTGACCACTATGATATTTATCATAAACTTCAATCTTATATTTCTTCTGTGTTTACTAAAACAACTAAGTATAAAATGCCTGGTGCTAAATTATCTCAATCAGTTGTTTATGATGGAAGTTTAAAGTGGATGGAATTTGGAAATGAAAAAATTAAACCTGCTACTGTTAAAGTTCCAAAAGGATTTGCAGAAATAGGCGATCAAGTTATTTGTTCACGTATTCCTAATAGTGACTTTATGACTAACATTATTGCTACTGTTGGTGGATTTACTGAAGAAGGTAATAATGTTATTGAGGTTTCACCTGAATGGATTTATCAATCAAATGCTGATAATGATGGGGATACTTTATTTACAATGAAAAAACATAAAAATCCTGTTGGTGAAATTGAACAATTAGAAAATCAAGTGTTTGATGATTTATGGGATATGATGTCTGATGCTAAAGTTAAAGATAGGTATCAACAAGAATTAGATGTAGCTGATTTAAAAAAACAAATTGATGAAACAAATAAAACAACAGGATATAACAGTGTATTTTCTCATATTGGTGGTTTACTTGGAATGGTTCAAAAATCTGCAGCTTTAAAAGAAAGTGATAAATTAATTGGTGCATTAGCTACAGGAGGTAAAGTAAATGATGTGTTGTCTTTAGCAGATGTTAGTTTAATTAAACCAATAAAAGTTTTTGCAAAACAAGCAACACAATTTGTTACTACTGCTAAAAAAGATGCTGCTGAATTTTTACAATTAGCATTAGATAATAGTAAAGAAGTAAGAATGCATGAAACAGGAATTATAAAAGAGAATGTAGGTATTGTAAATATGATGCTTGGTCTTGGATATAATGCTACTGAAATAATGGAGTTTTTAAAATCTGAACCAATAAGATTTATTACTCAACAATATTTAAATAATAGAAAAGTATTTATTAAAGATAGAATTGATATTCAAGCAGTATCTAAATATAAATTCCAAAATAATAAAACATTATTTAATGGAACTACTTATAATGATATTATTGAACAATATTGGAATTTAAATCAAGTATCATTGAATCTTGCACCATTATCATCTATTGTACAATTAGATGCTAAAATGCCATCAAATCTTGTTGATTTAAATAAGATATTAAATAACTTTTCTAAGTTAGAAAAATCTAATTTTAATAATATTAATAATGTTTTAAATAGACCTTTAATTGTTAAGTATAAAGAAATATTGTTAAAATTAAAAGAAATATATAATGATTATTCTAATATTAATGATGACTCAAAAGAGTTTACTAATACATTAAATAGTTTAGAAATTGATACTGAACAAAAAGCTAATGTAGTAAGTAAGACTGCTACTGCTTATATTGCTCAAATGACAAGTAATTTAAAGTTTAAAAATCGTGATGCAGCAATGTATTATTTTAATCAGTTTATTACTAAGCTTAATGAACAAGTAAATCCATTTGCTATTTATGAATCATTACAAGATGATACTCCAGAAGATGAGTTTACTATTGATGATGCACAAGATTTTGTTCCAACATGGTTTAGATTTGTAAATATCAATCCTGATGATATGTCAATTGTACCTAATAAGGCAATTGAAACTGAAGCAGGTTTAATTATTGACAAAGAAACTATTGAAGAAGAATTTAAAAATCTCCCTCTTGATATTCAAAATAATCTAATAGAGTATTCTATATACACTAATGGATTAATGAGAAACAATAATAGTATAGCAGATTTATTACCTGATTCAGTATTTGAAAATTATATTAATGCTTCTAAAAACTTTGAAATGAACGAAGATTTTTATGATGCAATAGCTATTGATAATATAAATTCAATTAAAAAATTAGAATCTCCTGGTATATATGGTATTAATGATAACGAAAATAGACAATCTATTAGGTTATCAAATAAAACTAATGCTAAATATTTTAAAGTTGAGGACAATAAAAAAGTATTTAGAATTTATAAAGTAGATGGTGAAACACAAGTTGCTAATTTAATTCATGAGTCTAAAGAAAACCAAGCAGTTTTAAAAATAAAAAAAACATTTACACCTTTTAATATTGAAAAAGAAGGAGTAACTGAAACTTCTGAAGTTGGTACATTTAATGTTATAGGTAGAAAATCTACAGTATTTACTGCTAAAGAAAATGTTCAGATAACTAATGCTAATGCTTTATTTAATAACATTAATAATTCTTCAGGAAATATTAAAGGAAACAATTTGCAAGAACAAGTTTCTGATAAAGTATCTGAAGGTATTAAGGGATTAAAAAGAACATTAAGAAGATTGTCATCTAAGTTTGGAATTCAATATGAAATTATAAATGATCCAAATCAAAAGTTTGCAGGTGCTTATGATAGAAAAAATAACAAAGTTATTATTAACGAAGCATATGTAAAATCTGATACACCTTTTCATGAGTTTGCTCATCCATTTTTAAATTCTATACAAGAAAATAATCCTGAACTTTATAATGCATTAATTAATGAAATTAATTCATCAGAAGAAGGGAAAGCTGTATTAGAAGGTGTTAAAGAAAGATATCCTAATTTAACTAAAGAAGAACAAGAAATGGAAGCTATTGTTGAACTACTTGGTCAACTTGCTGATAATAAAATTAAATCTGAAACTTTAATAGATAAATTAAAAAGGATATTAGTTGAAATAGCAAATACAATTAAATCATTATTTGGAAATGTTAATAATATAATACCATCAGAAATTAACCCAAATATGACTATTGCTGATTTAGCTAATATGGTTATATCTGATTCTCAAATTAATTTAGATAAGCAAAATGATGTTAAAGCAAAAAACATTCTACTTAAGAATCTTGATAAAATTAAAGAGATTATTAATCCTAATTTTGAAGTATTAAAATTAAATGATTTATTAACAACAGAACAAAAAAGTGTTGTTTCTAAATTAACTAATCTTGGTTTTATATCTAATAATGGAGTATTAATTAGAGGTAAGGAATTTAAAAATGAAAAACCATCATTAGGATTTAGAGTACCAAGTAATTTAAAAAATTGGTTTGAGTTATTAAAAACAGAATATCCAAAAGCTTCTTTAATTGGAAAAAAATATTCTCCATATGGTAACTTTAAAAAATATGAAATAGGACTTGGAAACAATGAAACTATATCAGTATTTGTTCCAATAGATGACTTGTCAGGAACTTTAAATGAATCAGGTACAATGAATATTCAGTATCAAGTAACTAATTCATCTAATACAACTAAAAGCAATTTAAATTCTAACTCTAATGTTTTTAATGGTCATGCATTTGATACTAATAAACATCAAGTATCAGATGTTCCAACTTCTGTTGGATACGATAAAATTAAAAAAAGATTACAAATAGAATTTAAAGCAAGACTTAATTTGTTTAATGTTAAAAGTATTAATGAACTTGATGCAGAGACACAGAAAACTATTGAGTCAAATATGGCAAGTTATATTACAGAACTAATTGATAGAACACAAGCAAGATATAATAATCTAAAAGGTGATAGACAATGGGGAGATTTAACTGGCTTTGTAAATCTTGAATTAATTGGTAATGAAATTAAAACTGAATTAGCTAACTTATTATTAGAAAAACAATCAGTAGCTTCAGATGAAACATTAACTCAATTTAAACGATTCCTTGATGCTTATTCAGTAGTTAATTATTTATATGAAAATAAAGAAACATATCTTCATAGAGATGGAAATAAAGTTGTAGGAGTTAATGGAGAATCTATAAATAATGAAATACAAGAAATAGTTGAACAAGAGAAAAATAAAAGAAGTCAATACTTTAACAAATTTCCAGCATTAGGAAAAACATTTAGAAAAATAATTAGTTCTACTATTGGAAAAACATATTTATATGGTTCTTTATTACCTAAAGTATTTACTAAAATAATTAATGGTAAAGAGGATGGATTTTTTAATAGCTTAGTTTATAAAGCTTTTAAAGATGGAGAAGAAAATCATTTTATGTATCAAGAAAAATTACATAATATTATTAGAAATATTTTTCCTGATAAATCTAAAATGTCAGAAGAGTTAAGTTCTATATCAACTATAATGGGTCTTGATGAAGATAAACTTAAAACTTTTAAAGTTAATCTTAATGCAAAAGGTTTTAATATTCCAGTAGGTAGAGCAATAGGATTATATAAAATGCTTTATCAAGATCATGTACAAAAGAACTATGTAAAGTATGATAAAAATGGAAAGAAATATTTTACAATTAATTTTGGTAAAATAGATTTAAAATCAGAAGGTAATAAAGATATGCTTCAAGCAAATGAAGAATATAATTTATCTAATGAAGATTGGTTAATATTTAAAAATGAATTTGAAAAATCCGATTATTTTAAATTTGTTGATGGTCTTTCTAAAGTATTTCAAGAATCTGGAAAAATGATTACTCCAATTGTTGAAACTCATATTGGTATTGGATTAGAAATTTCTACAGATTATTATCCAATTTCAACAGGTAAATCTTCTGTTGTAAGTGAAAAACTTGAAACAAAAAGAATTGAAGACTTTAGATTTTTAAAACAAAGAAGTGATAATGCAGGTGGTTCATTAAGAATAGAAGATGCTTTTGAAACTACAGAGTTTTTTATTAGAGAGTCTTCTAACTATTATGCATATGCTATTCCTGTTAATAATATGAGAAAGTTAATATCATCTATGCAGGATAAACCTGAATATGAAGATATTATAAAATACTTAATGCAGGTTAATACTGATATACAAGATTACTCTTTACTTGGTGGTGTTGTAGATAACGATTTAAATAAAGCTATTCAAAAGTTTATGAATAACTTTCAAGTAGCGGTACTTGGTTTAAATCCTTCAGTTGCTGTAAAACAATCAATATCAATTGCACCAGCAGCTATTCATTTTGGTAATGTAATTTTTGATTCTAAATATGTTAAGGTAGGATTACAAATTGCTAAAGGTGTAACAAATGTTAAGTTTGGAAAAGATTGGAATGTTGGAAAATTAGATTTAACTAATCCATTGTTAATTGAAGCATCTGAATTAAGTCCAATGCTTAGACAAAGAATAAAAGGTTATTTAGACAGAGAACAAGGAGAGTTAAGGCATCATGAAATGAATCCTTATAGTGATGAAGGTAAAAAGAAAAAGTTTGCAGGTATAGAAGTTGACCCTACTAAATTTATGGAGTGGATTAAAGTTATGGATATTGCAACTGTAATGATGATTTATGCTCGTGCTAAAGATGAGGTTAATGAAAAGTATCCAAATGAAACTGCAGAAAGAAAAAAGCAATTACTTAAAGAAAGGTTTGAGCAAGTAACAAATGATACACAACCTACTTATGGTATAATAGAAAGAACACCATTA
>Ga0209596_1002453_pt1 | contig 15309 bp, 15 predicted proteins | sample M_130807_MF_Meta_FD_187314 | JGI IMG/M metagenome (GOLD analysis project Ga0209596, IMG submission 187314) | Freshwater microbial communities from Lake Montjoie, Canada to study carbon cycling - M_130807_MF_MetaG (SPAdes) (version 2) | ecosystem: Environmental > Aquatic > Freshwater > Lake... | reverse complement strand
AACCATTATTGATATTTGTGATAGCATTCATGCATTAGGTGGTTTAGTATATATGGATGGTGCGAATATGAATGCACAAGTAGGTTTAACTAGCCCAGGCGCTATTGGTGCCGATGTTTGTCACCTTAACTTACATAAAACATTCGCTATACCACATGGTGGTGGCGGACCAGGCATGGGCCCTATTTGTGTAAATGATAAATTAGCTCCTTTCTTACCTGGACATATTTACAATAAAAATAAAATTGGTGCCGTAAGTGCTGCCCCAATGGGATCGGCTAGTATTTTATTAATTAGCTATGCTTATATTAAAATGTTAGGTGCCACGGGTTTACAACTAGCCACTGCTTATGCTATTTTAAATGCGAATTATATGAAATCTCGTTTAGAGAAAAAATATACTATTTTATATGCTGGGAAAAATGGTACTTGCGCACACGAGTTTATTATTGACCTTCGACCTTTTAAAGCAACTGCGGGTATTGAAGCAGAAGATGTAGCCAAGCGTTTAATAGATTACGGATTCCACGCACCTACCATGAGCTTTCCAGTAGCAGGTACTATTATGATTGAACCTACGGAGAGTGAGGACAAACCAGAATTGGATCGTTTCTGCGACGCCTTAATTTCTATTCATGATGAGATTGTGGCTATTGAAAAAGGGCTATCAGATAAATTAGATAACCCTTTGAAAAATGCACCCCATACGCAGAAAATAATTTGTGCAGATGAATGGAAGCATGCTTATACAAGACAAGAAGCAGCCTTCCCATTATATTATGTACAACAAAATAAATTCTGGCCAACAGTGGCAAGAGTCAACAATACGCATGGAGACAGAAATCTGGTTTGTACTTGTGAACCAGTAGCTTCTTATGCTTAAGTAATATTATTGATTCGGCATTGCTTGATTAAAATTCGGCATCACTTGATAATTATTTTCAGGAGGTGCCGAATTTATTTTATTACTAGCAATGACTTCATATAGAGATATAATTTTGTCTTTATCATTCAGCACTACTTGTAATTTTTCTACATCTGATTCCAATACTTTAATTTTTCTATTCTCAGTTTCATACTTGGATATGAATTCATCCAACTTCATACTGCCAAATTCACCGCCTGATTCATTAGAGCCATTAATCATTTGTCTTTGACCTGTAAGTACCCAGAGTATGTCTAAGTCGGCGTAGAGCTCGTCAATTCTAATTAAAATGTCTGAGCCAATAGACCCAAGGTTGCGAAGCTGCTTAGCAAAATAACCGTTAGAAAGACCCACTTTTCTTTCAAAAGAATGCGGGCTAATGTTTTTAAATTTCAGGTAGGCGGAAATGCGTTCAATAGGTTTCATAATAATGTTAGTTTAATGATGAATAGCAAGTAAAATATTTACTGACTTTATTCTTCTACCAAATTATTATGAAAAAATAGTTATGCCCAAAAACTTAGGCCTCATAATTGAAGTAAAACTCAAAAATGAGGCCTAGGCACTAGATGAAAACACTGTTTTCATTAAACTATTTTAATCAAATCTTCTCATTGAGCAATAACCACCTTAATTCTGCAGTTTCTAATTGGCTATTCAAGGAGCCTAAAGCTTCGCTCCATTCAATTATTTTATCATAAGCTAAACTGCTGTCATTTAACTTTTCGGTTAATAGTTTTTTCTTCTCTTCCATCTCCGGAATTAACTTATTTAAATTTTCTAATTCAGTTTTTTCTTTGAAACTCATTTTCTCAGAAGACTTTTTAGCAGCAGTAGAAAGGGCTTGCACAGCAGGGGTTTGTTCTTTTGCTGGAACTGAAAAATCTTTAGCCTTAGAAATATCAGAACTTAGGGCTGCATAGTTTTGTTTCGTCTTTTCTAAAATTCTAAACTGTGTATAGTTACCCGGATAGTCTCTAATAACGCCATTACCCTCAAATATAAACAAGTGGTCCACCAGTTTATCCATAAAATATCTATCGTGAGATACTAATAATACGCAACCTGCAAAATCAATTAAGAATTGCTCTAAGACTGCTAAAGTAGGTAGGTCTAAGTCGTTGGTAGGTTCATCCAATATTAGAAAATTCGGATTTTTAAACAATATAGTCAGTAACTGCAATCTTTTTTTCTCACCGCCGCTTAAGGCACTTAAATAAGTGTATTGTTTATCGGGTGTAAATAAAAATAATTCTAAAAATTGTGCAGCACTTAAGGAGCCGCCGCTGGCTAAAGGAAAGTTTTCGGCAAAGGTTTTCAAAAACTCAATGACACGCATATCTTTTTTATACATTAGCCCCTCTTGAGAAAAATGTCCAAAGACAATGGTTTCGCCCACATTAATCTTACCGCTATCGGGCTGTGTAATACCTTGTAGTATTTGCAAGAAGGTAGATTTTCCCACACCATTTTTTCCCACCACGCCAATACGCTCCCCTTTACTAAAAGTATAATCAAAGCCTTTCAAGACCACTAAATCACCATAAGACTTATATACTTTTTTAGCTTCAATAATTTTACCCCCTAATCTTGTCATCTTCATATCCAATTGCAAATTGGTCTCGTCTATTTTCTGTTTAGCTTTTGCTTCTACTTCATAGAAATTATCTTGACGGCTCTTGCTTTTCGTAGTTCTCGCCTTGGGCTGCTTGCGCATCCACTCTAGTTCTTTTCTAAATGTATTCTTGGCTTTATCTATACTGGCTAGTTCAGAATCAATTCTGGCCGCTTTCTTTTCTAAATAATTTTCATAATCGCCTTTATAGGCGTATAAATTTTCTCTTTCTAGTTCCCAAATTTGATCGGTCACTGCTTCCAAGAAGTAGCGGTCATGCGATACTAATAATAAAGTCACTTTTTCTTGCAACAAATAGTTCTCTAACCACTCAATCATATTTAAATCCAAATGGTTGGTAGGCTCGTCCATTAATAATAAAACATGCTTAGGCTCAAATCCAATTTGAATTAAAGTTTTCGCCAAAGAAACACGTTTGCGTTGTCCTCCACTTAATTTTGAAACCGGTTGTTCTAAATGATTAATATTTAACTGCGTTAATATAGTTTTCACTTTAGATTCAAAATCCCAGGCACCTGTTTCTTCCATTTCCATAATGGCATCGGTAATCAAATTTTCATCCTCCGTTTCCATAGCCATTTCATAATTACTAATGGCCTTCATCACTGGATGTTCCTGATTAAATATATTTTGCGTAATACTAGCTGATTCAATAAACTGAGGTTCTTGTTCAAATAAAACCAAATGCACATCCTTGTGAATTTTGGCCGTGCCCGCATCGGGTTGTTCCTTGCCTGCCAATATTCTTAACAAAGTGGTCTTACCCACCCCATTTCTAGCAATTAAAGCAATACTATCGCCCTCATTGATATTAAAATTAATGCCCTTAAATAAAGGGGTAATCCCATAACTTTTAGTCAATCCTTCTACAGAAACGTAATTCATGGCGCAAAGATAAGTAGCCTATACTAGTAAAGGGTAGATTTATAGGCATTGTTTGAGGGAAAAATGGGTAAAAAGATATGAACTATGTACTTTTGTGTCCATAAGTCAATAAAAGTTCAGCATGAAGCATTTTGAGGTTCCTGTCGGTTATCGTAGTACACTCATAAGTGCTATTAAGAATAAGCGCAAGGAAGAAGATAAATTAAAAAAAGACTTTAGTCCGGCCCTCATTAATATAGGCCCTCTAAAAATATACCTTGCCCGTCATTTTGGATTTTGTTATGGTGTAGAAAATGCCATTGAAATTGCCTATAAAACCATTGAAGAGAATAAAGGAAAAAGAATATTTCTATTAAGTGAGATGATTCATAACCCTCAAGTAAATGCCGACTTAACTAAAAAAGGTGTTCAGTTCTTACACGACACCAATGGAAATGAAATTATTCCATTAAGCAATCTCACAAAAGAGGATGTGGTTATTATACCCGCCTTTGGTACTACTTTAGAATTAGAAGCAAAAATTAATGCCATAGGTATTGAAATACATAAGTATAACACCACTTGCCCTTTTGTAGAAAAGGTATGGAACCGTGGAGATCAGATTGCGAAAAAAGGTTTTACCATTATTATTCATGGCAAACCTAAGCACGAAGAAACCAGGGCTACTTTTTCTCATGCTGCGCATAAAGCACCCACTGTTATTGTGAATGATATGGAAGAGGCAATAGTATTAGGTAAAATAATTACAGGAGAGCTTCCTATAAGTGATTTTGAAAAGCATTTTAAAAAGAGATACTCAGCAGGTTTTGACCCAAGTATACATTTTGAAAAACTAGGAGTCATTAATCAAACTACCCAGCTAGCCACCGACACTCAAGCCATTTCAGATTATTTAAAAAATATAGTGGCGATAAAATATAGTAAAGAAAATTTGAGCACTCATTTTGCCGATACAAGAGACACGCTTTGTTATGCCACCAACGATAACCAGTCTGCCGTTTTAGAATTATTAAATACCCCTGCCGATTTAGCCATTGTAATGGGCGGAAAAAATAGCAGCAATAGTTCACATTTAGTGGAATTATGTGAGCAAAAGCTACCTACTTATTTTATAGACGACGCGAATAAAATAATTGATGAAAATCAAATTATTAAAACTAATTGGAATGACAAGTCGGAAGAAATTATACAAAATTATTTGCCTACCAAGAATACTGTTACTATATTAATGACCAGTGGTGCTAGCTGTCCTGATACAGTAGTGGAATCGGTGATTAGAAAAATTGCAGGTTATTATAATGTAGAGGAAGCCCTTGAAGAGGTTATCCAATTTTGGCAATTACCCAACTAAGTGCCAAATTAAATTGTTCTTCTCTAGTCATATTTGTATTATCTAAAACAATAGCATCTTCTGCTTGTTTTAAAGGACTTCTTTCTCTTGTGGTATCCATCAAATCACGGTGTTGTAAATTCGCTTCAATTTCTTCTTTACGAATAGCTGGATTGGTTTTTTGTAATTCTAAAAATCTTCTTTCTACACGAACAGCAGGGTCGGCTGTTACAAAAATTTTAAGCTCGGCACCAGGAAACACCACCGTACCAATATCTCTACCATCCATTACTATACCTTTGAATTCACCCATGGCTTGTTGTTGCGCCACTGCAAAGTCTCTCACAGGGCCAATGGTTGCCACTTCACTCACTTTTTCACTCACACGCATTTCTCTTATCTCCGCTTCTACATTTTCTCCATTCAAAACCATATCACTTTTTAAACTTGTAGCATTATATACAAAGTTTAATTGAATTTCTCCCAAGGCTTTTACAATTTGCGCTTCATTATCAAAATCAATATTATTTCTTAAAAAATAAAGTGCCACTGCACGGTACATAGCACCTGTATCAATAAAGACATAGGCAAGCTTAGCGGCTAAGGATTTTGCCAATGTACTTTTACCGCAAGAAGAATACCCGTCAATGGCTATGATAATTTTATTCGGCATATTAAGCAACTGATATCGTTTCTGTTTTAGGAAGATTCGCATTTCTAATAGCTATTTGACGCACTGCATTAGAGACCACCCCTCTTAAAGCAGCTTTAGAAATTGCTTCTTCCCCTACCATGGCAGGCACACCCGCATCTCCCCCTTCTCTAATAGATTGCACTAAAGGAATTTCACCTAAGAAGGCTAAATCATATTCTGTAGCTAAATTTTGTCCGCCTTGCTTTCCAAATAAATAATATTTATTATTCGGCAATTCAGCAGGCGTGAAATAAGACATGTTTTCAATTAAACCAATAATGGGTACTTTCACATTGGCCTGACCAAACATGGCAATGGCTTTTTTAGCATCAGCAAGTGCCACTGTTTGAGGGGTCGTTACAATAACTACGCCAGTGACAGGAACTGTTTGCATAATGGTTAAATGAATATCGCCAGTGCCCGGTGGCATATCAATGACTAAATAATCAAGCTCTCCCCAATCTACATCGGTAATAAATTGACGAATAGCACTACTTGCCATTGGACCTCTCCAAACCACTGCATCTTTTTCGTCTACTAGTAATCCAATGCTCATTAATTTAATACCATATTTTTCTAAAGGAATAATAATTCCATTTCCATCTCCATCTTTCATCATGGGTCTTTGACCTCTTACACCAAACATAATGGGAACACTTGGGCCATAAATATCGGCGTCCATTAAACCCACTTTGGCACCGCCTTCAGCTAGGGCTAAGGCAAGGTTGGCCGAAACCGTACTTTTACCCACGCCTCCCTTTCCACTTACCACCGCAATAATATTTTTAACTTGTCCTAAAACCTTTTTTTCATCTTTTCTTAAACTAGTGGTATTGGATGTAAAATTCACTTCAATGATTGCTGCCTTATTCACTAGTAATTTAATGGCATTTTCACAGGCATTTTTCATTAAATCCTTCATAGGACAGGCGGGCGTTGTGAGCACAATGGTAAAGCTTACCTTATCTCCGTCTACCTGTAGGTCTTTAATCATATTCAATGTCACCAAGTCCTTACCTAAATCCGGTTCCTGCACATTACTTAAGGCCTTTAAAATATCCGCGCTAGTCATTTTGGAAGTTTTTGTTAAAAAAATTAGATCGTTGCAAAGTTAACGCTCATTGCACTTATTTTGCTGTTTTAATAGGCAGAATATTCAAAAATGGGTTCGATTATTTAAAGATTGAAGCTTAAATTTGCAAGTACATGAGAAAGGCATTATTTATAACTATGATTACCCTGGCTAGCTTTAGTCAAAACAAAGCCTATGCTCAAACAGTCGATATTTACCGCGATTCTGTAATTCAATTATATGGTGTTATTATGACAGCAGATAGCTTAAGGGCCATTCCCTTTGCAAGTGTGTTGGTGGATAAAAAAGGCCGTGGCACCATTACCAATAACGATGGTGTTTTTTCTATTGCAGTGAATAAAGGGGAGACCATTACTTTTTCTTGTGTGGGCTTTAAAAATCGAACTATATTAATTCCATTAAAATTGGAAGGCAATCAATACAGTGTGATTCAATTAATGGTAAATGATACGAATTTCTTACCCGCTACTATTTTAAAAGCAAGGCCTTCACGTGCACAATTTGAAAGAGATTTTGTAAATGCAAAAGTAGATGACGATATGTACGAGACCGCTAGAAAAAATACCAGCATGAGTCAGAAAAGAATTATTCTTTCTAGTTTACCTTATGATGGCAAAGAAGCGGTGGGCGCTTCTCTAACACAACAAGCTACTAAATATTATTACGCTGGGCAATTGCCTCCTATGAATTTGTTAAACCCAAGTGCTTGGCGCAGTTTTATCAATGCATGGAAAAGGGGTGATTATAAATCTAAAAAATAGTTTTTTATGGAAAATATTGCAGTCATTGGTGCAGGCACCATGGGCAATGGCATTGCGCATGTATTTGCACAAAAAGGATTTAAGGTTCAATTAATAGATGCACAAGCTACGGCCTTAGAAAAAGCGATGGCTACTATTGGAAAAAATTTAGACAGACAAATTGCGAAACAAATTATTAGTGCTGAGAATAAAGCAAGCACCCTTGCTAATATTAGCACTTACGCTACTATAGAAGAAGGTGTGGCGCAGGCTGACTTAGTCATTGAAGCGGCTACTGAAAATAGTGAAATCAAAAAAAAGATATTCGCTAGTTTAGATAAACATACAAAGCCCGATTGTATTTTGGCCACCAATACTTCTTCTATATCTATTGGTCAATTAGCGGCAGCCACCCAAAGGCCCTCACTAGTTATTGGTATGCATTTTATGAATCCAGTACCCATTATGAAACTAGTAGAAATTATTAATGGAGCGTCTACTGCTGTATCGGTGACTGAAATAATAGTTGCTTTAACCAAAACCATTGATAAAATTCCTTGCGTAGTAAAAGATGCACCTGGCTTTATTGCGAATAGAATTTTAATGCCCATGATTAACGAAGCTATTTATGCTTTTTCGGAAGGAATAAGTGATGCAGCTACCATTGATCAAATTATGAAACTAGGAATGGCGCATCCCATGGGACCTTTACAATTGGCCGACTATATAGGATTAGATGTTTGCAAGAATATTATGATTATTATGCAAGAGGGTTTTAATAATACCAAATATGCACCCTGCCCTTTATTAGTTAAAATGGTGGAGGAAGGAAAATTGGGTATAAAATCGGGTGAAGGCTTTTATAAATATTAAGCCATTTAAAATATTGTGTGTGAGTTTACAAGAAATAAAAATATTCCTAAAACAAAAGCTGGCCAACAAAATTGATGCGGTAGAATTAACTAGTTTGATAGGTATGCTTATTGAAGCAGTTACAGGATGGAATAGGATGCAACAAATTGTAAATGTAAACACCGCATTGACCAAGGAACAGCAAGCGCAAATTGAGCAGTATGCAGAACAGTTATTATTGGGTAAACCCATTCAGTATATATTAGGAAAAGCCTGGTTTATGGGTAGTGAATTAATGGTCAATGAGCATGTATTAATACCAAGACCCGAAACAGAGGAACTAGTAGAATGGGTAATTTCTTATGCTAGTATTATAAATAAACCTTTGTCTATTTTAGATATAGGCACTGGCTCTGGCTGCATACCCATTGCCTTAAAATTAGCCCTACCTAATTGCACAGTTACAGGATTAGATATTAGTAAAGATGCTTTAGGGGTGGCTCAAATGAATGCAGTAAATTTAAACGCGGCTGTAGAGTGGATGGAAGTAGATATTTTAAATACAGCGGCACTTGAGACAACTTATGATATTATTCTAAGTAACCCACCCTATATTCCACTGAGAGAGAAAAAAGAGATGCAAGAACAAGTACTCAACTTTGAACCAGCGATTGCTTTATTCGTATCCAATGAAGATCCCCTTATTTATTATAGGGCCATTGCCAAAATAGGAAAGCAAAATTTATCTAAAAATGGGCAGCTATTTTTTGAAATACATTATGATAAGGGCAAAGCCATACTAGCTTTATTAGATGAATTGAATTACCACGCCGAATTAAGACAGGATAGTTTTGGAAAAAACAGAATGATAAGAGCGAGCTTGAAATAAATGCTATTATAAATCTATAATAAATTAGTGCGCTGGGTTCACCGCTACAACGGGCGTAGCGCCTAAAGACTTTATAATTTGCATTACTTTTATCGTAACGCCTAAATTAGCCACGCTGTCACCATTAATAACGACAGAAGGTTTGTCCGTCTCTTTCGCTAAAAATAATTTTAATTCATTAGGTAAGGCCTCAATACTAACTGCCGTTGAACCAATGAAAAGTTTTTGTTCTTTATCTATAGTTACCACTACTGTTTGTTTTGCCTTGGTATCGCTTGATGCCTTTGGATTAGAAACCTTAATGACATTGGGGTTGGCAAGTGTAGATACTATTAAAAAGAATAACAATAAGATAAATAATATATCATTCAATGCACCTGTATGCACTTCGGGAGAATTTCTTAATCGCTTTCTTAAATTCATAGATTAAGAATGAGTGGATTCTTGTAAAATATCTAGAAAGTCAGCACTAGCTGTTTCCATTTTATTGGCTGTTTTATCTATTTGAGTAGATAAATAGTTATGCCCCACATAGGCAATTAAGCCAATAATTAAACCAGTGGCTGAAGTAATCATTTTAGTATAAATACCCCCTGCAATAGTATTTAAAGTATATTCTCCTGTAGAAGCAATCCCATAAAATAATTGCACCATACCTACAATGGTTCCTAAAAAACCAAACATAGGAGCAATACCAGCTACTAAGGACAAAATATTTAAATTACGCTCCATAGAATACATTTCCAACTTACCTACATTCTCCATACTTTTTTCAATAGCATCAATGGGTTTACCAATTCTCATGATACCTTTTTCAATCATCTTGGCCACTGGATTTTCTGCATTCTTAGCCATAGATTTTGCAGCATCTATATTTCCAGATAAAATATGGTCCTTAATAATAAACATAAATTTAGCATCCATGGTGCCTGCTTTTTTGATGGCTAAAACACGTTCAATAAAAACAAAAATGGCTATTACTAAAAGTATATACAATGGATACATAATCCATCCACCCTTTTGCAATAAACTCAATAATGAAATTTTATCTTCGGCAACTTGTAACAAAAAAAGCATAGCGTTAAATTTATAATTTAAAGTTAAATCGTTTTGTTTGAAATTAAATGGATGTGAATAACTATCAATTTGTTAAATTATTTCCACCAATTTTACCAGCACTTCTACCGATTTTTCCATATCGGAAACTGCCACCCATTCATGCTTACTATGAATAGCTTGCATGCCCGTAAATATATTAGGAGTGGGCAGTCCCATAAAACTCATACGACTCCCATCCGTACCCCCTCTAATGGGTGTAACAATGGGCGTTAAGCCTACTAATTTATAGGCGGCTAAAGCCTTTTCAACGATGATGGGATGCTGATCAATTACTTCTCTCATATTGCGATATTGTTCCTTTACTTCCATGGTAACAGTAGCTTTAGCGTAGTCTGTATTTAAAGCAATTACTTTTTGAGCTATGGCATATAGTCTTTCTGCATGTAGCTTTAATATAGCTGTATCAAAATCACGCACTAAAAATTCTATACGCGCTGTTTCTGCACCTCCTTCAATATGGTTAGGATGTATAAACCCTAAGCGCCCTTCTGTATGTTCAGGACTCCATTCATTTTTTGGTAAGGCGGCCACTATGTCTGCGGCAATTTTAATCGCATTTTGCAGTACTCCTTTGGCCGCCCCAGGATGTGCAATCACTCCTTGAATATGCAGCACTAAACTATCGGCGCTAAAGGTTTCCATTTCAAAACTAGCTAACTCTCCTCCGTCTAATGTGTAGCCAAAATCGGCGCCTAATTTTTTGATGTCTAAATATTCTGTACCTCTTCCCACTTCTTCATCAGGTGTAAATAAAATTTTAATAGTACCGTGTTCAATATTTTTATTTTTCATTAAATAACTGGCCATTTCCATAATAATAGCTACACCCGCTTTATCATCAGACCCTAATAATGTTTTTCCAGAGGCCGTAATAATTGACTTGCCTATGAAATTCTTTAAATAAGGATAGGCATCGGTGGTAATTATTTGTGTTGGATCGTCTGGTAAAATAATGGGTGCTCCATTATAATTTTCGTGTAAGATAGGTTTAACATTAGTACCACTGCAGTCGGGCGCTGTATCTACATGTGCACAGAAACAAACAATGGGTACTTTTCTTTGACGCGTTGGCTCAATAGTGGCCATCACATAACCATGCTCGTCCATGGCAGCATCTTGAATGCCCATGGCCAATAATTCTTGTACTAAAATTTTGGATAAATTTTTTTGTTTTTCTGTAGAAGGAAAACTAGTGGAATAAGGGTCGCTCTGTGTATCTACTTCTACATATCTAAGTAAACGACTGGCTACTTCTAATGATTCTAATATCATAACTAAAGATAATAAAAATGTCCCGACACCTTCTAAAGACGCGGGACATTTTATAGAAATTATAGAACCTTTTAAGGCATAATAATTGTTGATGGAGAATCGATATTTACCAATTCTAAAGCAAAGGTTAAGTCTTGGCCAGCTAAAGAATGATTGGCATCTAAAACCACTACTTCTTCTTTCACTTCTACCACCATTACTTGAAACTGTTGTCCTTGACCATTATTCATTGTTAAAGCCATTCCTACTGTTGGATTTAAGTCTGCAGGAAATTGTGTTTTAGGAAATTCAACAATCATGTCAGGTTGTTTAGGACCATAGGCTTCCATAAAAGGAATATTGATTGTCTTTTTCTCCCCCACGGTCATCCCTAAAACGCCGCTATCGAAACCAGGAATAACCATTCCTTTACCCACTTCGAATTCCAAAGGAGCTCTTCCTTCTGAAGAGTCAAATGTCTCACCACTAGTTAAGGTACCGTGATAATGCACTTGAATGGTATCCCCATTTTTTACTTGTTGCATATTGTTTATTTTTAGTAAAGCACCTAGGGTGCAAAGGGCAAAAGTACATAATTATGGCAGATAAACTAACTTTGCATAATGGATAGAAAACCAAGGATTATTTTTATGGGTACCCCTGCTTTTGCAGTGGCTTCTTTAAGCGCCTTATTAGCAGCTAAAATGAATGTAGTGGCGGTTGTTACGGCTCCGGATAAACCAGGTGGTAGGGGTATGCAGCTTCAACAAAGTGCTGTCAAACAATTTGCTATTGAAAATAATATTCCCGTTTTACAACCAGAAAAACTAAAATCTCCCGATTTTTTTGAAGCCCTCAAAACACTTCAACCCGACCTTCAAGTGGTGGTGGCTTTTAGAATGCTTCCGGAAATTATATGGTCTTTTCCTCCCATGGGTACTTTAAATGTGCATGGCTCTTTACTTCCTCAATATAGAGGGGCAGCTCCCATTAATTGGGCTATTATTAATGGAGAAAAACAAACGGGTGTCACTACTTTCCAATTACAACATGCCATTGATACAGGTAATATTTTATTGCAAGCACCTATTGATATTAGCGAAAATATGACTGCAGGTGAATTGCATGATACCATGAAAGAAGTGGGCGCTGCCTTACTTGTAAAAACCATTGAAGGACTTAATAATAATTCCATTCAAGCCAAAGCACAATTAGAAATAAGTGTTGAATTAAAACATGCACCGAAAATATTTACAACTGACTGTGAAATAAATTGGGAGAACCCAGCCGCCAGTATTCATAATTTAATTAGAGGGCTGGCACCTTTTCCTGGAGCCATTACCAAAATTGATGGGAAAATGGTGAAGCTTTTTACTACCCATATTATTAATACACCTGCTGCAGAGAAACCAGGAACCTTTATTACTGATGGAAAAACATTTGCAAAAATAGCTTGCGGTAATGGTTATATTGGCATTGATGATATTCAATGGGAAGGTAAAAAGAGAATGCCCATTACCGATTTTTTAAGAGGCTATAGAAAATCTGTTTAAGGTTTTTATTTAGTTAAAGCAGCATTAAATTCTTCTAGCGTTACTAATCCTTGATGCCTCCATGTTTCTTTACCATTTTTAAATAGTATAAAAGTAGGTAAGCCTTCGGCATTTAGAGATTTCATTACCTTTATATCATTACCGCCATCTACTGCTAAAAAATAAAAAGGAGCCGCAGGTTTTTGTTTTAAGGTTTCAAGTACGGGTAACATTTTTCTACAAGGTGGGCACCAATCTCCTCCAATTTCGACTAGTACCATTTTATTAGAAGCAATGGTTTTATCAAAATCTTCCACACGCATTTGAGTCTTATTATCCGCACCCTCCACTGGAAAACCATTCATTTTCCAGTTACTTATACCTCCTTCCAAATTAATAACTTTATAGCCTTTAGCTTCTAATGCAGTTTGTGCTGAAGCACTTCTTACACCTGCCTGACAGTATACATATACAGGTAAATTTTTATCTAAGTGTTGGGTTCTATCCATGAATTCTTTGGGGTCTAACCAATTTGCTTGTAGAGCATCTTTAATATGTCCCCCTTTAAATTCAGTGGCTGTTCTTACATCTAAAACTTGAATATTTTTAGCAGCAATGGCTTGTTTATACGCAGCCGCATTTAAGGATAGAGAAGCGTTTGTGCTTGTTTGTGCACAGCTTATTATAAAATTTGCCATAAAAAAAAGGCAAATGCAAAATTTACATTTCATAAAAAATAATTAAGTAGAAATAATTGAGTAGAAATATTTAAATAACAATAATTAATAAGTAAATTAATAAGTCACTGAGATCTGGAAAGTCTTATTGGTAATGCCTAAGATAGCTGCAGCAGCATCACTTAATCTGTATTGAATTGAATTACCTACTTCCGGCAAGGCATTAATAACTTTTGCACAAATACTTTTTAAATCGGATGTGGTAATTCTAACAATGGTTCCTACGGGTAATTGATTGGTTAAGATATAAAACTTTTTATCTTCCCATCCACTTACACTTTTAAAAACAGCAGCCGTCCCTTCTAAGGTTTGAAAACTTGCCGACTTTTTTTGATTGGTAAACAAGCTAGCAAAATATCCTTCTTCTAATTCTGTATTATTTACAAGCATGGTTGATTTATGCAAGCTATCCGACAACCTCATTTTTTCTTTATTGTCTGCAATTAATTTAAGCGGCTCCGGATTTTTAAGCGGTACAAAAGCAGTATGCTTACCACGACGCTTTTTACCTTTTTTTAAAATGCTTTTTTTACCCTTCTTTTTAGAATGAAGAGTAGCTTTTTTCTTATGCTGAATAGTTGTTTTTACTGTTTGCTTTTGGGTCTGCTTTTGCTTGGCGGCATAAGAAGACAATTGGCCAAATAGGCCAATGACTACAAAAACCATTAAAATCAATCTTTTAAGCATCTCGCGAAGGTACAAAAAGGAATGGCAAAGAAGGTAGAAAATATGTTAATGATATATTTATTTAATATATAATAACTAGTAATTCAATATTCTCCATTCATTTGGATAGTAATTATTGGACCTATTGGGTAGTAATTTTGCCCAACCTAAACGGATATTTTTATATTGTAGGGCATGCCAGCCTTTGCCCCCCGGTAAGTTCAAATCTGCCCTTCTTAAATATTGCAAGGCAGTTGCTTCGTCTAATTCCATGGTTTGAAAAGGCAAATTTTTCCAAGTACTCATGGCAAGTGCATGGGCTGGAATTAAGTCAGCTCCTTTAATGCTACCAATGGCCAAGCCCATTTTTTTAACATATAAATTTTTAAGCAGTGTATTGTAAGCGTCTTTGAATTGAATAGCTAAGGCAATTATATTTTCTTGGTGATTGATATAATAATAATTGTCAGGCAAAGTAAAATGCACATTTAAAATTTCTGTTTCTTTTTTTGTAATAGCAGTGGTTTCAAAAGTGGAGTCATAATAAGAATAATTTATAGCTATTTCTTTTTTAAATACTGCTAAGAAAAAACCTTCCCCTTTTATTTTATCAGGATAAAACCGGTAGCCTTTAGCATTATGAATTGGACTTTCACTTTGGATAATACCCCAGTTATTATCTATATTTAAATCAATGTTTTTCATGCCCTCCATGGCAGCAATCTTGTCTACAATATTTTCATCTTCTTGCATTGAATAAGAACAAGTCGAGTAAATTAAATAGCCTCCTTCTTTCAAGCAATCAATGCTATCCTCTATTATACGCGACTGCCTAACACTGCAATGCTGCACAGCATCAATACTCCAATGCTCAATGGCTTCAGGGTCTTTTCTGAATAAACCACTGCCACTGCAGGGCGCGTCAATTAATATAATATCAAAAAACTGAGGCAGCGCTTT
>Ga0209596_1002451_pt1 | contig 15317 bp, 11 predicted proteins | sample M_130807_MF_Meta_FD_187314 | JGI IMG/M metagenome (GOLD analysis project Ga0209596, IMG submission 187314) | Freshwater microbial communities from Lake Montjoie, Canada to study carbon cycling - M_130807_MF_MetaG (SPAdes) (version 2) | ecosystem: Environmental > Aquatic > Freshwater > Lake... | reverse complement strand
ACATAAACTGTATTAGAAGAACTACCTGTGATACTTTCACCACCTAAAATAACGGTGTTTTTAAGATAACTACCAATGGTGTTACCAGAACCACCAATTAAAGCGGAGTTTGTTACACCTGTATAAACAGAATTATCAGAACCACCACCAAATAAAACATTTTTAATTGTAGAAAAGTCACTAAGGTCATAAGCTCTACTTCTTGGTGTTGAAATAAAAACTGGTTGGTAGTCTTGTCCTGTAAAACCAGTTGTTTTATTACCCAAACCAGTACCCATAACACCAGAACCCAATCCAACTGATGTTGCCGGGATGCCAGTAATTAACTCACCTTGATGTGCTCCGCTTTGTAAATCACTACCACCCATAGCTTGACCACCGCTGTTGTTTGATTTTAAAAGAAATGTTGAACTTGATGACCCAGCGTTTGGTGTTTGTAATAAAAAACCATGGTTTTTATACATCCCAAAATAACCGCCAGCATCTGTACTTAAATAAACACCATTAACCGCGTTAAGAAACGCACTACCACCACCTAAATCAAGATAACTTCCGTTACCAGATAATTTTGCAGTACCTATACCAGCATTATCACCTAGTTTTAAATAATTTGTCGTACCACCATAACTTGTGCTATGATTATATAATGTAAGGTTTTGAGGATCTGAAGATAAATCTAAATAATTTGTTGTTGAATTACCAGATAAAACATCGTGTACCATTATAGGTGAACAACCATATAAATTGTGTACGTATAAATCATTAATACAACTACCTGAAGTATTACCAGTAAAACTACCACCACCACCTGTAGGTGCTTGCCAAGTGGCATTACCGTCAGTGTCAGAAGTTAAAACATAACCACTTGATTCATTTCCGTCTTTATATTGAAAAGTTCCTGTGGTTCCTGTACCACCAATTTGTAAATTTGAAGTTGGCATTTCAGTACCATCAGGGTTTAAAGACAATCCTAAATACGCACTTGTATTATTATCACCTTTCAATACCATCCCACTCTTTCCGTTAAATTCCCACCAAAAAGTTGAAGCTGGGTCTGTAGCGGCAGCATTGAACACCATACCTTCACTTGTATTATTACCCCTTAAAATAATTTTATTTCTATAAAAATTATTACCAGTTAATGGGGTTAGTAGCCTATTTGTTTGTGACCCACCAACCGCCAATAGACAGTCTACAGATAAATCATTAATCATACGGATACTTGTAACACCACTAGGGTTAGTGTTAGTAGATATAAATCCTTGTTGCCCAACATTGTCGTGTATACTAAAAATACCTCTAAAGTTACCAGTTGAAGGTATAGTTGTTAACGAATCAGATACCATCATTTTATTAGAATTGACTATTGTTTCGCCACTAACATGAAATTTTACTGTAGGTAATAAACCAATTCCAACATTACCCCCACCTTCCACCATTATAACATCATCCGCTGAAGTTGGTTGGATGTGAATTGGTGAACAACCGTGAATATTTGTAACATATAAATCTGTTATACAAGAACCTGTACCACCAGTAAAAATAGGTGTGATAGAAGATTGTGATACACTTTTAATATATCCTCCACTATCTATTACTAATACATTATCTGTTGTTGTTCCTGCTGATAATGGTATTAAAAAATTTAACTCACTGTTTAAAGCAAAGTTTCCGGCATCTACTTGTATAGTACCACCAGAACTTGGACAAGAAACTAAATTGTTAACATATAAAGGTGATGTACAACCTGATACGGACCAACTAATACCACTAATCGGACCCCAACCAACAGTACCATCATTATCTAATGAAGTGGCCACTAAACCTGGAAACGCGTCTTTATAAATTCTAAAGTTACCTGTATAATTTATATTTGTATCACCTGATAATGTTATTGAAGTTCCTGTATATTGAACTATTTGTCTATCTTCCCAATTGGGTCTTGTAAAAAAAGGATTTGGCATGTTATATAACTGTAATTCCTAAAGGTCTGTATTGTAATGCTTTATTTAATTGTTCTGCCTCATTTGCTTTACGTGTTAACATAGCATCAGGTCTTAACCTTTCTAATCTAGTATTAAGTCTTTCCATTAAAACAACTTTATCGTCTTTTGATTCACTTAATAAAGATTCATAGTCCATTGTAACTTCAGCATCTGTAACACCTAAGTGACCACCAAATTTACCACGAACTCTACCAAGGGTTTCTTTACATAAAGCGGTAAAATAATCCCTAACCCATTGTTTTGAGGGTGAATTTAATTCTGTAAAATTTACAACGTCTACTGGAACGTCTGACGGTAATTTAATAATATCTTTGTTTGCGTTTAAACACCTTTGTCTATCTTCGTCTGAAGTAGTTTCATAATACCAATACCAAACTTTAGAACCTGTGGCGTTAATACTACCACCGCCACCTGGTGAAAATCCTCCACCAAAAGCTATTCTACTACCTGGAGGTGGTGATAAGTGTAATAATTTAGTTCCATTTGGCCCACCTGTAACCCAATAAGTTAATTCAGAACCAATAAGTCTTTGTTTTAAATTGTAATCAGCGTTTCTTAATACGGTATCGTATGATGGTGATAAATAAAAACCACTACCACCAAATCCCCCACCCATAGAACCATAAGGTAATTGACCAACACCCCCACCAAATCCAAAATCACCAAATCCGTTATTAGCGAATAAAGCGTAATTTATTGTTGATGGTTGAAAATAAAGTACTTCGTTTAATTCACGTCCGGCTGGTATTTGATAAACTTGTTGTCCGTTTTGTAATACAACATAATCTTGTTTTAATTCCCAAGGACCCCTAGCTTGTAGACCAACAATTTTTGAATATGCATAGGTGAAAGAATCTTCATAACCTAAACTTCTTGTTGTTAAAGCATTCGCTAAATCTGTGGTATTAATATTTAGACCATCTAAAGATGACCATTGTGTTTCTATTAACCATTCATTTATATATGAAGAATGGTCTTCTATAGCTATTTCCAATAAAGTACATAGTTGTTCATCGTCCAACTCAATCTTTCTAAGTGGAGCACCTAATCTGTGTTTAACTTGGCGAAATACTTTTTGTTTTTCTGATTCATCTATTATAAGTGCCATTATCGCTTTTATTTGATAAATATCTATTTATTAGATAATATCATTATAAAAGTTATAGTTATTCAATAGAAGTTTTAAATAGGTCAATAAAGTCATCAGATATGTCAATATTTTTATTTTCTTCACCCATTATTTTACTAATAACTTGTTTTTTTCTGTTTAACATTTCATAAATTTTCTCTTCAATTGTATCTTGAAATATTGGGTAGTATATGTTAACAGTTTTATCTTGTGAAATCCTGTAATTTCTATCTTCAGCCTGTTGATGGTTTGATGGGACAAAATCTATATCGTGGAATATTGTTGTATCTGAGGCTGTTAATGTTATAGCAGAACCTGCTGAAATAATATTACCAATAAAAACTCTTTTGTTTGGGTTGGTTTGAAATTCATCTATGGATTTTTGTTTTTCTTTTTCATTCATTTCACCATTATGACAAACAGCAATATCACCCAACTCACCTTTTAATTTTTTTAGTGATTCAGTAAATACGGTAAAAATAATAATCTTTCTATCTTCAGATTGTTCTAAAAAGTTATTAACCATATCTAATGTTAAAGGTACTTTTTGTTCTGAAATAAATTTACGTAAAATTACCATCTCAGTCATTTGTCTAGCTGGACCTAATTTTCTACCTTCAAGTTTTAACCATTCAACGTATTCATTAAATGCGTTATCATAACCTTTCCTATCATCTAACTCTAAATAAAATGGTGAGATAATTTTTGGTGGTAAATCTAAATGGTCTTCTTTTTTTCTACGTAGGATGTAATTCTTAGTTTTAATATGTAATTCTTCTAAGTTTGACGCTCCATCAGTTAACCAAATTCTTTTAACCTTTCCTGATGCTAATTTTTTATTAAACGATTTAGCCGCACAATAACGATAAGCAAAGTGTTGGAAATTATCTACCACAGGTATTTTACAAACTTTTAATAAGTTATAATAATCCATTGGTCTATTAGCAATTTGTGTTCCTGTTAGTAACCAAACCCTTTCAATATTTTCAGAAATTTGAGCCACTATTTTTCCACGAATACTAGATTTGTTTTTAATCATATGAGCCTCGTCAACAATTAGTAAATCAAACTTTTCTTCATTTATAAAACTTTTAATTTCTTCTTTTTTTCTTTTATCTTCAATTTCATGAAATCTATTTAAAATATCATAATTAATGATGGTAAAAACTTTTGGTTGCCAAAATCCTGACTTAACAATAGTAACCATTTCTTCATCGATATATTCAGTTATTTCACGGAACCAATTGATTTTGGCATTTGCAGGACAAATAACTAATATTTTTTCTGACCCAGATAACAAAGCTGCCGCAATGGCCGATTTTGTTTTACCTAGACCCATATCGTCAGATAAAATACTTTTATTTTTCTTTAATAAAAATTTTATAGCCGATTCTTGATGTTTAAATAAACTACGATTTTTTTTATTTATTTTATTAACCGAATCAAAATTAACTTCTAAATCTTCATAAGGTTCATAAAACATATCGGTTAATAACTGTGTTTTTGGTATGTGAAAAAGGATTGATTGTTTTTGATTTTTATATAACTTACCTTTAACATGATATGATTTATCGTTTTCAGTTAAAAATTTTTCAACAAAAACTCTTTCAGGTATATTTTTTAGTTCGTATTTTTCTTTTAATTGTTCCCCTAAATAAGGTGTAATATCTACAACCCTATTAATCTCCATCGTATCTCTTTCATGATTATCTTCTATGTAAGAAATTTGACTGCTTGTAAGCACAAAAAACCCTTCAGAATCCAATCTTTTTTTCATTTTTAAGATATGATCGTTATCTCCTGAATAATTACGAATTTTTTCTAATGTCGTTTTATTCTTTAATTTAGTTAAATCTACCATAAGACAAAATAAATATAGGCGTTGATTGTGAAAAATAAAGAAAATAGAGATTTATCAAATATTTATTAAAAAAGTATACTATGGCTAAGAAGAAATTTCCGGTTCAACGTATGGGCAAATTTTATGACGAGATTGATTTTAGTCTTGAAAATGAAATGGCCCGTGAACACCTAGAAGGTGATTTAAATATTGTGGTTGTTTTGTTTCAAGTAGACAGAAAAGAAACTTTAGTCGATGATGTTTATGGTGAGGCCAAATCAAAAGAGATTAGATTTAAAGCACCTAAAGAATTAAGAGTTCATTTAGCTTTAGAGGAGGCTCAGAATAAAACATACTCTGGTGGTATGAACAGATATTTAGATTATGGGCAGTTAGTTTTTCATCTTTTCCAAGAACAGTTGGAAGAATTGAGTTGTGAGATTTCCTACGGTGACTATATTGGGTTTCCCGATAAAGAGGATAATATAAAATACTTTACAGTAACTAACGATGGTAAGATATTTTCAGATAATAAACATACAAGAAATGGTTATAAAGGTTACTATAGAACAGTAACTTGCGTGACAGCAGATTCAGATGAATTTTCACCAAACTATTAAAAATGGCGTTACCTAAAAAAATAAAAAAAAATATAAACGTAAAAGTTGTTGAACCAGATAGTGGTCCAGAAGCCTATATTCAAGGTTATCTAGATAAAAATCCTGGTAACTTACCTCGTGGTATTGATTTCACTGATTTAGATGATGGATTTGTTAGTTGGGCTAACACAACTTTAGAAGTAATTGTAGAAGGTGAAAAAGTTCCTTTTTCTTTTTTAACCGCTCAAAGATGGTCAGAATTTACTAGAACTTGGCAATCTTCAGATAAATATAAAAATATTAAAATGCCTTTTATTTCTATCGTAAGGAAACCTGATGCTCAACCTGGTACAAATCCAGCTGATTTTAATATACCGTTAAAAGATTATCAAATACCTATTTCTGTCATACCTACTTGGGATGGTAATAAAAAAGGCGCAAACATATTCTCAATACCACAACCTGTTGGTGTTGATTTAACTTATACTCTTAGATTTTTCACTTATAGAATGAGTGAGTTAAATTTATTAAATCAAAAAGTTTTAACTTCTTTTGCTTCAGCTCAATCTTACGTAAACATTAAAGGACATTATTTTCCTATTATGTTAGAAAGTATTGGTGACGAATCAACAATAGATGATATTGAAGGTAAAAGATATTATGTTCAAACTTACGAATTAAGAATGATGGCTTATTTATTGGATGAGGATAGATTTGAAATTAAACCAGCTTTAGAAAGAGCTATAATGTCATATGAGGTTGTAGATAAAAAAGCTAGAGTTATTACAAATTTTATTAAAGATGAAAGTTTAAACGATAAAACTATTGCTTGTATTATACAATTTATGCCAGGTTCACCAACCACAGTAACATTTAAAGCTGATGGTATCACACAATTTGTATCGGTAGAATTAAGTTCTAACGTAAGTTCAACCGCATTTTATGTTAACGGAAGTCCTGTTTCACTGCCATTTTCTGTTACAGAAAATGATTCAATATCTTTAAACATAGTTAGAACGGTTTCTACTCAGTTCTCTGAGATAACACTAAGAGGAGTAATGCCAATATAATGAGTAATTTTTGTGGTAATAGTGATTCGATTAAATTTATTGTTGTAGAACCAATACAAAGTATTACCATTACTGGGGATACATTTGTTACAGGTTTTACATATTCAAACGGTAATTTAACCATACTTCAAAACCAAGGTCAACTACCATTAAGTGTTAATTTACCTATACATAACGGTAATAGATGGTATATACCATCTGGTATCACAGTAACAGTTACACCAGGATTTCAATATTTTGTTTATGGTGATATGTACATTGATGGTACATTGGAACTTGAATTAGATAGTCAGTTAGTAGTATTAAATGGTGATTTAATTTTAAGTAGTACTGGTACTGTTATAGGTCTTGGTACACCATATCTGATTACTTTACCAGATACACAAATATCTAATGTAACTTATAACAACGATGTTTTAACAATAACTGAAACAAATGGTGATATTTTTACGGTTACAATACCAACGTTCTCAGGTAATACCTCAGGTAATTGTATCACAGATTTATATGTTTCAAATTTAAATTCATGTTCACCATTACATATTCAACCTGTTAATACAGGTGATGTTTATATTTCCGAAAACGGTGGAAATGTTGGTATTGGTACGAGTTCTCCTTCTGAATTATTAGATGTTAATGGTAAAATAAAAACCACTAACTTCCAAATGACATCTGGAGCTACTAACGGATATGTATTGAGTTCCGATTTTTTAGGGAACGCAATGTGGATTCCGGGTTCAAGTATTAGTGGGGTAACTTCTGTAGATACTTTTGTAACTGGTTTTACATTTAATAATACCACATATGATTTAACAATATCACAAAACGAAGGTCAACCCGATAAAGCTATTAATTTAGGTATATTAGCACAGGATGTTAATGTAACAGGTGGTACGTATAACCCATCAAATGGTGTTGCAACATTTTATAACAATATAGGTGGATCATTTAATGTTAGTGGTTTTATAACAGGCTTTACTGATATCCATTTAAGTGCTGTAACATACAACACATCAACAGGTGTATTAAAACTTACTGAAACTGATGGTACACAATTTAGTGTTTCAGGACTTAAATTTACAGGGAACACTTCTGGTGATTGTATTACAGATATATACACTTCAAATATTCATTCATGTTCACCATTACGTATTAATCCGTTAGACGAAGGTGATGTTTATTTTGGTTCTACAAATGGTATTACCATAGATTTATCAAACAAAAGAATTGGTATTGGAACATTGTCACCTTCTGAGAAATTAGAAGTTAGTGGTAAAACAAAAACCGTTAATTTCCAAATGACTTCAGGAGCGACGAATGGGTATGTACTAAGTTCTGACTCTTCAGGTAATGCTACATGGATTCCGGGTTCAAGTATTAGTGGTATAACCGATACTTTTGTAACTGGTTTTACATTTAATAATACCACATATGATTTAACAATATCACAAAACGAAGGTCAACCCGATAAAGCTATTAATTTAGGTATATTAGCACAGGATGTTAATGTAACAGGTGGTACGTATAACCCATCAAATGGTGTTGCAACATTTTATAACAATATAGGTGGATCATTTAATGTTAGTGGTTTTATAACAGGCTTTACTGATATCCATTTAAGTGCTGTAACATACAACACATCAACAGGTGTATTAAAACTTACTGAAACTGATGGTACACAATTTAGTGTTTCAGGACTTAAATTTACAGGGAACACTTCTGGTGATTGTATTACAGATATATACACTTCAAATATTCATTCATGTTCACCATTACGTATTAATCCGTTAGACGAAGGTGATGTTTATTTTGGTTCTACAAATGGTATTACCATAGATTTATCAAACAAAAGAATTGGTATTGGAACATTGTCACCTTCTGAGAAATTAGAAGTTAGTGGTAAAACAAAAACCACTAATTTCCAAATGACTTCAGGAGCGACGAATGGGTATGTACTAAGTTCTGACTCTTTAGGTAACGCCATATGGATTCCGGGTTCAAGTATTAGTGGTATAACCGATACTTTTGTAACTGGTTTCACTTATTCAAATAACAATTTAACTATTAATAGAAACCAAGGACAATCACCTTTAACAGTAAATGTTAGTGTGATGACAGGTTTAACTGTTAATGGTGGATTAACAGTTACAGGTAACACATCAGTTAAAGGTATAACAGGTACTTCAGCAGTATTTTCAGGCACTGGTTCAAATATACTTACAGTTATTGGTTCTGGTACAACATCACCAATATTTAAAGTACAAGGTTCTAGTGGTGAATTATTTAGTATTACCGATTCTTTAACAGGTTCTTTATTTAGTGTAAATGATATTTCTGGATTACCAATATTAGAGGCATTTTCTGATAATACAATATTGATGGGTAGTTATTTAGCCCCATCGTTAAATACAACCACAAAAGTAACGGCAAATGCTGGAGTAACTCCGATTTATTATATACCTACAAGTGCTTATACAGGTTCTTTTTATGATTATACTGTTATGAGTAGTGTTGGAGCTAGAAGTGGTAACATAATGTCTATATGGAGTGGTACAAGTGTTAACTACACAGAAACAACTACTACAAGTATTGGTGATACAAGTGGGATAACTTTTTCAGTTTCATTATCAGGTAGTACAGCTATGTTATCAACATCAGCTAATACAAATTCTTGGACTGTGAAAACAATAATAAGAAGTATATAAAATGTCTTTTAATTTTTCACCAAAGATAGTTCAAAATGGTATGGTTTTAGCTTTTGATGCCGCTAATATAAAATCTTGTTTTAGTGGTTCAACTACTTGGACTGATTTAAAAAGTGGTCTTACAACAACATTTAAAAGAAAAATAGCTCCAGGTTCAGCAATTACAATAGTACCAACATTTGACAGTTCTAACGGCGGTAGTATTTATTTTAATGGTGTTAGTATATTTTCTGGTGACGGTGTTTATTTACCGACTGGTGAAACATTAACAAATTTAAGTAGTCAAGTAACATTATCCGTTTGGTTTAAAAAACCGTACAATTCCTCTTACGTTGAAGCTCCCGCTAGTAAAGGGTTTAATGGAGGTTCATATACACAATCATATTTAATTTACACATTAAATAACGGTGTTTACGGTAGAATTACAACAAATACTATTGGTGGTTATACTGATATCGGAACAACTTTCACTAATGATGTTTGGACTAATGTATCATTAACATATAACGGAACTACCATGGCTTTATATTTAAATGGTGTTTTAAAAAATTCATCAGCCAAAAGTGGCCCATTAATGAACGGTACGATAGATTTTCATATTGGTTGTATGGTTAATATGGCTGCCGGTGTAGGTGCTGGTCCAGATAAAACTAGTGAATTTATGGTTGGTAATATAGCGAATGTATTATTATACAACAGAGGTTTAACTTCATCAGAAGTATTACAAAATTATAACAGTTTAAAACCAAGATTTGGATTATAATGTCAGGAAGAGTGTCATATTATGGTGGAATAGTTAAAGACGGTTTAATGTTAGATTTAGATGCGGCTAAATTAGATTCTTATAATAGAATAGGAACCACATGGAATGATATAAGTGATAATAAAAATAGTGGTACTTTATTAAATGGACCAACATTTAATTCTGATAACGGTGGAAGTATAGTATTTGATGGTGTTAACGATAAAGTACAACTTTTATCAAAATTATTTCAAGGGATAAATAATTTTACGTTCACATGTGTAATTAAAAATATTAAAAGTACTTATACCTTTTATGGTGGTCCCATATATACAGAATGGACAACTGGTGCTGGTATAAATAATACTGTTGGTTTTGGTATAGGTGAGAGTGCTAGTGGTGGAGCTGTATCAAGTACCCCATTCAAAGTATCTATGTTCTATCAAATATCAAATGTGGTTTGGCAAGTTTATTCAAACGCTACAATACCAGTTAATACAACCTGTCATTTAACATTTATGAAAAACGATAACATGGCTTATATCTATATAAACGGTGTTTTAGATTCTACAAATGTTACATCAAGTGGTGTTTTAGACACAAGAACAAATAATCCTTTAATAGGTAGTGTTGGGTATGGGGCTTATTTTAACGGAAATATATATACCATATCGGCATACAACAGAGCACTTTCATCAGACGAAGTTTTACAAAATTATAATGCATTAAAAGGAAGGTTTGGACTATGAGTACTATAGAAGGTGGCGGTTATATTGTTAGAAACGGTTTAATTTTACATTTAGATGCTGCCAATACTAAAAGTTATGTTAGTGGAAATACTACATGGAATGATATGAGTACCAAGCAAATAAATGGTACATTAACCAATGGGCCAACTTTTAGTCAATCTAATAATGGCGGTATTGTTTTAGATGGGGTTAATAATTATATATCCATCGGAAATAATTCTAATTACTATTTTAACGGTTTAAACCCTTTTACATTGTCTATATGGTTTAAACCTAATGAAATAAAATTTAGTGGTTTAATATCTAGATTTAATAGTGGTGTAGTTGGTAACTACTTTTTATCTCTTGAGTCTGATGGTAGTATAAATTTTCACAGAGAAAAATCACCTAATTATAACTTATTTTCCACACAAAAATTAACTACAGGTAATACATATAATATTGTTGCCGTTTATGATGGTGTAAATACTAACATATACATAAATAATGTCTTAGACGGTTCAATATCTTCTGGAAACATAACAGCAAATCAATCTAATATACAATTATTTATTGGTGCTTTTCAAACAAGTGGTTCGGCAACAAATACTTTAAATGGTACAATTTATTGTACTAAAATATATAATAGGGGATTATCATCAGTAGAAGTATCACAAAATTATAATACGTTAAAAGGAAGATTCGGTCTATAAATAAAATTACAGATATATTTATAGTTAAATAATATTGGATAGTGAAAATATTTAAACATGGCAAATGAATTTATAATAAAGAACGGTTTTATTTCTCAGGGAAATTCCACAGTTACAAACGATTTAAATATTAGTGGTAATGTTGGTATCGGCACATCTTCGCCTTCAACAAAGTTAGAAATTAAAGGTTCAACTATAGGTGTAGGGACCAACATTTTTAAACTTACTCCTGTTTCTGGCACATCTTCAACAGTATATAATGATTCTGGACAGATTGTTATTAAAAGTGATTCACAAGAACAACAATTAGTTGTCGGTTCATCAACTGTTGCGGGTTATTATGGAGGAGTAGATATTCAAGGTCAAAGTATTTCACTGTTAAAATTTACATTGGCAGGATCTGAAATTGGAAGAACGTGGCATGCAGCATCAGATTTTAATATAAGACACAGTGGTACTTTACAACTTAGACGCCATTCCGATAATTATATTTATACAAATGTTGACAGTACAAATGGAAATTGGTTATTTCAAATTCCTACAGGTGCACCAACAACCCCATATAGTAATGTTAAAATAGGGGTTATTGGTGATAATTCAAACAGTACTGCATATGGTTTAAAAGTTCAAAATAGTGGTGGAACTGATAATTTTGTTGTTAGAAATGATGGTAATGTTGGTATTGGAACATCATCTCCTTCTGAGAAGTTAGAAGTTAGTGGAAAAATAAAAACCGTTAACCTACAAATAACATCTGGGGCGACGAATGGGTATGTACTAAGTTCAGATTCATTAGGTAATGCTACATGGGTAGCGGCATCAGTTGTACCTTCTTGGTTAGAAAGTAATGCTACTGATTTAACAGTATGGAATAATGGTAAAGGTAATATTTTTTCAAACACATCATTTGGAGATTCATCTTTAAAATCTAACACTACTGGGTCTTATAATACTGCTATTGGGTATAGTTCATTATATAGTAACACCACTGGTGTGGCTAATACTAGTGTTGGTAACAGTTCGTTACAATCTAATACTTCTGGTGGTAATAATACAGCTCTTGGTTATACCACATTGACAAGTAATACAACAGGTAATAATAATACTGGTATTGGGCAATCTTCATTATATAGTAACACTACTGGGTCTTATAATACTGCTATTGGGTATAGTTCATTATATAATAATACAACTGGTTATAATAATATAGGGTTAGGGTATGGCACTTTAAATTATAATATAACAGGTGGTTATAATATTGCTGTAGGTGATACCGCTTTATTTAATAATACTACAGGTAGTAATAATACCGCTTTTGGTGGTAACGCTTTATATAGTATTACTACAGGTAGTAATAATGTTGCGTTAGGGACTGCCACTTTAACTAATAATGTTCTTGGTGGTGGCAATGTGGCGATAGGTTATAATTCATTACTTAATAGTACTATATCAAATAGTACAGCAATTGGGACTGAATCGATGCGTTCTAATACAACAGGATACTATAATGTTGCGGTAGGATATCAATCTTTATATACTAATACAACAGGATTTGATAATGTAGCAGTAGGATATCAATCATTATACTATAATAGATCTTCTTATAATATTGGAATTGGTAGTAACGCACTTTATAATAATACTACTGGTTTACAAAATATAGCCGTAGGTTTTGGTGTATTAAGAAGTAATACTACAGCAAACTATAATATTGGTATCGGTACAAATGCATTAGTTAATAATACAACAGGTGATGGTAATGTCGCTATTGGTAGTAGTGCGGCATCAACCAATACTACTGGAAGTGGTAATGTTTCTGTTGGTTATACTTCTTTATATAGTAACACAACAGGTGCGGCCAATGTTGCAATTGGAGGTAATGCATTATTTTATAATACAACTGGAACTGAAAATACTTCTGTTGGAAGTTCCTCATTAAATTTAAATACAACTGGTTCACTAAATTCGGTTTTAGGTGCTGGAGCTTTATTACGTAATACAACAGGTAGTTATAATACCAGTATTGGTTATAATACTTTATATAATAATACAACTGGTTACGGTAATACCGCATTGGGTTACCAAAGTATACGTGGAACTTCTACATCTTATTATTTAACGGCTATAGGATTTAACTCTTTATATAGTAATAGTACTGGAGCTTTTAATAATGCTTTAGGGGCTGGTGCTTTATATAGTAACTCAACAGGTAGTAATAATGTTGCGTTAGGATACCTTACTTTACAGGTTAATACTACAGCAAGTGGTAGTACTGGTGTTGGTAATCAATCATTACAAGCTAACACAACAGGTGGTGGTAATACCGCTATAGGATTTTCTTCATCATTTAGTAATACTACTGGATCTAATAATGTTTCAGTAGGTATTAATGCGTTATATAGTAATACTACTGGTACTCAAAATATAGGAATTGGGGCCAATGCATTACAATATAATACTACTGCTAGTTATAACACTGCTATAGGACATGGTGCGATGCAAACTAATACTACTGGATATAATAATACATCAGTTGGGCGTACATCATTATTTTCTAACACTACAGGGTATAATAATGTCGCTATTGGTTACACTGCGTTATATACTAATACAAGTGGGTTTAGAAATATTGGTATTGGCTTTGAATCTTTATATTTAAACACAGATGGGTACTCAAACACAGCCATAGGTTATGGTATTATGTACACTAATACAAGTGGTTTTGCTAATACAGCTGTTGGTATGTTAGGATTAAGAAATAATACAATAGGTGATTCAAATGTGGCTATAGGGTATGGTTCAGCATATAATAATACTACTGGTAGTTATAATATAGGGATTGGCTATTATTCATTTTTTTCCAACACCACAGGGATAGGTAATACAACTGTAGGTTTCAGTGCTTTAGAAAGTAATACTACAGCATTTTATAATACTTCTATGGGATACCAATCTTTGCAATACACTACAACAGGTGGTCAAAATACTGCTATCGGTAGAAATGCTTTACAAAATAATACCACTGGTACTACAAACTCTGCTATAGGTGTTTCTACAGATAGCGGAAACTTTAGTGGTTCGGTAATATTGGGGTATGCCGCAACAGCAACAGCAGATAATCAATTTGTTGTAGGATCAACAGTAACTAACGCTGGGACAGTATCATCTGAAGTGAATGCATCTACTAAAGTATGGAATGTAGTTATTAATGGGGTAGCAAGAAAAATATTGTTAGCTTAATAACTTAAATAAAAATATTTACTTTATAAAAATTAAAATTAAAATAAAAATTAAAATTATGGAACTAAACTTAACAGAAGAACAAATTATAAAATCGGTATCAGCGGCCTATGATAGTGTCGCTTTAATTACAGAATTAAGAGCTAAGACTTCTTTAACTGAAGAAGAAACTTCTAAACTATCACGTAATGTAGAACATATTAAAATTATGTTAGAAAAAGAATGGTTTCATAAAGCATTAACAACGGAACAAAAAACAGAATTAGAAGCAATTTAATTTATATAAAAAAATTATGACACCAGAAGAAGCAACAAAAGTAATTGAACAAGCCTTAAATCAAGGTTTTACAAAAGGAGCATATAGTTTACAGGATGCGGTAGTTATTGTAGAAGCATTAATAGTATTGAATCCAAATAAAGACCAAATAAATAATACCTTATAGTTAACCCTCATCATATAAATCCTTTTTAGGTTTTATAACATTAGGTTTTTCTTTACATCTTTCACGGATTAATTTTTCCACAAAAGAAAACATTTTAAGTCC
>Ga0209596_1002448_pt1 | contig 15324 bp, 30 predicted proteins | sample M_130807_MF_Meta_FD_187314 | JGI IMG/M metagenome (GOLD analysis project Ga0209596, IMG submission 187314) | Freshwater microbial communities from Lake Montjoie, Canada to study carbon cycling - M_130807_MF_MetaG (SPAdes) (version 2) | ecosystem: Environmental > Aquatic > Freshwater > Lake... | reverse complement strand
GTAGTCTCGAAAATATGAAGGAGTGGCAATATTAGGAGGTAAGTCAACTAGTGTGCTGACTAGTTTTCTAGCTTGTTTATTGTTCATGGAGTATCTCCTAGGTTATTTAAGAAATCATCATCTAAGTTTGTTGGGAGGCTCTGAGAGACATTTGCAGGTTTGGGGATGGGGTTTGCGGGTACCTTCCCGGGGAAACTAGATGTTCCAGGGATAACTACAGAGGATATAGTATCTTGTGGTGTGACAGGTTCAGTAGTGATTACTGGCTCTTTAGGGGCTCTCAGACGTTGTTCTTCTACTGTCCTTATATTAGATAAGGATTCCGCTAAACGCTTTATAGAGAACCTTGGGTACTTGTGCATATCGATTTCAGCTTTAGAGTCTAAGGCTATTGCAATGCCAAAGAATCTACTCATATCAGCACTTTCATCGATGACTTGTCTGTAGGTTAGATTATTGTAGAATTCAGTAACAGTAGTTGTAGACCAGCCTATTCTCCATTTCTTTGTTAAATAGGCATATACATCATTCTCAGCTTTCTTTAGACTTGCCATTTTAATTGCCCCTTATGTTTAGATTAATATATACTCCATAATTATATATTGCTCCCTTTAAGCTAAACAGTCAAGTCTTTTTAATTACTACCATTCATTATCTGGATGTAGGTCTTCTGGGTGTAGGAATATATCTGGGCTCATATGATTGTAATATACTGTAAGATTGTAACAACTAATATCAGTGTCTATCATTCTTTCTTCAACCATACACATTGCTGTATGTAGTGTACTAGCTGTACATCTTACCAGTTTACTAGTATATAAAGGAATACAAGCTAGTAAAGTTACAGTATCTACAATAATATATTCTTTTGGAGGATGTTTAAGTGTTTTATATTGCTTACTTAAAGCAGTTCCAATTACCAAGGCAGGCTCACTATGGGCTGGAGAAAAACTCAAACCCATATGTTGACAAGAACTATAAGGAGAACCTAAGAACATAGACAATGGGCAACGAGGTATAGGTTTAATTTCTTTAACTTTACCTAGAGTTACTACTTTACCCATTTTTATTGTTTTCCTTTAGTGTTTTTAATCTTTTTTATCAACTTAAACATACCCTAGTCCTTTCGTTTGACATTAAAGCCCCAGTCATGCTTAGAAGTAAATCTGCTGGGGGCGGCAGGGGACTCTTCTAGCCATTCAATGTCATCCTCTAAATCAAAACTCAAAGGAATGATGTTGCCTTGTTTTACTTGCGCCATCGCCTCTAATACAGTAGCACTAATAGTTTCGTCTTTGGTGACTGTTTCTCGATCGTCTAAATCTTTTCTTCCTGATTTAATCTGATGAACTACCATTGCTAAATGAGATATAGCATTATCTAAATGGTGGGTATATATGGGAGACCCATCTTTTGCTGTCTCTACATTTATATCTTCTCCTCCCATGTATTTAAATATATGTCTAATAACTGCACTTAAGTGTGCTTCACAAAGTGGTACACCTTTCTTCCAGTTATGTTTTTCATAACCTTTCTTCAGGCCGCACACCATCCCTTCAGTAATCCCTTCTAACATTTGTAATGTTACCATATCAACTGGTAACTTCCCTGTAAGATCTTTCTTTCCGCCTGATGTAAATGCTTTCATTCTTTATCTCCTGGTATTATAAGAGCTGTAATAGCGGCAGCTATTGCAAATGGTAATAAAAATAATCCACCTACTATTAGCATAATCCCTGTTGTTGTATATAAGAACAATAATAATCCTTCCATATTATTTCTTCCTCTTCTTAATAATTGGGCTTATGGGTAACTTTATTATAGTAACTCTATCATTCATACTACTGATGCTTTTAGCCGCAGCATGAAATGCCAGTTTAATTCTATCTTCATAAGTAAAATCTGGTATTAATAAATCTTTTAATGCAGTAAGTGCCACATGTACATATGTGCCACCGGAGCCATCAAACAATGGACTATATTTCATTTCCTCCATACTAACCTTCCTAGTGCCGGCATAGTCCCGAAACTTATCTATGATTAGAATTTCAGGGGCACCTTTAATATCATCAATAACGTAGATAGTTGCCTGGCTTGGCATCTTGGTAAGTACCTCTGACTCCATTACGAGTTCATATAGGGCGTCCATGCCAGTGATAGCTTCTAGTTTATGTAATAGGTAATCCGTAGGAGATACCTCCCCAACAGTAACATAATGCCTTCCATGGGGCCTTGTCGCCGTAGGGCCAAAAGAGAATATCTTTTGATTGTGGTCCGATATAATCGTATCGTCGGATGTTACCCGTTGATCTGCTACCAGATATAAAGTGTCTTGTCCTTCACATAAAGCTCTACTTATTAAAATTGCTGTCATGGTCTATAATCTCCAAATTTAATTCTTGGGCCATATATTCTATTAGCTGCGACCTAAGTGTCTCATTAAACGTTACCATGTGATGAACAACGGTAAGCAGATGATTAAATACTAATACATCTCCAACGGCGTTGTCAAGGTCGGGATCTGATACTTCCCAAGTAATAACTTCATCCCAATCTTCTGCCGAGGATAGAGTATCTACTTCTCTGACAATGTCAATTGAATAGGTTTTTGGAAGGGCGTTTAGGGCCCTTAGATATTGTATATCTTCTAGATTAACTATCTTTCCCATTTCTTCGTGCCCCTATTTTAATTGCCCAACCTACGCCACATTTGGCACATCTAAATCTAGCAGACTCTACCCCATCCTTAGAAAATCTAGAGCCATTTCCATGTACTTGAAATCCATGGCAGTCTGGGCATACTGTACTCTTCCCATGAATTAACATATCTATTTTCTTTGGTAACTTGACATGGCCTAATAATTTAAAGAATACTAATCTATTTATTTTAACATCATGACAACCATATTTTAATAGATAGTTTGCTCTTTCTATATCATTATTCTTTAAGATTGCTAACCAATCTCCAAAGTTTGTCTTAGTTTTACCAGGTACCCCCAAAGCTTTTGCTATATAATCTAAACGATAAGAGTTTAAATAGAAAGCTTGTCGTGCTAATAACAATGTATCTAAAGTCTTTACAAATTTACTTCCTGTTGGTGCTTGTCCATTTAATAATGCCCTACCTGCAATCCAACGTAAGTCAAATTTCTTTACGTTATGTCCTACAATTATATCAGCTTCTTCTATTAGTTTAGTAATAACAGTAATTAATTTACTGTCATCTTTCTTCTTAATGTCAGATAATTTACCATGTACTTTAGCCTCATTATTCCAGGACCATTGGGCAGACAGTATAAATCTTTCCTGTAGGATTGCTCCCGCATCTACATTAAGTTTATATCCTGTCTGCCATACTGCCGCTATATTTGGCATTGTTTCTATGTCTAAGAACAATATCTTTAATCCTTGCGGTATTTTCATTTTATTATTCCTTTTCTAGATACATATCACTAGGTCTTTTACCCGTTTTTTTAAGGGCAGTGCACATCTTAACTGCACTTGTTACCCTTTCCCTGGAAGATGGGTGGTCGCTAGAGGCTAACTCACTTCCTGGTAATCCTTGAATTAGTACTAACGTGGCCCAGTCCTGGGAATTTATATCACAATCATATCCAGCTTTATACATCAACTCGATGCCATAATAGTCAGCCTCTCTTTCTGCATTTCTAGCATCTACTTCATTTGATAGGTCTTTAAAATTATCCTTGTGGGCAAGGTGGCCTAATTCGTGGGCAATTGTTCCAATTGTAAAGCTATAGTTGCCAGTATGCTTTAAACTATAGGCCAAATAGCCTGAAGTTATTGCAATTTTATCTCCACCAAAAGCAAAGGCATTAATATAGGGCACAGTAAACTCCGCAAATTCAACAGAGCCGGGGGGAAATCCTGCTGCCTCTCGTAAATGTTGTGCTATTGCCTCTACCTGTGGCGGCAAATCCACATATTCAGGACTTTGGATCTCGGTGGTAATTCCTCCTGTTCCATACATTTTTACGCTCGCCTTGGTGGCGAATGTATGGGCAAATGCAAGGAAGGCAATTGCAAATACTACAAATATTCTAAATAAAGATGCCCTGGCAATTCGTTTCATATTAATCTCCAAATTATATGTAATATAGCAGTGAAAGAAATTAAAAATAAGCCATAACCAATTATATCATATACCTTACTCATTTAGCCACTCCTCGGGTATTAGCCCTTTAGCGTATTTAAAACCTCTATCTTCACACCATTTTGCATATGTGGTCTTGCTAGTCTTACTAATTTTAGCTTTAGGATTAGTAAAAACAAATCTAATATCAAGTGTAGGATGTTGCTTTTTAATTAACTCATGCTTCATCCTGTCTTCCACTGTAAATCTGCCCTTAGACTCAATAATGATACCAGAATCTACTAGAATAAAATCAGGTGTGTATGTTCTATCCTTCTCGGGTTGCTTAAACTTAATCTTTACCTCTTCATATGTGAAGTTAACTTTTCTTTGTACAAGTTGTAAAGAAATGTTATCTTCCAGGCCTGACCTATACCCATACTTTTCAGCTATCTCTTCCTGGGTCAATGTCGTTTGCTTAGCCATATCGGGCCTCGTCTTGTTGTTCTGCTGGTTCTTCTTCTAAGTCAAGCTCCTGTAACATAGTTTGGGAGGCATTCTTAATGTAGTCTAGCTGGGTAGCAGAAAGCTTACCCATATTAGAAGCGAACCAAGTAAACACCTTTTCTTGTTCTTCAATCATTTTACATGTCCCCCAATTGTCAGCAATGTCAATACTTCTTCTAGTCTGTCACTGGCCTTGGCCTTTTCATACTCTTTAGTTACTACTTCTAATAGTTCCTTTTTAGTATGAATATCTTTTAAGATACCATAAACCTTAATTGCTCCGTATCCTTTTAGCCCTGGTATGTTATCTGAAGGGTCTCCTAGCATCATTTGTGCCATTAACCACTTATAACCTGTACCGAACAATGTAGGCTTATTCCCTGCCCCTTTCTCCAATAGTAGCACCCCTGCTGTCTCGCTGTCAACAAAGAATATAGGTCTTTTTTCTCCTGGTATATAATACCATCCTGGGTTTTGTAGTAGGTCTTTATCTTGTGACACTACAATAGTCTTACCTGGATTAGGTGCGGTTAAGTCCGCTACGGTATCATCCGCTTCCTGTCCTTCAATCATCATTGAATTGTCCATTTCTAGCAACAAAGACCTAATCAAATCATAATGTTTAGGTTTTGGTGATGTCCTATTACCTTTATATGGCTTTGTCTTCGCTATATCAAATCTAAAATTACTTTTACCTGGTGCAGAAATTACTATTATTGGTTTTTGTATCTTTACAAATACCTTTTCAAGCTTTCCAAGTACCTCATCTATGTATTCAGTAACGTTACGCTTGACAATCCTTGTGGAGTCTACGTCTTCCAACGCAAACCCCACACGGTACACAATTCCATCTGCGTCAAAAATTACACGATACATTAAAACACGCTCGACTGTGGTTCTTGTTCATCTTCTATTGATGATGAAGAATCTAAGGTAGACGACACTACGAACCCAGACGATAATGATTTAAATTTACTTTTAGTAAATGGAATCAAATTGATAACCTGAATACCAGATAATCTCATTATTCCGCCATCTTCGCCTTGGTATACGAACCCATGTACAGTTGCAGTAGAGCCATTACCGATTAGGATGTTCTTTGGTATTGGGTTACCTTTAGAATCTACCACATCAATTGTGGCTGTTTTATTTTGAGAGTTTACTGCATCTCTTTTTAAAGCAACTGAAAAAGTTCCGTCACCATTATCTTTTAGTCTTGGTTGTTCTTTTTTAGTTTTTGGGTTAAATACACTCTCTGACACATTATGTTGTTTCATAAGGTCTAAGAATTTATTAACTTGTTCTTTGTTTTCTAATTTTAAACTTAATGAGTATTGACCAGTTTTGCTATTAACGAAACTTGGTTCATGTACTCGTGCATAGTCAATGATTCCAGTGAATTGAAAGTTTTGGAAATCACTTTTAGATTTAGCTTTATTTGATTGAAAACCCATTTTAGATACCTCTTTTAGTTGTAACATTTAGTTCTACTTTCTTAGCATTTCCCCAGGTTGTACCTAAACATAGTTCAGCAACAACTGGTACTCTAAGCTTCAACACGTTTTCCATAATAGCTTTAGCATATAACGCCTCCTCTAGATTATTTACCTCTAAGTTTATTTCATCATGGATTGATGATATTATTTTAAAGCCTTGTTTATCAAGTTCAATTAAACACATCATTATTTGATCTGCAGAACTTCCTTGAATTAGTTTATTTAATGCCTTATATTCAAATGTCTGTTCTTTATTTCTATCTTCATTCCATGTAGGTTTATCTAATAATAATTTCCTGCCTCCTATTGTTTCAATGTGGCCTTTTCTTTTTAGTGAACTCTTAGCCTTTTCGTCTAATTGCTTAAGATACGGTAATCTATTATGAAAATTCTCTAATAATAACTTAGCCTGGAACATAGACAAATCTAATGACTTCGCTAATTTAGTAATTCCCATGCCATATGAAATACCTAGATTAATTGTCTTAGCTTCATTTCTACTTACTCCAGTCATATCTGCTACAATCTGATGTAAATCTAAGTCTGGGTTATTTCTATATTCTTGTACTAATAAATCTGAACCTTCTGCACTTACACAATTTGCGTAATGAACCTGTAATCTAGGTTCTTGTGCAGAGTAATCTAATGATGCCCATAACTTCCCTGGAGATGGAATATATGAACCTCTAATTAATTCTCCTATTTCTTTATGCTTTTTAGCATTTGGTATTTGCTGTAAGTTAGGACCAGAACAAGAGAATCTTCCAGTTTCTGCTCCTAGTATGTTAAATGTTGGATATATCTTACCTTTATACTTCTCTGGTAATATACTTTGTATTTCTAATATATTATCACAAAAATCTCTTGATAACTTTTCTAATATTCTATATTGAATTATCTGTTTACATATTGGATTATCTTGTTCTTCTAGCCATTTTCCTACAATTGATATATTACCTTTCTCAGTTTTAGGTAAATCTTTCATTGTCTTTAGTAATACTTGGGCTACGTCAGCTGTAGACAATGGATTAAACGCTTCATTTCCGGATATTTCTTTGAGTTCTTTTAATACTACATCTCTTTTTTTATGTAACTTAATCTTAATGTCATATAGTTTACCGGAGTCTACTCTAACACCTTCCCATCTAGCTTTAATTAATACTTTTAATAGGTCACTAAAAAATATTATCTTATCTTTTGGGATATTTGGCAAGTAAAATTCATATAATTGACTACATAAGGTTACATCTTGTTTGCAATAATCTTCTACAATCTTAGGTTCAATTTCATATAATTGCTTCATATGTCCTTTAGCATAATTATCAGCTTTAGTTTTTGATAATTTTGTTGTATGGTCTTTACAATTTATTAATTTATGTTTTAAAACTAAATCACCTAAAGTTCCACTTGTCTTTTGTGCATTTAAATACTTTTTAGATAAATAGTCTAAACTATAAGAATCTTCTGTATTGTTATATAACTTAGCCAATATAACCGTATCTACCAATATCTTATCTTTAAACCATGATACATTATCTTGATTGCGGCACATATATCCAATATCGTATTGGGCATTATGTGCAACTAAGGTATCAGCTTCATCAAATAAGGAGCTTAAGTTAAACTCACCACTAACAATGCTAGGTTCTGTAGCTTTCCACTTATATCCAACACATAAAGCCTCACCAAGACCATATGCCCAACCTGGACCAATAGTTTTTAAGTGGGGGTCATGTGTTTCAAAGTCTATTACTAATGTTCTCATGATTTTGATATGTCCTCCAAATATGAAAGGTATGCTGTATATTTATCACTTTGTGAGAATCTACCTACTGGGGTAGTACCTAACGTGTAAGAAGTAATCACATAATCCAGGAATAACTTCTGTAACATGTTCACAGTAAGAAGTGTTCTATCTTCTCTTTTCAGTAATTCATGTCTTTCCAGTATTCTTAATTGCCAATCATTGAATTGTTTCATTTAGAAATACTCCTTTTCCTTTACTTCCGGGCTTTCTATTTTAGTAAATTCAGTTATTACATGTATTTTACCAGTGTTCCGGTCATATGTAAATGTGTCACATAATGCTTCTTGCTCATATCCATACCTAGTCTTTAAAAGTCTAATTGTACGCTGTAGCTTAGTGTCTTCTTGGGTCAAGTCCCCTTCAATACCTATAATGTTATCGGAGAGCTGTGCAAGGGCCCCAGAGCCACGTAAAGCTGATCTGTTTACCTTTCTGCCCTCTTCCCATTGATTGCCTCCATTGCTAGGATTGGTCAGATGAGATACGCATACAAAACCTACATTACTGGTATTAATAAGTTCCCTAATCTTAGTTACTAGTATATCAATATCTTTACGTTCCCCTTCCTTACTTGACTGTGTTCCAGAAATTGCAATTGATATATGGTCTAAGAATATGAAATCTACCTTTTCTGATAATGCATAGTATTCCAAGACTGCCAATAGTTCTTTACTGTCTAAACTACCAAAATGGTCATGTGTTATATAGTTTTCAAACTTATCTCTAAATTCTGCTCTTTGGTTGGCAGACATTTTCCTTGGATGATTGGCATATTCTCTATCATCAAAATACATACCAGCATAATTAAAGATAGTTTTCTTCTTATCTTCTTCTAGTTTAATGTCTACAACTTTTAATCCTTTATTTACTATCATATCAAATATGATATTTGACGTAAATACTGATTTACCAAGTCCAGAACCTGCTGCAACCATGGTCAATTCGCCTCTACGTAGGCCATTTAAAGATCTATTAAGCATTGGGAATGGCAATGAGATACCTAACGGTGGCTCATAATCAAAGAATTCATCAGTTAAATCTGACATTCTGACGATACCTTTAGGTACAATGGCCTCAGCCTTTAATACGGACCATTTAAGCTCCTCTTCTTGGTTATTTATCAGCATTTCGCATGCATCTTTTCTAGGAAGCTTTACAATACGTAATTTATTCTTAGTGAATAATGGTATTACTTTGTCTCTTGCCTTATGGCCAGCGTCATCTTCATCAAAGCATATAGTTACTGTCTCATATTGAGCAAGCTTTTCATAATGATTACTGACAAACTCTACTGCACTGGATGCTCCGCCTGGCAAACTGGTGACATGGTTAAGGCTACGAGAACCGCCTCCCCCTAATGATTGGTATACTGCAATTGCATCTTCTTCGCCTTCAGTGATAATTATGTTTTTTCTAGAGGAATCATGCAAATGACTTCCAAACATATCTAATTTTTTATCAAAATTTATCCAGGTATATTCTTTGTCTGCTGTTTTTAGTTTTTGTGATACTAATTTTCCATTTTTAGTAAATGGAAATACTAGTACTGGTGTACCTTTGTGATCTTTATTTACTACAACATTAAATGCTGACACTGATTCAAAGGATAATCTTTTTTTACTTATCTCGGAAAAGTTACCGCCCATTAATAATGGTGAAGCTTTTTTATCTTGGGTGCTTTCTTGGCCTATCATTTTTTCGCACCTAAAGCACCACATTTTACCATCTTCATATACCCCTACATTCTTTTTATATTTGCCTTCACTATTACAATCTGGACATATAGTTCGATTGCTCATTTTAGTTAAAATCCTCTTCCTCTGTTTCGTCATCTTCGAACGCGCAAGCTAGACAATTTAAACACATGTCTTCTGGGCTACTATTTCGTTTAGTTAGAGATAGTTCCAATTCATTAAGTAATTTATTACATGCTACACATCTACTCATTGTATTTTTACCTTTATATTGAAACAACTTGAGTTGTATTAAATGTAAGTACTTTTACCCGCCCTTTATCTGTAACTTTTACTAGTGTTTTATCCGGTCCTCTGGTGCCTATCTTCATACCATAATACATAGTAGAGCCAATTGGGCCGCCTGTTGGAAACCCTTCCCAACCTGTTTCTCTAACGACCATGACCTTTTCTTGTGGTGTAACTGTTACAGAATATCTTATCATTTTACATTCCTTTAGTTTCTGTGTGAAACTTATTATCAATAAAAGATAATGAAATTTCTGTTATATCACTATTCGAAGGATACTCAAACATTACATCTTTCAATTTATTGTTCAAAATTCCTTTTAATGCTCTGGCCCCAGTATTGTGTTCACTTGCAAGTCTGCTTATTTCCTTTTTAGCCGAATCTTCAACTATTAAGTCTACCCCATCTAGGGCTAACAATCTTACAACTTGCTTTAATGAACTATCCTTAGGTTCTTCTAAAATACGTTCCATAATTTCTGGGGTTATACTCTCAGTTCTAGAAATATTAGGAAATCTTCCTAAGAACTCAGGCATATAACCATATTCAATTAAGTCCTCTGTGTCAAGAGCTTTCATGGCCTCATCATAAGCTAATTTATCGTCCCTATTCTTAACGTTGCCATGAAACCCAATACCAGTACTTACCTTATCTAATCTAAGTTTTATAAGCTCTGGTAAGTCACTAAAAGCGCCACTAGCAATAAACAATACATTAGATGTATCAAAGTCTATGCTCTCTTCTGAGGAGCTCCTACGGCTTCCAGACTTAGTAATTTGGATGATATTAGATTCCAATGTCTTTAATAGCATACGTTGAACGCCGCCACCACCAACATCTCTTCTTCCATCCTTTTGTATGTGAATCTTATCAATTTCGTCTATGCACACTATTCCTTTTTGTGCTTTACCTAAATCACTATCAGCTTTCTTATATAGAGCATTTAATATGTCCGGAACATCGTCACCAATATATCCAGTTTCGGTCAACTGAGTCGCATCATATATGACAAATGGTACTTCTAAGAAATCAGCTAATCTTTCAATTAATGCTGTTTTACCAGAACCTGTGGGCCCCAATAACATTACATTAGATTTACTGAACTTCATAGTTCCTACATTTGTCATCTTTTTATAATGCTGATATGCAGCTAATGCTAATGTCTTTTTTGCCTCACTTTGCCCAATAATATACTCATCTAAGTGGTTCACAATATCTTTAGGAGTGAAGTTTAATTTACTTTTAGGTTTATTATCTTCTGTAATAGCGCCTTCTACTCCATCTTGAAACAATTGTATGCAAATATCACATAGTGCCCAATCTTTTGCAGTTGCTACAAGTACGTTAGCGTCCTCTTCACTTATGTTACATAATTTGCAATGTTTGCCAAGAATTAATGTATTATCACTCATATTCGCCCCCTCGTTGGTATTTTAAACTTTACTTTTGGTGCAACCATTTCTTAGCCTGGGCGCTAAGATTAACAGTAGGGTACCGTGTGCTAAAATCAGAACGGTATTTACCCGAAGAGTTTGCGGTGCTATCAAGACCGAGCCCAAGATCCGTAACAACGTGAAAACTTTTAGTTTGCTTTACGTTAAAGGGATTATAATTTTTCATCTTTTTATCCTCTTTGTTTATTTCTACAATTTAAATGTACCATTACTGAAATTAGATAGCAAGCATTATTTATCTTTTATTTTAAACCATTTATATAGTCCATACACTTCAATTATAAAGAAAAATACATTAACTACCATAAGCCCCATAACATCCTTATCATACCCTACCATAAACCATAATATAGAACCTACTGCCCATAATGCCATTGATATCCATACTTTGGATGGATTCCCCAAAGTCATTAGGAAAGCGGCTAATAGGCTAATACCTACTGCTGCACATTCTACATATATCATATATTGCACCTCTCTGTGTAGTATTTCATATTACCAGTATACTCCATAAGTGGTAATAAAGTCTTCTACTTTTTATATTTAAAATCATTGACAATTTATATAGAAATGTTATAATAAAAGCTGGTAAGGGATTATCTTTTTAAAGCTTTAAATTATATCAACAAAAGGGGAACTGAACTTAAATGAATTTAATACAAAGTAAGGTTAGATATCAGGCAACTGGTATGCACGAACCTCACACAATAACACTACATCACACTGCTGGAGGGTTAAAGGGCTCTGAGGCCTATTTAAAACAAAAAGGATTAGGTTATCATTTTATGATAGCTAAAGATGGAACTGTATATGCATATAATCCTGTAGACGAGGTAGTATCACATTCAGCTAGAGCTAATTTTGGCTTTATTGGGGTGTCTTATGAAGCTGGTGGTCCTTTAGGTCCTGTCAATGAAGCACAACTTGCTTCGTCTATTGAACTAGTCACTGTGCTTGCTAACGACTGTGATACTATCCGTAAAGTCTCAGATCATGCTTCAGTGGACAATATGATAGCTCATAGGGGATGGAAATCTGACCCGCAATGGCCAGGAGAAAAGTCTGAAGTGAATGATTGGACGATTAAACATAAGTTTCTAGATTCTATTGCTAGAGCTAGTGGTTTAGTTGCATTTAAATATGATCCTAATGATGTCAAATCTAAAATACCTTTAGATGTTGATTTAGTCGATTATGATGATAATGGCGATGAAAATGATGGAGGTTGTTTATGTTAGCAGACAATAATGGTGATAATTTCTTACAATTAATGGCGGATAAAGGGGATGAAAAGAAAGTAGCAGAACTATTGCTACAAGGGGTTTCGATGGACGAATTAAACTATCAAAATCCTTATGGTAATACAGCTTTATACTTAGCTGCTAATCATAATCATATTAATGTGGTTAAATTACTACTAGCACATGGGGCTGACCCAGAATTGGCTAATGTTGAAGGACAGAAACCAGTTGATGCTGCTATTAGACAGGGTTTATTTGACGTTTGCGCCATATTGGGGCACGCGTTACCAGTAGCCCCTCCTATGGACCCAATAGACAACTTGTAGTATCTAAAACAATAGGAGTATATATGAGTAAATTTACAATTGAAGCTACATTTTTAGGTAAAATTAAGGAAGGTGAAACTTCACGAATGATTAGGCATTCAGATACAGTTAAAGATGCTTTAGCTTATATGAATAGTTTTAATCAAGATGAGAAAACTATGGAAGTAACTATTACGGATGATGATACTGGTGAAATAATAGGTAAAATGATGGGGCGCTAAGCCCCATTTAATAGATCTCTGACTTCTTCTTCTTTAAATCCTACTGTAACAATATGAGCTATATTAACAATTGATGTAGCTCTATCTATTAGCTTTAACTCTAAATGATTAATATTAAATTGGTTTATCCATTTTACTACTTTAATTATCTCATCTGCTCCTAAACATCCACATGTATATAAATCGAATTGGAATAACGATACTGAACCATCTTTAGTTAATAGATGTTTTTCAGGTTTATCCCATATATGATAAGCTATGTGAGACGTTTCTAATCCAGCCTGACCTGTATACCCTTCATTACCTTTTTCGCCAACGTAGAAGCATCTGGCGGGCAATACAACCTTCATATTGATATCCCCTATAAGGTTATCAATAGAGCTATTTAATGATTCTTCAGACTCTAATGCCCTTGCTGGACTATTTAAACATTCTGCTCTAATTAACAAATGTTTATGTAGTATCATCTTATCCGTTACTCCTCGGTTTAAGTTTGTGGCAAAATAATCAACTGTACTTATTATTTAGGAACATCTTTACCAAATGGCCTACTCCAACTTGCTTCTAAGTGAAGTAAATCTTCAGTATAAAACTCACGTAATGTATCTGCATCAATAATACCAGCTGCATAAAGTTCCATCATCTCTTCATTAATTGTATCTATAATACTTTTATTCATCTTTAGGTTCTCCTTCATCTTCTTCATAGTGAAAGTCAGATTCTCTTATAAAACCATCATCTTCTTCATCAAATAATAACCAATGATTGTCTATATGTCTATTCACTTTATTTTACCTCAATTATGTAAACTATTAGTTCACCTATTTAAATCAAACCAAGGATATTCCAATTCACCAGTAACTGACGCACTTATATGTGATAGTTTAGATTCTTGTGCTTTCTCCCATTTATCTAAGTTAGTTAATACAGTTCTTAATACGTCAACAGGATACCCTCTATATGTCTTAATTGGATTCTTAGTAGATATAAATGCTACATGTATAACATTATCTACAGTATGTGTAACATTATTATACTTACTCATGTTAATGTAACCTCTTAAATGAACGTATGTGTATCTCATGTGCTACTAAATCTAAGGCATTAGCCACCATATCTCTAGTACTTTCAATCTTAACATTTAACAATAACATTACCATTCTATCAAATGACTCTACTAACTCCTTATTAGTATATGTCTTTAATGCACAATCATATTCCCCTAATATTCTAGCTCTTTCTAATCTATCTTTAGTATCTATTCTCATCTCTATGTACTCCTATCAATTACTCTTATTAACTACTTAGAACCTAAAAACAATAACACTATCATGAAACCTCCAACTCCTAACAAATATATTAATAATGCACTTACTATTACTGTTGTTACTAAGTCTGACATATACTGTTTCTCCTTACCCTATGATTCTATTGTAACCAATTTGCTTCGTCATGTATATACTTTTCATTATCTTTCTTAATTATTTTTTTCTTAGCCTTAACTTCTCTAGCTGTTTCATGATGTTGTCTTAAGCCTACTATTAAAAGTATGTTACCAACTAAGAACAACATAGCTATTATCCCATAAGTAGTACCAAAACCATTGTGTATTACATCTTTACCTAACCATACAATGTCACCAATACCTAAGATAACTGAGCCTACAGTTGCAGCATCAAACTCATCATAGATGGTATTAAGTATGAATCTATGTGTATGTCTTATTAAGTTGTTGTTTCTTAGTGTGTTCATCTTAGTATCCCCTCAATTATCTATGTGTTTACCTGGTCTATGATTATATTATCTCTCTTTATCAGTATGATTACAAGTAATTTATAGGTATTTAATTACTATTTCAATGAATTATATATTGAACTTATGTTGATGTGTTAGATACATGGCAGTGTGTGTAAGAAGTATATATAATACATAGGGTTAGATATATAACGGATAGGATGAAGGATAGTGTGGTTGAGTGTGGGAAAGTTTATAACACCAATCCCCTACTAACTGTCATAGTATTTGCTACTAGGTCATCATTGCTTATAGGTCACTTGAACATATACCCTCAACGTACATAGAATCTATACACTATGAATACATAACCTCAAGTAACTGAGTGACTACTTGTTACCGTAGGTAACTTAACATTTAATGCCAGTACTATTACCCTATCGGGGGGGTATGGGGGAGGGG
>Ga0209596_1002447_pt1 | contig 15325 bp, 17 predicted proteins | sample M_130807_MF_Meta_FD_187314 | JGI IMG/M metagenome (GOLD analysis project Ga0209596, IMG submission 187314) | Freshwater microbial communities from Lake Montjoie, Canada to study carbon cycling - M_130807_MF_MetaG (SPAdes) (version 2) | ecosystem: Environmental > Aquatic > Freshwater > Lake... | reverse complement strand
TGCCTCAACCTGGATGTCGGGATTCAATGCACGGAGCTGATTAGCGGCAGAGGCGACCTTTGCAGTGCCAACGCCAGAGGTCGTATGGATCACCTGGCGCTGCAGGTTGGAGATGTCGACGGTGTCAAAGTCGACCAGGCGCAGGGTGCCAACGCCTGCCGCTGCGAGATAGAGCGCCGCCGGTGAGCCGAGTCCGCCAGCGCCAAGGATCAGCACGCGCGCGCGCAAGAGACGCGCCTGCCCCTCTGCGCCAAAGCCGGGGAGTGCAAGGTGCCGCGCATAGCGCGCGCGCTGTGCATCGGTACGTGCCGTTGGTACGAGCGGGAGGCCCGCCTCTTCCCACGCGACGATCCCGCCTGCGAGCGACTGCACGTTCGTATAGCCCAGTGCACCGAGTGCAACGGCTGCGCGTGCCGAGCGCACCCCGTGCGCGCAGTAGACGACGAGTGGCGTTTCGGGGTTCGGCACGAGGCCGCGAATCATCGTGGCAACGCTATCCACTGGCGCGTGGAGTGCACCGGCAAGATGACCGGCATCCCACTCGTGCTGCTCGCGCACATCGACGAGTGTCGGTGGTGTTGCGCTGTGTAGCAGGCTATCTGCTCCACCTGCATCAATCTCACGGAGTGTGGCGCGGCCGAACTCGCCCGCCTGGTGTGTCACCGGCTGCGCCACCGTTCGATCGCCTTCTGCGTTGTCTCGAGTCCGAGCAGGGCGCAGTGCACGCGCGAGGGTCCAACCTCGACGCCAAGCAGCTCCATCACATACGGCGTGCCGAGGGCGAGGATCTCGTCGGCAGATTTTCCGCGCAGCTCATCGGTGAGGAGCGAGGCGGATGCCTGCGAGATTGCACAGCCGCGCCCACTAAAGGCGACGTCGGTGATGGTGCCCGCTGCATCGAGGACGAGCTGCATTGTGATCACGTCGCCGCAGCTTGGGTTGCGACCGTCGAGGCTGACGCTCGGCTCCGCCAACACGCCGTGATTATGCGGGGTTCGGTGATGCTCGAGGATCTGCTCGCGATAGAGATCGTCCATGCCGCCCATCTGCCCTCCTAGCGCGAGAAGATCGCGCGCGCGTCGCGAAGCCCTTCGAAGAGTGCGTCGAGATCATCGTCGTCGGTATACGGAGCAACGCTCACGCGCGCCGTCGCCGAAAGCTCGAGCTGCTCATGCAACGGCATGGCGCAGTGGTGGCCGGCGCGAATCGCCACGCCGCGGCGATCCAAGATCGTCGCCAGGTCGTGGGCGTGCACGAGGTCGCTCGAGAAGCTCACGAGGCCGGCGCGCCCCTCTGCATGCGGTGTGCCGAGGATCCGCACGTCGGGGAGCGCCTCGGGGAGTTCGCGCAGCACCCGTGCGAGCAGTCGCGTTTCGTGCTCATGAATGGCGGCGCGACCGAGCTCGTCGAGGAAGTCACAGGCGGCGGCGAGGGCGACCGTACCCGAGGCGTCGGGGGTACCAGCCTCAAACCGCTGCGTCCCTTCGGCGAAGGTTGCATCACGGAGGCGCACCTCGCGAATCATGTCGCCGCCCGTCTCGATCGGCGCCATCTCGGCGAGCAGATCGGCACGCGCCCAGAGTCCGCCGCCCGAGAAGAGGCCGCCCATCTTGTGTGCGCTAAACGCATAAAAGTCGGCGCCGAGCTCGGGGATCGAAACCGGCATGTTCGATACTGCCTGACAACCATCAACCGAGAGGAGTGCGCCAACGGCATGCACGTGCGATGCAATCTCGGCGAGCGGCGCAATGGAGCCGAGCACGTTGGAGACGTGCGCGAGTGCGACGACCTTCGGCCGAAGCTTCAGGAGTGAGTCGAGACGATCCCAGAGGATCTCACCGGTGTGATCGTCGACAGGGATGAACTCGATGTCGGCATCTGCCTCACGTGCAACCTGCTGCCAAGGAATCAGGTTGGCGTGATGCTCTGCCTCCGTTACAACAATCAGGTCGCCGCGATGGATGTTCGCGCGGCCCCATGATCGCGCGACAAGATTCAGTGCCTCCGTTGCGCTACCGAGCATGACGAGCTCTGTTGCTGGAACGTTGAGAAAGCGCGCCACCCGTGCACGCGCGCCCTCGTATGCATCGGTTGCGGCGGTGCCGAGCGCATACGCACCGCGATGCGGATTCGCATTTGCCGTAAAGAGGAAGTTGCTCACGGCATCGACAACCTGCTTCGGTCGCTGCGCAGTTGCCGCCGAGTCGAGGTAGTGCAGCGGGTTGCCACCCGGTCGCGTGGCAAGAATTGGATAGGCGGCGCGCACCTTGCGCGGATCGAGGCTCCCGTCGGCGCGGTGCCAGGCGCTCATGCGCCCTCGCTACTCTCCGCGCGCTGGCGCCAACGGTGGCGCTGCGGCCTCATCGGATGTTGGCGTGATGCCGTTCTCGGCGAGGATCGGCGCGTAGCCTTCGCTCTCCAAGCGATGTGCGAGGTCTGGTCCGCCCGAAGTCACGATGCGCCCGCGCGCCAACACGTGCACAAACTGCGGCTTCAGATAGTCGAGCAGGCGCTGGTAGTGCGTGATGACGAGCACGCCAAGCTCTGGCGAGAGCATCGTGTTCACCCCTTCGGCAACGATGCGCAACGCGTCGATGTCGAGTCCGGAGTCGGTCTCGTCGAGGATCGCCATCTCTGGCTTGAGCAGCGCCATCTGGAGCATTTCGAGTCGCTTCTTCTCGCCGCCGCTGAATCCATCGTTGACGTAGCGCGACATGAAGCTCTCGTCGACCTTCAACTGCGTGAGCTTCTCTTTCACGAGCTTGCGGAACTCGCCCATCGTCATGCCGCCCTTCACTGGGTCAGACGGATCAAACTCTGGATCGCGCACAAGACCGGAGCGGCGCGCGTTCATCGCCGTGCGCAAGAAACTTGCAACGGAGAGTCCAGGAATTGCAGTGGGGTATTGGAAGGCGAGGAAGAGTCCGAGTCGCGCGCGCTGGTCGGCGCTGTAGTCGAGCAGATTCTCGCCCTTCCACGAGACGCTGCCAGAAACGATCTTGTAGCTCGGATGCCCCATCAACGCGTAGCTGAGCGTTGTCTTACCAGAGCCGTTCGGTCCCATGATCGCGTGCACCTCGCCCGGCTTCACCGTGAGGTTGATGCCGTTGAGGATGTGCTTCGACGGGTCCGCCGCCGGCGCGACGACAAGATCCTTGATGACGAGGTGGCTTGCGGCAGTACTCATCGGTCTATCTTCGCTCATTATTTCTGGTGGCGCTGTACGTTGATCGGCGCGTTCGGCACGGCGAGATCGGCGAGCGTGAATGAGTCGAGCGCCTCGGTTACCGAGTCGCGCACGCGGCTCCAGAGGGGGACGACCGAGCAGGTTCCAGAACGCTTGCAGGCGCTCCCCTCCTCGGCGAGGCATGCCATTGGCACGATCGGCCCCTCGAGGGCACGCAACACTGCGCCCATGCGCACCTCGTTTGCTGGTCGTGCAAGTCGATAGCCACCATGTGCACCGCGCTGGCTATCGATGATCCCCGCGTCGCGCAGGCCACCAATGATCTGCTCGAGGTAGGCGCGTGGCAGGTCTTCGGCTTCGGCGATGTCGGTAAGGGAGACCGGCTCGCCTTTATCCATACGGGCAAGGGCGACCATGAATCGAACGCCGTACTCGCCACGGGTGCTGAACGCGACGGCGCCTGTCCCATGGAGACCGCGGGGGGCCTGCTCTTCGTGCTCGTTCAATGCGGCTCCTTGGTAGACCTGACAAAGCCTGTCAGAGATGAGCGTACCCTATCCCTATGAGTGATCCGCATGCGCACCTCACTACTGTGATCGCGGCGCTGCCGCGCGGGTACTCAGTGCGCCATGCCGACCCTGCGCGCGACCTTGAAGCCCTCGCCGAGCTCGTCAATGCCGTCGCAGAGGATGTCGGCGAGCCGATTCGGTATAGCGCCGACGATATGCGCGAGAACCTCGACGCGGTTGAGCCGGCGAACGACACCATCGTTGTCAGCGATGCTGCCGGCAGCATTGTTGCGTGGGGGAGCGCCTATCGCGTCACCGATGACCCTTCCAAGCCACGTGTCTTCCTCATGGGTGCAGTGCACCCACAGCAGCGCGCGCAGGGGATCGGTCGCGCACTATTCACGTGGACGCATGCGCGCGCAGAAGAGATCCTCGCCGCGTATCACAACGGCACGATTCAGGCGCATTGCACCGATACTGATGAACGCACGCAGCATCTCTACGCAAGATTCGGGATGCGTCCGATTCGCTGGTACACCTCGATGCAGCTGCACTTTTCTCGCCGAACGACCTCGCGCGATCTTGCAACCACCACGATCCCTGCGGGGTACCACGCTCGTGCGTTTCATGAGGTTGACGCGGAGGTGCTGCGCCGCCTCCGTAACGACTGCTTTAGCGATCATTGGGGTGCATCAGAGATGGGCGGTGAAGCATGGGCACAGCTCCTTGGCTCGAGCGGCTTCCGCCCGAACGACTCGGAGATCTTGGTTACAGATGAGGGGACGCCCGTTGCGTATCAATTGACGTTTGAATACCCGCAAGACCGTGCAACCATTGGCCACACGCAATGGGTCGGCAACCTTGGCGTACAGCGTCAACATCGCGGGCGGGGGCTCGCCACCCTTCTCATTGAGCGGCACTTGATTCGCGCTCGCGCACGCGACTACGAAGGGTCGATGATCGACGTTGACGCAGACTCTCTTACCGGGGCGAACAAACTCTACGAGCGCATCGGCTACGCGCGCCGATTCGGCGAGGTTCGCTACATCCTGGGAGATGCGTCCTTCTCGTAATTAGTGGTGCTTTGCGAGGATGCGCGAGATCACCTTGCCGGCGCTCTGCGCAGCATCAATCGCCTCTTCGAGCTGCTCGTAGAGGTCGCGCAACTTGATCACCTCGATGGCATTGCCGTTCTCACGGAAGAGGCGGCCAAGCGATGAGCGGCGCAGACCATCGGCACGATGCTCAAGGTCGTTGATCGTTGCGATGTGCGGCTGGATCCCCGTGTGCGTTGAGAGCTTGCGGAGCGCCTCCACAAGTTGCGACGACTGCGCGGCGAGGATCGAGGTGAACTCCTTCGCCTCATCGGTTGGATTCTCAATGCCGTAGACGACAAAGGTCTCCGCTGCGGCCTGAATGCCATCGAGGATGTCGTCGACATTACTCGTGAGGTCGTGGATGTCTTGCCGATCGTAGGGTGTGATGAAGGCACGCTCAAGGCGACGATGTACCTCGCCCACGATCTTGTCGCCCTCTTTTTCGACGCCACGAATGGTGGCGACCTGCTCCTGCACGTTCGTGTAGCTACTCATCAAATCATTGAGCTTTGATGCAGCCTCGGCAACGCGCTCACCGTGCTCGATGAAGAGTTCGTGGAACTTCTCGTCTTGTGGAATGAGTCGCATGATCGCTCTCCTCTCTCTTTCTACTAAATGCCAACTGTGTGCAGCACCAACCAGGTGGCTGCACCAACCGTTGCGGTAATGGGAATCGTGATCACCCAGGCGAGGAGGATGCGGCGGGCAACCCCCCAGCGCACGGCACGCGTGCCGCGACTCGAGCCAACGCCCATGATCGCGCTCGAGATCACATGCGTCGTGGAGACCGGCATGCCGAGACGCGCGGTTATCAGCAGCACCGTTGCAGCGGTGGTCTCTGCAGCAAATCCGTGGATTGGTTCAAGCTCGACCACGCGGTGGCCCATCGTCTTCATGATGCGCCAGCCGCCAACGGCAGTCCCAAGCGAAATCGCTGTCGCAGCGAGCAGAACCACCCAGACGGGAACGTCGACCGTGGGGATAACGCCTGCCGCAAAGAGGGCGAGCGTAATAATCCCCATCGTCTTCTGCGCATCATTCGATCCATGTGCGAAGGCCATATACCCGGCCGAGAAGACCTGGAGCACCTTAAAGGTGCGCCCGAGTGGCTTGCGATGAAAGTTCCGGAAGATCCAATAGAGGGCGACCATCAGGACGAAGCCGATCACAAATCCTGCCAAGGGCGATGAGATAAGCGGAACAAGCACCTTCCCGATAATTCCATCGATCAGGAGTGCCTGGGGACCAACGGCGATGAGCGTTGCGCCGAGGAGGCCGCCGATCAGCGCGTGGCTGCTCGAGCTTGGAATCCCCAAACGCCAGGTGATGAGGTTCCAAATGATTGCGCCAACGAGTGCTGCGGCAACGATGGTTTGCGTGGTCGACGTCTCGCTGACAAGGCTCGAGCCGATCGTCTTCGCTACGGCCGTGCCGGCAAAGGCGCCAATAAAGTTGAAGCATGTCGCCATGAGGATCGCGTGGCGGGGGTGGAGCGCCTTCGTTGCAACAGATGTTGCGATCGCATTGGCGGTGTCATGAAAGCCGTTGATGTAGTCAAAGGCGACGGCGAGTACGACAACGGCAATCAGCGTTAGCGTTACTCCCTCACCCACCGCGGGAGCCTAGTCCTATTGGGTGAACGGTGAGTTTTACTCGCGAACGGGCGTCTGTGAGACAGACCGTGAGGCGGCCGCTTCGAGCGTCTCTGCCTGGCGTGCAAGGAGCCAGAGGAGATCGGCGAGGCGATTCATGTAGGCGAGAAGGTGCTCACCCGGGAGGAGCCCCTCGCGGCCAAGGGTGACGCAGTAGCGTTCGGCACGGCGAATGATGGTTCGTGCGAGTTCGATTGCGGATGAGGCCTTGCTCGATCCAGGGATCACGAAGTCTTTCGGGAAGATGATGGCAGCCTCGGTAGCTGCGAGCAGGGTGTTGATGCGTGCAAGCATCTTCGGCGACACCTTGGTGCGCCCCTCTTCGAGACGATCCCACGCGTCGGGGTTCGTTGCGAGTTCGGCACCAACAACGAAGAGGTCGCGTTGGATTGAGAGGAGTGTCTCGTCGAGCGCGGCAATCCCTGCACCTGCGAGCCCGATCAGTTCGGCGCGCGCCATGCCGAGTGCGGCGGTCGCTTCGTCGACCGTGCCGTAGGCCTCGGTGCGCACATCATCTTTGGAGATGCGGTCGCCGCCGAAGAGAAGACCGGTTGTCCCCGCGTCGCCCTTGCCGGTGGCGACCTTGCTTGGTGGAAGCTTCAGTTCGTCGTTCACCAGGCGAGTCCGGCATCTTTCGGATCCCAACGCTCGGCCAAGAGTGTGACCTTCACCGGGTGCTCAAGCACCGACTCGGCCGCCTCTTTCACCTGCGCCAGCATTGATCCTGCGTACGGGCAGAACGGCGTGGTGAGAATCATCTTGACCTCTGACTCTGTCTCACCAACGAGCACCTGGCGGATGAGTGCGAGCTCGACAACATTCATCCCGATCTCTGGATCAACGACGGAGCGCAGCGCATCGAGGATTGCGAGCTCTGTCGCGCGCTTCTGCACGTCCTGCGGCGTCGTGGCGAGCGTCTCTTCGGTCATGCCATTGCCGCTTCTGCGGGCGTCAGGCCTGGCCCGCGCAGCGCGCCACTCGCGTCGAAGAATTCTGCGTAGTGCTCGCGATGCTCTGTTGCGTACTCGTATGCGCGTGCGATCCCCACAATGCGCAGCTCGGGCATCTCGCTCAGCAGTTGCGCGGCGGTGTAGCCACTCGCGCGCAACTCGAGGAGGCGCTGCACGGTAAGCCGCGTGCCGTAGAGGAAGGGTTCACCGTTCATAACGAGTGGATCAACTGTGACCCATTTAATTGTCATCGCTATGCCCCCTTGTAGATCGCTTTGAGGATGGCGTTGCGCTTGCGCGTGTCGCCGCCAAGTCGCCGGTGCCACTTCAAGACCTTGATGCCTTCGATCAACGTTGCGTCGGCAAGTGCTGCCGCGTCGGGGGCGACCGCCGCCGCAACTGCAACGCGAAGCCCCTCATAGAGATCGGTCACGTCGTCCATCGAGATGCGTCGGCGGCGCCAGGTTGGCGTGGCATGCTCGGTGAAGGTGCGAAGTGGCGTTGATCGACCAACCTCGAGGCTCTCGGCGAGCTTCTGCAGCACAACCTCTCCGTCGCGCAGAAGGGCGCGCAAGCCGAGGTCGCCGAGCCGCTCGCGCAGTTCGGGATTGCGCTCGACGGCAACGGTGAGTGCGACGCCGGCGATCCGCTCCCAGTCGGCAACGAGCGGTGCCGCCGCAGCAGGAAAACCAGCCGTTCGGCTGAGTGGACGGGCGCCGTGCAGGGGGTGGCTCATACCTCTGAGCGTAGCATCAGTACCCAGATTTGAGCGCGAGGATTCGATCGTACGAGGCACGCAAGCGGAGCGTTGAGAGGTGCCCCGCACGCGCTTGCGCGCAGAGCAGCGTGAAGGCCTTTTCCGAACGGAACTCGGGGCTCGTGAGGATCACGACGTCTACCCCCGCCTGCGCTGCACGAAGTGCGAGCGACCGCGCTGTTACGCCGCGCGAGTGTGCTGTGCCGTCGAGTGAGTCGGTGATCGTGACGCCGGTGAAGCCGAGTGTGCCGCGCAAGAGCGTGGTGGCAATCGCATACGACCATCCCGCCGCGTTGTTTTCGTCGTACGCGGTGTAGGTCACGTTCGAGAGCATCACCAGGTCGATGCCAGCATCGATCGCTGGGGTAAACGCAGCAAGATCGCTTGCAAGCGCGGCGCGCGATGCGGTCACCGTGCCTGGAACCTTGTCGGTGCTTTCAGCAACGCGACCGATCCCCGGAAAGTGCTTGATCGTTGCACTCACGCCTGCAGATTCTTGACCGAGCGCAAAGGCTGTTGCCAGTTGCGCGGTCCGAGCACTGATGCGAGAGAAGGTGCGCCCCGCGTCATACATGAATCCGCTCGGTGCACTTGGCGTGTCGGCAACCGGGGCGAGATTGAGGTTCACCCCCGCCGCGGCAAGCGCGGTGCCGGTGGCACGTCCAACACGGCGAACCGCCGCAACGCTCAGCCTCGCGCCCATGACTGCAGCCTGGTTCACGGGTTCAGCCCAGGGCAAGCGACGAATCCCACCCCCCTCCTGGTCGACGGCGATGAAGAGCGGCGGGCGCCCTGCGTTACTGGCGATCGCCTGGAGGTCGCGTGTGAGCTGCGTGAGCCCCTGCACGCCCTTAAAGTTCCAGCCGAAGAGGATCACGCCGCCAATCTCGCCGCGCTGGATACGCCCAGTGAGTGCGGCCGACGGCGTGCGCCCATCCATGCGCACGATCAGCTTCTGGCCGACCATCTCCTCGATCGTCGGCGTGCTCACCGCGTGCACGACCTCTGGGCCGGGAGCGAGGACGGCGAGCAGGACGAGGCTCAGCCCAACCGCAACGAGACGCGCGCGCGCCCTCACCAGAGATCGGTCCGGTCGCTCTTCTGTGGCTCGCGTGTGCGATTCAACGCGTGATCCTCATGCTCAGCCGCTGCGGCGCGTGCGGCATCGATCGCCGCCTGCAAGACACTCGCACCGCCAGCAAGCCCGTGCGGCGCCTCATGCAAATGATCGGGGAGGCCGGCCTTCTCGTCGCGCGCACGGCCCTGGGTCTCGCCAAGGAACGGCATGCCGAGTCGCTCAACCGCATCGAGTGAGGCGCGCAAGACCGCGCCCTTTGCCGCAACGACGGCGCGAATCTCTTCGCCCTCTTCGGCATCGCTCAACTGACGGCCACGGAGTGGCTGCGCGATGCGGCCAACGTCGAGCCATGCCTGGTGGTAGCGATCCATCTGCCCCCATGCGGCAGAGAGGAGTGCGTCGCTTGCGGCGAGCCAGGTGTTGAGCGCCGCGCGTGATGGCGCACGCGTGATGCGCTCACCCTCGTCGATGAGCGTCTGCGTCTGGTGGATGAGATCCTCGCGCTTCATGCGCGCCTAGCGGTCGCCTGCGGCGCGATCACTCTTGGCAAATGCGGCGAGTTCGCGCTTGCACTCTTCTGTCGCCTTGACAACCTGGCGCTCGAGCCAACCGCTCATGCGCGAAGAATCTTCAAGGGTGACGACGGGGCCCTGGTCGCTATCTTCGACAATGAAGCCGGTGGTGGTGCGGAAGTCGCTGAACCAGTTCGCTTGCAGCTGCAACAGCTCGTCGATTACGACGCGGCGCTCGAAGAGCCAGTCGAGATGCGCCGCGTTGAGCGCATCGGCGATATCGGCGAGACGCTCACGCAGGCCGCGCTTCCGCGCAAGCATGAGTGCGACAACGCGCACTGCCGTAAACGGTGAGCGCGCTTCGGCAATGACCGGCGGCCATGGGAGCGGGAGTGTTGCCTCATCGTGCTTGCTCATGCGGTGCAGTATCGCACCGCTCGAACGGGAAAGAGTTAGAGCAGCTCCCCGTGCGCTGAGGCGCTCGGCTCGCCCTCTTTCGGACGCTCTTCGGTTCCTGCTGGCAACACCTTGAGCTCTGCGCCAACGCTCCCCTCGACCGCGCCGCCGATGCCGAGCGGCTGCCACTTCGACGGGTCTTGCAGGCGGTGCGCCTGGGTGTTGCCGCGGTTGTGCATCTCGGCATGACCCTTCGGCTCGATCCACATCTCATGACCGGCGAGCAGGCCGAAGACGCCCTCTTGCCCGGGCTCTGGTCGCGCGGCGCGACAGTCGACACACTTTGTGGCGTCGTGTCGCGTGTAGTGCTCGGGCTCTTCGTACGTGCTGATGTAGCCCTCGTAGTTGCGCAGCACCACCTTATGGTCGCTATACGAGATGAGGTAGTTCGGCATCACGGGAATCTTGCCGCCACCACCCGGTGAGTCGATGACGTAGGTTGGCACCGCATAGCCGCTGGTGTGGCCACGCAGACCTTCAATAATCTCGAGCCCCTTACCAACTGGGGTGCGGAAGTGGCCCGATCCTTCGACGAGGTCGCACTGGTAGATGTAGTACGGGCGGATGCGGTTCTCGACGAGCTTGTGCACCAGCTTGCGCATGATGTGCACGCAGTCGTTGACGCCCGCAAGCAACACCGACTGGTTGCCGACCGGAATGCCTGCGCGCGTGAGCTTGTCGACGGCGCGTGACACCTCTGGGGTGATCTCCTGCGCGTGATTGAAGTGCAGGTTCATCCAGAGTGGGTGGTACTTCGCGAGCATCTCGCAGAGTTCATCATCGATGCGCTGCGGCATGAAGACAGGCACGCGTGAACCAATGCGAATGATCTCGATATGCGGAATGTCGCGCAGGCCACGCAAGATCTTCTCGAGCAGCTTTGGCGCAAGGGTGAGCCCGTCGCCGCCGCTGATCAACACGTCGCGCACCTGTGGCGTGCGGCGCAGGTAGTCGAGCTGTGCTTCGTGATCCTTGCTATTGAAGTTCTGCGTTGGATCACCAACGATGCGTGAGCGTGTGCAGTAGCGGCAGTACGATGCGCACTGCGTGGTGACGAGCATCAAGACGCGATCGGGATAGCGGTGCACGAGGCCTGGCACTGGGGAGTGGCGATCCTCGCCGAGCGAGTCTTCCATCATCGCGGTGAACGCCTGCTGTTCCGAACCGACCGGAATCACCTGACGACGAATCGGATCGTTCGGATCCTTCGGGTCGATCAGGCTAATGAAGTACGGCGTGATGTCGACGCGGAACTTTCCTTCGGCCGAGAGGCCTTCGCGCTCATCATCGGTGAGCTCGAGGATCTCGCCGATCTCTTCCAGCGTGTTGACGCGATTGCTCAACTGCCAGCGCCAGTCGTCCCACTGCTCGTTCGGCACGTCGGCCCACTTCGGTGCACGGCGGCTGCGGAGTGGAAGCCCGTCGGGGCCGAGCGCCTTCGCGGGATCACGCGGATTCACCCATGCAGCATCTGCCGCTGCCACGGCTGCCTGTGCTGCTGCCTTGATCTCCGTCGCGTCCATTACGCCTCCTTTGCCTCCCGAATCGGCGGGACTGAATAGAGAGTATGCACGGTGGATAGCGTTCTGGGTAGCCCGCAGCTCCGTATGAGGGGTGCGCCGGCGCGCTACTTGCTCGCCTTCTCCTTCGGGAGCGCGAGGCTGGCGGCAAGGCCGAAGCAGACGAAGATGAAGGCGACGATGCCCGCACCACGCGCCGCGTCGGCGAAGGCGGTCGAGAGGGCGGCGGTCACCTTCTCGCCAAGGCCAGGGATGGCGGCGAGCATTGGGTCATTCGCAATTGCGGGGAGGGCCTGGCCGGCAGATGCCTTCATCGCGGCGACGATGCCGTCGATCACGCCAGCGGGTGCGGCCTGCAACTCTGGCAGTGCCTCGAGTGCACTGCGCGACTGCTCGCCGATCAGCGTGAAGAGCGTCGTGCCGATGATTGCGATGCCGAGTGCCGAACCGATCTGTCGCGTGGTGGAGTTGGTGCCCGACGCGATGCCAGCGCGCGGAATGTCGACGTCGGCAAGCGTGACGTTAGCGAGCTGCGCGGTTGCGAAACCGACGCCGATGCCGTACACGAGGAACGGCACGAGGAGCTGCAGGCCGGTAGACGTTGGGGAGATCAGCAGACCGATCGCGCCGATGCCGAGTGCCTCGAGTGCCATGCCGAGTGTGACGACGCGACGTGCGCCGTAGCGCCGCGTAAGCGATGGCGCCATTGGCGCAGCGATGAATGAGCCGAGTGCGAGTGGCACAAAGCAGAGGCCAGTCTCAAAGGCGCTGTACTGCTGCACCGCGGCGAGGAAGAGTGGAATCGCAAAGAGGATGCCGAACTCACCGAGCGAGACGATCGTGCCAGCGATGTTGCCGTACCGGAACGTTGGGATGCTGAAGAGGGTGAAGTCGATGAGCACCGACTTCTTTGCGCGAAGGCGCGAGCGCTCATACAACGCGAAGGCGCCGAGAGAGAGCGCGCCGATCGCAATTGCAACTGGAACGACCGAGACCTCTGCGAGCGGCCACCAGGCCCACGCGGCGTCGGCGAGGAATCCTTCTGATGGTGCCCACCAGCCGTAGGTGTAGCCCTCAATCAAACCGAAGACGATGCCAGAGAGTCCGAGGGTGATGAAGAGGACGCCGAGAACATCGAAGCCCTTGCTCTTCTGCTCGGTGCGTGTCTCGGCAACGGTGAGCAGGGTGCCGACAATGGCGACCACAGCAATCGGAAGATTGACGCCGAACGCCCAACGCCACGATGCGTTGGTGGTGAGCCAGCCGCCGATCACCGGACCGAGTGCGGCCATGCCGCCGATGACCGAGCCGTAGATGGCGAAGGCGATCGCGCGGTCTTTGCCGCGGAAGGTTGAGTTGACGATGCTCTGCGTCGATGGCGCCATCGCTGCGCCGCCGAGACCCTGCAGGAGTCGCGCGCCGATGAGGAGTTCACCCGACGGCGCAAGTGCGGCAAGAACCGACGCGGCGGCGAAGACCGAGGTGCCGGCCATGTAGAGGCGGCGCTGGCCGATGATGTCGCCGATGCGGCTGAGCGTGATGAGCGCCGCGGCGAAGACGAGCGCGTAGCTGCTGTTCACCCACTCTGCGGCACTTGGCGTGATCTTCAAGTCGGTGATGATGCGCGGCACGGCGACGTTGACGATCGAGGTGTCGACGATGATCATCGCGAGGCCGAGCGCGAGGCAGGCGAGACCGATCCAGCGCGTACGTGCAGAAGTCATCTGCGCATACTAGACAAGCAGCGCGAGGGCTGCAGGGCGCACGCTAAATCGTGCGGGAAGCGCGCCAATAATCTCCCCGTCGGCCTCAATCTCGATCGCACGCGCGCCCGCATCAACTGGCGCGGCGAGCAGCTCGCGACCCTGTGCGGCGCGAACCTTGGGGTGCGTGTAGTGGGTGCCGCGATAGAGGCGCGGCAGGCTCACCACGAAATCGGTGCGGGCGAGATCGCCGAAGCGAATGATCTCGAGTTGCGCGTCATCGATGCGCGCGGTTGGTGCAACGTGCATGCCGCCACCGAACCAGCCGCCATTGGCGATCACCATCGCGGCAACAGGGCCGCGCTCTGCATCGCGATCATCGATGCGCGATTCAACGGTGTCGGGGGCGAACGCAACTCCGGCGCGCACGGTTGCAAGGCCGAACGCGAGGGCACCGGCGCGACGCTTCAGTTGCGGATACTCCTCAAGCGCGTGCGCGATCTGCGCGCTCACACCGAACGAGGCGACATTCAAGAAGAGGCGCTCCTGCATGTCCGGAAACGTCACCACGCCAACATCCACCTGGCGCACGGTTGCTCCCTGCGCAAGCGCATGTGCGGCTGCGATCGGATTGCGTGGCGCGCCCGTGCTGCGTGCAAAGTCGCGGCCAGTGCCGGCGGGGATCAGTGCGAGGTGCACCGGCGCGATCGATCCATCATCACGACGCAGTCCGTTGAGCGCCTGGCTCGCCGTGCCATCGCCGCCAAGCACGGCGATGCGCGTCACGCCCCGCGCGACCGCTTCGCGCACGATGCGTTCTGCCGGGCGCACCTCACCAGCGCGCGTTACGGCAATCTCAAAGTCGCCCCACGGTTGCAACACCTCGAGCACACGATCGAGTGAGCGCGCGGCACGACCGCCGCCTGCAGCGGGGTTCACGACGAGTAGGGTGCGCGCGTCCATACGGTTATCGCGCGACGAGGAAGCCGCGGCCGATCGGATCGTTGGCGTCGAGCACGAGGCGCGCGCTTCCCGTCATATGGGCGCTGCCGCGCACCTCGGGGATGACGGCCGTGCGACCGGCCCACTCCTCGACGCGCGCGACGCGACCAATAAAGAGCGAGTCGCGCCCGAGGATCGACTCGATCGCGATCTCCTCGCCTGTTGCAACGAGCGATCGTGCGTGGAGGACGGCGATGCGTGCGGAGACTCCCGAGCCGGTGGGCGAGCGATCGACCTCGCCCTCGGCGAAGACGCAGAGGTTGCGGGAGTGGTGCGCCGAGTCTTCGGGAGAGCCCGAGATGATCGCTCCATATAAGAAGGAGAGATCGTCTTCGAGCGGGTGCGCCACGCCGAGCGCGGCGGCGAGTGGGCCGCCGTGACGGAGTGCGGCACGGCCCGCATCGGTAATGGCACGCCCGGCAGCGGTGAGTGCGACGGCGTTCTCCGCGGTCATCTTGAGCCCGAGTGCTGCGGCATCGATGAGCGCATAGAAGGCGCCGCCGTAGCCAACGTCGATGGTGAGGCGGCCGTAGCCTGGCACCTCGAGCTGCACGTCGAGTGCGGCGGCAAACGAGGGGACGTTCTCAAAGCGCACCTCGTGCACGCGGGGGGTGCGCCCCGCAGCACGTGCGGCAGCGAGCTCGTCGGCGTGCACGAGCGCGGTCGCGCGCACGAGCCCGCACGGCGCGTCGATCCCGATCGGCGTCTCGGTGCCGGTTGCAACGATTGCGCCACTCTCTATAAGGGCTGTTGCCAGCGCGATCGTGCCGTGGCCACACATCGTGGAGTAGCCCTCGTTATGCATGAAGAGGACGCCGACCTGCGCCTCGGCATGATCGGGCGGCACGAGAATGCCGCCGTACATGTCGGCGTGCCCGCGCGGCTCCCACATCAAGAGCTTG
>Ga0209596_1002446_pt1 | contig 15329 bp, 20 predicted proteins | sample M_130807_MF_Meta_FD_187314 | JGI IMG/M metagenome (GOLD analysis project Ga0209596, IMG submission 187314) | Freshwater microbial communities from Lake Montjoie, Canada to study carbon cycling - M_130807_MF_MetaG (SPAdes) (version 2) | ecosystem: Environmental > Aquatic > Freshwater > Lake... | reverse complement strand
AAGTTACAGTAACCTGTATAGCGGAATAACCAGAACTTTGTAAACACGGATCAGCTAATCCCTGTGAATTAAATTTCACCTTTTCTAATTTAGACGTCGTTGGCAAACTACAGAAATAAGAGGAAGAACCAGGGTGATTGAACTTCAAGTTCAATACAACGGTTTTCTTTTCAGGAACTTTCTCTGTGATTTCTTTTGAACAAGAAGTAAAAATACATGCAATGGCAATAAGCAATGCGCTAAAACACTGTGATTTCATAAAAATTAAGTTTAAAATATTACTATTTGGTTGAGTTATCCAACGAGACAAAAGGTCAGACAAACAAATTGAAAGGACAATGATTAAAATCTACGATTCAGGCTTATTAACACAGTAATTTTAAAATCTATTTGTTTATTCGCCTTAATTGATTAGTTTTGCCTCCCATAATTTTTTAAAAGCTAAGAAAATGTACGCAATCGTAGAGATAGCAGGGCAACAATACAAAGTGGAAAAAGATCAACAGATCTACGTTCACCACCTTGGCGCTGAAGAAGGTAAGTCACTTACTTTCGATAAAGTGCTTTTGGTGGATGACAACGGAAAGATCACTGTTGGCGCCCCCGCTGTAAGTGGTGCTAAAGTCACCGCAAAAGTAGTTACTCCACTCGTAAAAGGAGATAAAGTCTTGATTTTCAAAAAGAAAAGAAGAAAAGGGTACCAAAAGTTGAACGGTCACCGTCAACAATTTACTCAAGTTCAAATCGAAGGAATCAGCTTGTAATTAGTACAAACATTAAAAACAATTAGGCCATGGCACATAAGAAAGGGGCAGGTAGTTCCACCAACGGTAGAGAGTCAGACTCGAAACGATTGGGAGTTAAAAAATTCGGTGGCGAAAAAGTAGTAGCCGGAAACATCATTGTTAGACAAAGAGGTACAGTTCACAATCCAGGCCTAAACGTAGGTATGGGTAAAGACCACACTCTTTTCGCTACTGTTGATGGCGTTGTGAAATTCAGAAAGAAAAAAGACAACAGATCTTACGTTTCTGTTGTTATCGCTGAGTAATCGACCTTCATTAAAATAAACAAACCTTCTGATTCGCAAGAGTTAGAAGGTTTTTGTTTTTCAGTTAAGTCTCTATCTTTAGCGCATGAAGCCTCTATTGCACTTTCTTTCTCTCCTCTGGAAAACGTGGTTTGTTGTAGTGATGGCCATTACCACGCTTTTCTATTTCCCATTTGTGTACCTCACCATAGTAGTACTCAAACGCTACGACTGGACCTACAAAATTTACCGACTTTGGGCTTGGAGCATCGTTCTGCCCCTCGGTGTTTTTCCATCCAAAATCGTCAAGGGAGAAATCCCTAAACAACAAGGATTCATCTTTGTATCCAACCATTCCTCACAAATGGACATCATTGTACCTTACACCCTGCTGTCGCAGCATTTCGCTTTTTTAGCCAAACGCGAGCTCACCAAATTGCCCTTGTTCAAAACCAATTTCCGAGGAATGAACATTACCGTGGATAGAAAAAGCATGGTATCCGGTTTGGAATCGCTCAGTGAATGCAAAAACAAAATACAAAAGCACATCAACATTCTTATTTTTCCTGAAGGCACACGTTCAAAAAAAGCACCCGCAATGATGCCTTTCAAAAGCGGCGCTTTCAAATTGGCCATTCAAGAACAGGTAGATATTGTGCCTTTGGTCTTTCTCGACAATTACAAAAGATTGGGCGCTGGGAAAGGCATTCACAAGCGCTTCGCCGGTCCGGGAAAAAGCCGCATGGTGGTGCTGGAAGCCATAAAAACAAAAGGACTCACGCAAAAAGATGCGGAGTCCCTAATGGGTAAAGTGTATGCCGAAATGAATGACTGTTTAAAGTCCTACGGTCAAAACTGAAAGGCAGCTAACTTTGAACATTCAACCTTGAACTTTTTAGCAATACTCGTCAAAAGCAGCCACTAAATTTTCAGCAATCAATTCAGCCGGACGCCCTTCAATATTGTGACGCTCTATCATGTGCACCAACTTGCCATTTTTAAATAGCGCAATTGCTGGTGATGACGGAGGATAAGGCAACATATACTGTCGTGCGCGCGCAACGGCGTCGCTGTCAAAACCTGCAAATACAGTTGTAAACTGACTTGGTTTCTTTCCGCTGGTATGCGCTGCTTGTATAGCCGCCGGACGCGCATTGCGCGCTGCACAACCACAAACCGAGTTGATTACCACCAACACCGTTTCGTCTTTGCCTGAGTTAATGCTTGAGTCAACAGCATCTGCTGTGCTTAGATCGGTAAAACCTGCGTTTACCAATTCTTGCTTTAAAGGCAATACCATTTCTGCTGGATACATATTTTATAAGTTTAAAGTTCAATGATTAAGGTTTAAAGTTAGGGAAGAAAATTAGGGAATATGATGTTTTCACTATAAATAATATTGATGCAATGATTTACCTCCTTACCTCTCTTTCTCCATATACTTTTGATGCTCCACCAAAACATATTTGGTTTTTCCACTCTCCAACACTTTCAAAAAACCAAACTCATAACAAAATAAGTAAACATCGCCTTTTTGGTTCTTCCAATAATGCGTGAAATAATTGGGGTCAAAACCAGCTTCAATGAATTTTTCTTTGCGCACAGTTGATTTACCTGCTCTATTAAAATCGCGCAATAATCTGCGATTCAGTTTTAATTGTTTTTCTATTTTACTAAACAAGGTCGCTTCCTTGATCTTGCTTTTTTCATTATGGTGATTTGAACGACAATACTCGTTACAGTACTTTTTGTCTACCCGTCCAATAATTTCGATAGCACAATTTAAACAAAGCCTATTCATAGCATGTTTTTTATACGTTTAATTACACGTTGATTTATACGTTTAAATCAACAGCTTTACTTTTTTTATCTATCTATTTCCCTTTGCTTTGATAAAAAAGTGCGCCATGAACAAAGAGAAATCCATCACCTTGAAAAACCTTTACATCAATGAACAAAAATGCATTGGCTTGCAATTCTATACCGACAAAGTAATACAGGCATTAGTAAAAGAATTGCCATCACCCAAATGGAGCAAGGAGTTCAACATGGTTTATGTCGTAAATGCCAATAACGTTTTAAAACAAATTTTTGATAAATTTCGCGGCGTGGCGTGGGTAAACTGCAATCATTTTTTAGTAAATCGCCCGATTAAAGGCAACAATAGTAGTATGAATGTTGATTGGTTTAGAAAACGAACCCCTAACGAAAATCATCGTGTCTGTCCCGAAGAATATTTGCAAAAGCTAGAACTTAAAAGGTATGCCAACAACACCGTAAAAACATACGTTGGCTGCTTTGAATTATTCATCAACTATTACCGCGATACTGAAATCATGAGTCTCAATGAGAATGATATTCGCTCTTATCTTCAAAAGCTCATACAAGAAGGGAAATCCAATTCCTATGTCAATCAAATGGTGAATGCTATAAAGTTTTACTACGAGGTGGTGAAAGAAATGCCCAATCGATTTTACAGCGTTGAACGCCCACGCAAAGAACACAAACTACCCAAGGTGTTGTCAAAGGAAGAAATAAAAGCAATAATTGCCCATACCAATAACATCAAACACAAGTGTATAGTTTCATTGTTGTACTCGTCTGGCTTGCGAAGAAGTGAATTATTGAATTTAAAACCAGCTGACATCGATAGTAAAAGAATGCTCATTCGCGTCAATGGCGGAAAAGGAGCTAAAGACAGACTCACTCTTCTGTCAAGCAATGTATTAAGTGATTTGCGGCAATATTTTTTAGAATGGAGACCCAAGATTTGGTTATTTGAATCGCCCGATGGTAGCCAATACAGCGCAGGAAGCGTAAAGGAAATAATAAATGCGGCAAGTAAAAAAGCAAAAATTTTCAAAGCGGTTAGTCCACACATGCTGCGCCACAGTTTCGCAACCCACTTATTAGAAAACGGAACCGACTTGCGATATATACAAACCTTGCTTGGCCATAGCTCAAGTAAAACTACCGAGATATATACTCATGTTGCCGTTTCTGCTTTTAACTTAATTAAAAATCCGTTAGATTAGCTGAAACATATATGGCGGCTATGAGCAATTGCTCATAGCCGCTCGTTAGCCGTCATTGTAAGAACGCACGAAACGAACTTTATTTTAACTTTGTCACGAAACGAATTTAATAAAAAACAAACAGTGGAGACCAGAAACCACAAAAACGGGGCGAAACTGAAAAGCCAAACGAGTAGGAAAAAAAACAAACAATTATTAATATGGAATTAAAAATCAACATCGTTGCTATTCTTGTAGCAGTAGTAGTAAACTTCATCCTCGGCTCACTTTGGTATATGCCTCTTTTCGGAAAATTATGGGGGAAAGAAATGGGTTATGACATTAATGTGAAACCTGCCAAATCAGAAATGATGAAAGGAATGGCATTTATGGTAATCGGTAACTTCCTTTTTGCCTTTGTGTTTGCCCACAACATTGCTGCTTGGCAATTTGTTCCTGGCATCAAAGAAATGGGAACAGTCGTAAATGCAGTTATGGCTGCAATCTTCACTTGGGTGGGCTTTTATGTGCCCGGAAATCTTACCGCAACAGTGTGGGAGAAAAAATCGTGGAAACTTTTTGCAATCAATGCGGGTTATCAATTAGCTTCATTGTTAGTTGTTTCATTTATTCTTACCTATTGGAACTAGTCAAAAAGAAAGTGAAATAAGATTTGTAAATCCTAAAAACAATTAAGAAATGTCATTTAAAGCATATTTGGACAACATAGAAGCCAAGACAGGCAATAACATTGATGAATTTAAAAAGCTTGCGGAGAAGAAAGGTTTTCTTGAAAAAGGGAAACTAAAGGAAGGAGTAAAGGCAGGTGAAATTATTGCTTGGTTGAAAGCCGACTTTGATTTGGGACACGGACACGCTATGGCTATTGTAACAGCATTCAAAGGAAGAAAAGAGTAGACAACCTGACCTAAAAAAAGAACAACGAACGGCTAACATAAGATTTATGAAATAAAAAAAAGGGGGGGCGACCTGCCAGTATGAAGTTTCAAGCATTTAATTACGCTTGTCGCGGGGCGAAAGAGACGAGCTTTTAATCCCCCCTTTTTTTTACTTCATAAATCTTTCAAACGTTGGTGGCAAGTGTAACGACAGTAACAACATAAAACAATGCAAGACATTCTATTTGACTTTATATCAAAATACATTTCTCTGACAGAAGATGAGAAAAACGCATTACTTAGTTTAGACTTGTTCCATTCGGTGAAAAAAGGAACTGTTTTACTTAATGAAGGACAAAATACTCAAAACAGTTTTTTTGTTTTAAAAGGCTGTATTCGATCATACTATATCAAAGATGGAGAAGAAAAAACTACCGCATTCTATACAGAAATGGAAGCTTTGACACCACCTTGTGTTATAAGTAAAACCCCATCTGATTACTACATCAGCTGTATTGAAGACTGCATTCTTCTAATTTCAAACACTGATATGTCTGAAGAGGTTAATAGCAAATTTCCAAAGTTTGAAATAATGTGTATGAAGTTTTCAGAAGAGTTGTTGGCCAAGGAGAGAATGGATTTTGATGAATTCAAAACTACTTCACCTGAACAACGATACTTAAACTTAATACAGAAAAGACCCGACCTTATTCAACGAGTATCACAGCATCAACTAGCTAGTTATTTAGGTATTAAGCCTCAATCGTTAAGCAGATTAAGAGCAAGAATTTTTAAAAAAGATAAAGCCTAAAGTCATTTATTAACTTAAGTGAACGTTTTAGAGCTTCCCGCCAATCTACATTTGCATTATTGTTTAACATCAATTAAATAACATATGCAAAAGAAAAATTTATGGATTGGACTTGCCCTAGCTTTGGTAAGTAATTTTCAAGTTAACGCTCAATACAACAAGCAAGACAGCACCTATAAAAAGTGTTTTGTGGGGAGTACCGTATTTTTATTAGGTAATTTTTCAACGGAAAACCCTCCTGGTTTTGCACTACTGAATTTAGGTTATCGTATCACGGGGAAAGATGTTGTATCTATTGAACTAAAAACTTGGAAATATTCTTGGCCATTAGGCATTAACCCATTTTATAATAAGGCCTATGGTAAACCTGAAGAGAAATTCCCCGGCAGTATTAGAGATTATGGCTTTGCACTTATTTATCAAAGATATTTATGGAAAGGTCTTTTCGTAGCGGTTGATGCAACTCCTATGTGGCAAATCTATAGGAATGAAAATGGTGATAAGGTAGGCAATGGTTTCATTATTTTCAGTACTAATAAAGTTGCATATCATATCAAACTTTTCAAAGACAGAATGTTTATCCAACCTGGCCTTGCTGTTGCTGGCCGTTTGTATCAAAGTGATTTTCCTGCAGATTTCAAAGCACAGGATGATCAGTGGCCAAAATGGACACCTGAACCTACTCTAAATTTTGGATTTAATTTTTAGTTCATATATATAATCAAAAAACACAAAATAATGAACAATCAAAAAACACTTGAAGACATTAAAGTCAATGTAAAACTTAAGATTGCAGCCCTATGGGCAAGTTTTATGTTTCTATATATTTATGTAGATTATTTCCACTTATACATGCCTGGTATGGTAAATGATATTCTACAAGGCAAAGTTTTTGTATTTGAAATTACGCAAGGATTTCTTTTAGCAGCACTTGTCTCAGTAACAATTCCTACACTTATGATTTTCCTTTCAATTGCACTGCAAGCTAAAGTAAATCGTATGACAAACATAATTGTTGCAGCAGTTTTTATTCCATATACGTTATTCAATTTGGTGGGTGAGACGCCTTGGATACAGATGATCTTTGGTGCTGCCGTAGAAGTTGTTCTTCTTTGTCTAATTATCCGTTATGCTTATAAGTGGCCTCAACTTAAAAATGAAAAACCACAATAGAATGTATTTTTACACAGGTAAAGACAAATAGAACACCAGCCACCAACACGGGTTTTGCAAAATTGGCGGTTCAGCGCTTCGTATGACAGTTTTTCGTAAATTTGATATTTTGTGCTTCGAATGTAGTTTTGTGGTTAAAATCGCCACCTTCGCCAAGCCCGAAAACGTTAGCGGCTATTTTACCAGACACAACAACAACGACAACAATAACGACAAAACGAAATAAATAATAATATGAAAACATTACTTTCAATTTTACTTTTAATATTCTCGGTGACAAATTTGCTTGGACAAAGTAATTCATCGACAACTAAACCAACAGACAAATCTTTCCCGACAAATATTCAAGACGGTAGCGAAAAAGAACTAAATAAATTTGACGGCAAAGTAGTAGCGTTTGACGGGACAATTGAGAAAATTGAAAACAGTAGAAACAACACGCCATTTTACAAACTAAAAATTGCAGGCGACAATTATTTGTGGACAGTTTTAATGTTTAAAAATGAAGCAAATAAAATTGGTGACAAAGTCAGGGTTGTTGGGTATTTAAGACCAAACGAACCAAATGAAGACGAGAAAAAATATTTAGACGGAAAATATATGGTAATTGCATTTGGACTAATTGACTTTAATAATTCAAACTTTCTATTTTTAGGTGGTGCAGGACAACAAAAACAAGAATGGATAGATGGAAAAATACCAAGTGCGAAATAAAACAGCCGCTAACACGGGTTTGGCAAAAGTGGCGGGGCAGTGCTCCGTAGACACATTTGTGGTTAATCAAACATTGGTTCTCCGCATCAACATTTGTGGTGAAAATCGCCACCTTCGCCAAGCCCGAAAACGTTAGCGGTCAGGCTAATAGACAAAAAGATTATAGATTATTATTAACCTTTAAAAAAAGAAAATGAAAAAAAGAATTCTTACAATTATTTCAGGTTTTTATACCTGTATTATGTTTTCACAAACGCCTGTAGTTTATATTAATATTGTTTCGCACAATGAACCAGGAGATAATTTGCAAAACACCCTTAAGTTTAACGAAATGAACACAAAAGTTTTGCAATTAGCCGCAATTGTTGATTCTAAAGGTGCTAAGTGGAATTTGGAAACCTGTGATGGTTATCCTACGGGAGCTTTTAATTTACAAACTATTAATAGTAATATATTTAGAACATTAACAACAGCTCCATATGCGGATAATATTGAAATAGATCCGCGTCCTAAAGTTGTAGATACCACAACAATGAATATTGCAGACACCTATCGATTATTAGATACGTTAGGTTGTAATCCTACAACTACATTAGGAGGGTTTGTTTATGCAACATCAAATCAATCGGTAGCCCCTATCGACTGGTTTAAATTTCAAAATACAATTATTGGAAAAAAATATCCATGGAAAACATGGAAGGCAAATTTAATGTGGGGCGCAGGAAGTTATCAACCTCATACCAATGACTTAAATGATTATGGTATTTGGAAACCCGACACGGTTTCTTATTCAGCGACTCAAACTAACTTTTATAATCATAACGCTAACAGGGCTGTTTGGTTTATTGGAAATGGTTGTCAGCCAATATTTGCATTAGATTCAACAGAAAATGAACAAACAATTATCACAACCATTAAAAATTTTGTTAGTGAAGTTCAAACTGGTGCAGTTCCACAAAATAAATTTTATGTTTTGTCAGTTGTAATTAACCAAAGTCATTTTGGTCCCACTTTGTTTCAAAAAGTTACAAATGTAATTGACTCTGTTAATTCCTGGGGTGCCAATAAAATTCAATGGAAAAAACTAACTGAAAAATTTTCCACATTTCAAACTTGGCAAAACACTTCCGGATTACAATACAGCCAATGGTTGTGTGGGCAAACTGTAGGCATTGAAGAGACATATACAGAGGGTGGTTTTAATGTATATCCGAATCCTACAAACGAAATTTTTGCAATTAAGTTTAAGGATAAAAATCAACACACGGTTCAGATTTATGATATGATTGGGAATTTGATTTTATCGAATCAGGTTACTGATAGTTGGTTGTACGAAATGTCAAAATATTCAAATGGCCTCTATTTGGTAAAAGTAGATAATGTAATTTCAAAAAAATTAATTAAACAGTAATATTTTATGAAAAGAAGCAAGTTTAATTTAGCAGTATTTTTTTTATTCGTATTTGGTTGTGATGGTTTGTTTTCTCAAACGCCTTCTTTTAAATGGGTTTCGGGTTCAAACTTTTTTAATCAGGTCGCAAACTATGGTACAAAAGGAGAAGTGGCTTCAACAAACATACCAGGTGCAAGAGAAAACAGCATGTCGTGGACTGATCAAAATAATAATTTATGGTTATTTGGTGGACATGGATATAATTCATCTACCAACCAAGGTGTATTAAATGATTTGTGGAAATATAATAGCACAAGCAATCAATGGACATGGATCTCCGGAAGTAATACTTTTAATCAAGCGGGAGTTTATGGAACTGAAGGTATTCCGGATGCTAACAACATTCCAACTGCTAGACAAAATGGGGTAGCATGGGTTGATAATGCTGGCAATTTTTGGTTGTTTGGCGGACAAAAATCAGGAACAAATACTTTTCTAAATGATTTGTGGAAATATGATATTACTACTAATATGTGGACTTGGGTTTCAGGAAGCAATACTTCAAATCAAACAAGTACGTATGGTACACAAAATCTTGCTTCTGCTAACAATTTTCCAGGAGCAAGGTTCGGAAGTTGTGGATGGAAGGACGCTTCCAATAACCTTTGGTTGTTTGGTGGACAGCAATATACATCTGTAACAGAGCGAACAAATGATTTATGGAAATACGATATCACTACAAACATGTGGACATGGGTTTCAGGAGCGAATTCAGCAAACCAAAATGGGAACTATGGAACTAAAGGAGTAACTGTTGCTACAAATGTACCTGGAGCAAGACAAGCCTCTATTACTTGGGTTGATAATTCAGGAATTTTTTGGATGTATGGTGGATATGGTTTTCCTGAAACAGGGGCACATTCTTACCTAAATGATTTATGGAAATTTGATACGAATTTCAGCCAGTGGACATGGGTTTCCGGATCTAACACAACCAATCAGAGTGGAGTTTATGGAACTTCAGGAATAGCTTCTGCTAATAATTTACCGGGCGCTCGTCAAATGAGTATTGCATGGAAAGATCTTAGCGGAGACTTATGGCTGTTTGGTGGTTGGGGTTATGTTGGTCCCCCCTTTGGAAGATTAAATGATTTATGGAAATACAATATCACAACAAATCAATGGACATGGATGGCAGGAGCAAATGCAATAAATCAATCGGGAACTTATGGTACAATGGGTGTTGGAGCAACTACAAATATTTCTGGTGCTAGACGTATGAGTATTTCTTGGACAGACAACACAGGTAAATTGTGGGCCTTTGGTGGAAATGGCTATGATGATATCGATAGCTTAGGATTATTAAATGATTTGTGGATGATTGATATAGGGGTTAATACTAGTAACAATTCAGATACTTTCGAAACAAATTCAATAAAAATATACCCAAATCCTACAAACAGTTTATTATATATTTCAGGTGTTAATGCAGAATGTATATTTCAAGTATTTGATATTCGTGGAAGAAAGGTAATTGCATTAGAAAAAATAAAATCAAATGAAATAGATGTATCTTCTCTTGAAAACGGAATTTATTTTATAAAAATAATTTATAAAAATGAGAATGATGGAATTATTAAATTTGTGAAAGAGTGACGATCTTTTTATGCAAAAGTGTTATTAATAAAATCATTGAAATACATAAAAATGAAAGCCCGAACCGCTAACAGCACCTACAAGAAATTGGCGGTTCAGTGGTTAAATGAAGCTTTGTGCTTCGTATCCAGTTCATTGCTGGCAGACAGTTTTGTGCTTCGAAATCACCAACTTCTTGTAGCTGCCAACCGTTATAGGGCATTTTAAGACGACACAACAACAGACAATAAATAACAATTAAACAAATAGACAATGGCAGAATTTTTAGACACACAAGGAGTTTCATATTACTTAAAGAAACTCATCAACAACTCTAACGACAAGCTGTATTTAATCAGTCCGTATTTACAGTTGAACAACCAACTTAAACTTTCACTTGAGGACAGACATAAGTTTTCAATTGACATCATTATTATTTACGGCAAGGTCAGCGACATCAATCCAGACGACAGTAGTTGGTTGCAATCAATGCCAGGAATAAAGTTGCTATTTCACAAAGACCTTCACGCCAAATGCTATTTCAACGAAAAAGAAGCAATCATAACTTCAATGAACTTATATATGTTCTCACAACAGAACAATGTTGAAATGGGAATTTATATTTCAAAAGAGAAGGACGAAGAACTTTATAAGCAAGTCGCAACGGAAGTTGACAGAATAAAAAGAGGTAGCGAACACCGGACAATTTCGGTGCAGAAAGTGGAGAAAACAAAAACAGAACCGATTAAAGAAATTCCTAATAAGCAAGAAGTTGTTCCACCGACAAAGACAAACTTTAGCGGGAAATTTCTTTCAGCGACAGCATTGTCAAAGGAACTTGGCATTTCGAGTAAAGACCTGACCTACAAAATTGAAAAACTCAAATGGATAGAGAAAAAGAATGATGAATGGGTATTGACAAGTTTAGGAAAGAGCAAAGGAGCAGAAATTAAGAAAGGACAATACGGAGATTACATTGCCTATCCCGAGACAGTTATTAAAGACCTAATGTAAATGACACAACTCGACACTGGACAGACAAAAGCCCGAACCGCTAACAGCACCTACAAAAAATTGGCGGTTCAGTGGTTAAATCAAGTTCAGTTTTCCAATCAAACATTTGTGGTGGCAGACAGTTTTGTGCTCCGAAATCGCCAACTTCTTGTAGCTGCAAAACGTTAGGTGCAAGCGTATGACGACCGAAATTGCCAACATAAACCGACAGAAAAACAGTGGACAAAATGCCAACCCTTCGCAAAATTAAAAGAGCTGCAAGCTGTAAATCGTCAGCAAAAAGTGGACTGAATTAGTTAAAAAATAAAGGAGTGTTTTCTAAAAACTATAAATTAGGAAATATGAAAACAAAGAAAGTTCAAACCACCGAGAGTTACATTAAAGAGATTCGCAGAAAGACGAGACGAACCTATAGCTCTGAACAAAAAATAACTGTTGTGATGAACTTAACAAAATAACTATGAGACAAAGATTAATAAACCCTGATTTTATAAGAGGAATATGTATTATTTTGATGGTTTATGGACACATAACTCATATTGGGAATTACTCTAATTATCAAAAGGAAGTCGTTGGAATTATTTATACATTTCATATGCCTCTATTTTTGATAATTTCAGGATATTTTTTTAATATATCTAAAACCTTCAACGAACACTTCAAGACGATAATAAAAAAAATAGGAATTCCTTATGTTTTTTTTATCACACTATATTTAATAGGGTTATTATTAATAGGTAAAATAGGGATTCAAACAAGCAATACTCCCCCAAATAATTTATTGCAATTTCTTGAAAATATTTTTTTGCATCCTAAGGGAGCTTATTGGTTTTTACACGCTTTATTGATTATCAATATTGTATTCATATTTGTCAATCAACTTGTAAACAGAATTGGAAAAGGCAGTGTTTTTATGTATTACATCTTCTTATTCATCATTTTCATCATGCTTGATATATTGGGATTAATTAAAATTCGAACATCTACATATTTTATTTTGGGTTTTATATTGAAACAATTAACATCCTATAATATCAAGGTGACACCATTCTCTATTTTTATTTTCATTCCAGTCTGTGTTTTTCTGTATATGCAGCAAAGCGCGTTTGAATTTAGTCCTATAGAAGTTACAAACTGTTTTCTTATATTTTCATGTTTGTGGATTTTCTCTGATTATTTTGTTAATTCAAAATTTGTTACAATAATCTCATGGATTGGACAAAATACGCTAATAATTCTATTATTACATGCATTGTTTGTTGTTGCATTTAAACCATTTAATAGCATTTTTCTTAGTATAGATTCTACGGGGATCTTCTATTCAATATTTGGTACAATAACAACTGTTCTATTGTGTATTTTGACTTCAAGAGGTTTTGATAAACTTAAGATTAGTAAATATCTTTTCAATGTTCATGAATTATTTATAAGCATAAAAGCTAATAAATTTTTTGTTACATAAAATTCACATCCTGTTCTAACATTATTATTGTACCACTCTAATTCAGCAATGTCATTACTAATTTTTGCTCGTATATCTTCATCTAAAGGTAATCCTAAAATTTTATAATAATTTTCATAAAACTGAATATCTTTTTGTTTAAAATAAGCATCATAATTACATTCATTAGGATTTCTTTCAGGTGTTCTGTCTTCTCGTCTCATATCAAGACCTGTAACAGCATCAACTCCATTTTCAGGCGTCTCTGCAACTCCAATAGATGTTCCGAGTGCGTTGTCAAGAGGGTTTCCAATGTACGTAGCAACGGCTTTATTAAAATGACCAATAGATATCATAGGGTCTCTCTCTAATTTAAAAAATAAAAGCTCTTTGTTTTCGTTAACTGACTTAAAAGGATAATATAACAATACACGTTTAGTTTCACTTCTATTTGTTTCACATAATCCTTCTAGTCTAGGTTCAAAATGGCGTTCAAATTTTGTATATTGAGAATTGGGTATACAATCTATTGGTACACCTTTATTTAATTGAAAAACTTTATTATGTGTAGCATGTCCTTTTTGATAATCAATAAATTCTGAAGCTATTCTAGGATAACCTCTAAAAAATGATGTTTTAACTTTTGATCTATCAGGTGATTCACAATTATAAATGTTACTATCAAATATTATTTGATTATAGGTTAATAAGTTAAATAATAATTTTCCTAAATCATTAAAAACTAATGTTCCTGCTGAAAAACATACACGACCATTAGATAAAAATTTAAACATTGAACTAATAAAATCGTTTATTTGTGAATCGTAATATGTTATTGTACCATAAGTTTTTCCTGAATATGTAGTGTTTAACCATAAATAAAACTCATTAGGAAAATTATCTTTGATTTGTTCATCTGTAATTTCAGTATTTGTATTCATTTAATATATATATTATAATATGAAAATTAATTAAAATATTATAATATAAAACATTTTAACGTCTATGTCTGCGAGTTCCGCGACCACCACGACTCTTCTTTCTGTAAGTTTGTTGTAATCCTAAAAGACCAAAAGGAACAATGGCTTGGTTAATAACTTCACCAAAGAATCCTCCACGTCTGCTTCTTCTGCGTCTTCCAGCAGATTGAACTAAAGATAAGTTTTGGGCTGATGGTACATTTGGTTGATTAGACCATTGACCTTGAGCTCCAACATATTCTGAACCAGCTCTAGCAGCATATGGTCCAGTTGCGTCAAAAGTTCTTGAGAATTGTGAATTAGGTGATCCATTTACATAACTACCATAAGTGGAACCAGAAGTATAATTTCCATTACCACCTCTCATTCTACGACTTCTGCTTCTATGTCTACGACTATGTCTATGTTTTGCCATATTATATAAATTGCTGAGAATAAAATAATTTAAAAGTTAAAAATTAAAAATTATGATAAAATTTTATTTTTATTAAGTTTCCTAAACTAACGCGAGTTTATGAATTAAAAATTTTAGTAATTATTTGTTTATTACGTAATAACATTATTAAAATAATAAGAATAGCTAAAATCATTACAAAAATTAAAAATACTAAAGCAACCGTAATATAAATATAAGGATTAATTTCATAAAGTATAAAATCAATTACAGGTGATAATAACATTTTAAATTCATTTTTAATATCATCACGTTTTAAAATATCTAAACATTGTTGAACTAAAGAGTCTTTCATACTAAATCAAAATAAAATTATAATTTAATTTAAATTTATGCGTGTTATTACATTTAAATTTTTCTATATTTTCAATAAATATGGATAATATTATTGAACCAAATGAAACCTTCGATTTTACAAAGCTTTCTTTAGCACATCCTAGCGGTATTCAAGGAGGCGCATATTTTACTAAAATTGAATATAATAAGAAACCTTTATACATACAAACATGTAAAAGTCAAACAAGACAAGGGTTTGTTAAGACTGGTAAAAAATATTATTGTGATTTAATGTTTGATAAGAATTCTGAGAGCCTTATAAATTGGTTTGAAAATTTAGAGGAAAGATGTCAGAAACTAATTTTTGAGAGAAGAGACACATGGTTCCAAAATAGTTTAGAAGAAAATGATATTGAAAGTGCGTTTAATTCTACTATTCGTGTTTATAAGTCTGGTAAATATTATTTAGTAAGAACTAACATTAAGAACAATCAC
>Ga0209596_1002442_pt1 | contig 15336 bp, 14 predicted proteins | sample M_130807_MF_Meta_FD_187314 | JGI IMG/M metagenome (GOLD analysis project Ga0209596, IMG submission 187314) | Freshwater microbial communities from Lake Montjoie, Canada to study carbon cycling - M_130807_MF_MetaG (SPAdes) (version 2) | ecosystem: Environmental > Aquatic > Freshwater > Lake... | reverse complement strand
TTGCTAAAGCATACGCAGGTGGCAAATTCAGAATAAAAAAATGGGGGCGGATAAAAATAAAACTGGAACTAAAAAAACGTAAGATCTCCGACTATTGCATTAAAAAAGGAATGCAGGAAATTGACGATAAAGACTATCTCAAAACACTAAAAGAAATCATACTTAAAAAATCAAAAGAAATTAAAGGCGGGAAAATACAGTTACGAAATTATAAGATTGCTCAATATGCGGCATCAAGAGGGTTTGAAAGTGACCTAATCTGGGATCTTTTAATAAATGAAGAATAATCTATTTCTTGATCAAACCTGTTTCTTGCAATATCAAGAGCGCTTCCTTTTTATTCGAAACACGAATATTTCTTCTTAAGATTTTTCCTTCTGGCCCATCAAAATAAATTGCAACGCTAGGGTATGAAAATTTTGGAGACTTCAAATACACTGATCTTACTTTTTTTCTTGGAATAGTTGGAGAACTGCTAGTTTGAAAGCCTTCTTTAATTTTTATTAACGACATAAATAATAGCAATAAGCCACCATAATTTATAGGATACTTAAAAAAACTCATACTGTATTTACCCAATGAACTCGAGGTATAAAATAACAGCAAAACAAAAACAATATAATTCAAAATACTACTGATTCCCCAAGCATTGCCTAATTCATCTTCCAATGGAATACGAGTAGGCTCTTTACTATTGAAAATAAAAATAGCTTCATCAGAAATGTGACAATATTCCTTATCGTTTATTCTAAAAAATTTAGTTTGCATAATCATAACAAAAATAGTCTTATTTTTCTTTCTATATCGGCATAATTATTAACTTTGTTACATGATTACAACTGACCAACTAAAAGACCTTCGGGAGCGCACGGATGCGTTAAGGGGGCATCTTTGACCTCGACCGTAAATTACTAGAAATAGCCGAAGAAGAAGAAAAAGCGCTCGCTCCCAATTTCTGGGAAAATCCAAAAAAAGCGGAAGAGCTTCTTAAACAAACCAAAATCAAAAAAAACTGGACCAAGTCCTACGATGAATTGTCTCGTAGCATGGATGATTTATCTCTCCTCTACGAATTCTATAAAGAAGGCGAAGCTACTGAAGAGGATGTCATGCAACAATTTGTCTCTACTAAAAAAAATCTCGAAGAAATTGAGTTTAAAAACATGCTCAGTGGAAAAGAAGATATTTTAAGTTGTGTTGTTCAAATAAATGCAGGAGCGGGCGGGACAGAAAGTTGCGACTGGGCAGAAATGCTTATGCGGATGTATATGATGTGGGGGAGTAAGCATGGTTATAAAATAAAAGAGACTGACCGAACGGAAGGCGATGCCGCCGGAATAAAATCGGTAACATTAGAATTTGAAGGTGATTATGCATTTGGTTATTTAAAAGGAGAGAATGGCGTTCACCGACTTGTTCGTATTTCACCATTTGATGCAAATGCGAAACGTCACACTTCATTTGCTTCTGTTTATGCCTACCCTTTAATTGATGATACCATTGAAATAGATGTCAACCCAGGAGATCTTGAGTTTGAGACATTCCGAGCAGGTGGCGCTGGCGGGCAAAATGTAAACAAGGTAGAAACTGCTGTGCGTCTCTATCACAAACCATCTGGCATCATCATTAAGAATCAAGAGTCGCGATCTCAATTGCAAAACAAAGAGAATGCAATAAAATTATTAAAATCGCAATTATTCGAAATTGAATTACGAAAACAGCGTGAAGCAATTAATGTGATAGAAGGTAATAAAAAGAAAATCGAGTGGGGATCACAGATAAGAAATTATGTTTTTCAACCTTATAAATTAATCAAAGATATCCGCACCGGATATGAAACATCAAATGTTCAGGCGGTAATGGATGGCGATCTGGATGATTTTATAAAAGCTTATTTAATGGAATATGGCAACAGTTAAAGTATACCACAACGCGAGGTGTTCGAAGAGCCGCCAAGCGTGTAGTATTCTATCAGAAAAAGGAATTAGGTCCGAGATCATCGAATACTTAAAGACACCTCCTTCACAAAAAGAAATAAAGGATCTCTTGAAAATGCTTGGTATGAATGCAGAAGAGCTTGTTCGTAAAGGAGAGTCACTATTCAAAGAAAAATTTGCGGGAAAGCATTTAACAGAAACACAATGGATAAAAATATTATCCGAAAATCCGATACTGATGGAACGCCCTATTATTGTTAATGGCAAGAGCGCTGTTATTGGGAGACCACCCGAAAGAGTTTTGGAATTGATCTGATCCAACAAACGTTGAAATCAATTCAATAAGAATCTACAATGGAAAGGTGTATATTTTATGCCAGGCTAATGAATGCCGTCAGTTATAAAAGATAAACAAATCAGCGGAAATCGGAGACAGAAGAAAACATAGTACTTGAATTTTTTTGAACAAGTATTTATGCTGAATAGGTTAGAATGAGAGTAAAATAATCTTCTTTTTCATACCAAAATAAATCTTAAATTTACCTCTGAAATCTAACAGCAAAAAGACTCACAACTAAAAACTAATACAATGGAATACCGTATTGAAACCGACACAATGGGCGAAGTAAAAGTGCCTGCCGATAAATATTGGGGAGCACAAACAGAGCGTTCGCGCAACAATTTTAAAATAGGACCTGAGGCTTCAATGCCAAAAGAAATCATTTATGCTTTCGGTTATCTTAAAAAAGCGGCGGCAATGGCCAACCACGAATTGGGTGTATTGGCAGCAGATAAAAAAGACCTTATCTCAAAAGCTTGTGACGAAGTGATTGCAGGTAAATTAGATAGTGAATTCCCATTGGTGATTTGGCAAACAGGTTCAGGAACACAATCCAACATGAATGTGAATGAAGTGGTTTCTAACCGATCTCACGTTTTACAAGGAAATAAATTGGGGGAGGGTAAAATATTCATCCACCCGAATGATGATGTAAATAAATCACAATCATCGAACGATACCTACCCTACCGCTATGCATATTGCTGCATACAAACAAGTAGTCGACATCACGATTCCTGGAATAGAAAAGTTGAGAAACACTTTAGTCAAAAAGTCGGACGATTTTAAAAACATTGTAAAAACTGGGCGCACCCACTTTATGGATGCAACACCATTAACGCTTGGACAAGAATTTTCCGGATATGCTCAACAATTAACCAATAGCATCCGTGCAATTAAAAATGCGCTGGAAGTTGTCCGTGAGTTGGCATTAGGTGGAACAGCAGTAGGTACTGGATTAAACACACCTAAAGGATACGATGTGTTGGTGGCTAAAAAAATTGCAGAGCTAACTGGGTTGCCATTTGTCACTGCGCCAAACAAATTTGAAGCACTCGCTGCTCATGATGCAATGGTTGAACTATCAGGTGCATTAAAACGTTCGGCTGTGGCATTGATGAAAATAGCAAATGATGTACGAATGTTATCTTCTGGACCTCGTTGCGGGATTGGTGAAATCATTATACCTGACAATGAACCAGGTTCTTCTATTATGCCAGGGAAAGTAAATCCTACCCAACCAGAAGCTTTAACAATGGTATGTGCTCAGGTAATGGGCAACGATGTGGCTGTTTCTATTGGTGGATCAAACGGACATTTTGAATTAAATGTATTCAAACCACTGATCGCAGCAAACGTATTGCAATCTGCTCGTTTGATTGGTGATGCTTGCGTTTCTTTCAATGATAATTGTGCGGCGGGTATCGAACCAAACTTGCCAATCTTAAAACAACATCTTGAGAATTCATTGATGCTAGTTACTGCTTTAAACACACACATTGGTTACGAGAAAGCTGCAAAGATTGCTAAAACTGCTCACAAAGGAAATAAAACCTTACGTGAAGCGGCAATAGAATTAGGGTATGTTACGAATGAGCAATTCGATCAATGGGTGAAGCCTGAAGATATGTGCGGCTCATTAAAATAAAACCACTAATTATTTTCTTTTTTTAGAAAACTAAAATAAAATTCAGAACGTCATTGAAAGAAACTAATTTTCATTCAATGACGTTTAATAAATCATCCCTTTACAGTTGATCATTATTATTTTGAAAAAACGTATCCCATTTTTGTTTCTTGTTGCAATGAGTTTTATTGCAATTCAACTATCTGCTCAAACAGATACTGTTATCAATGGGAAACATTACCAGATCGTTCCAGACAAAAAAACTGATGATCAAGAAGTAAAGAAAAAAAGAAAAACACCTACAGACAGTACTTTTATTTTAAATAACCGCAAATTGACTTACTACAACAATTGGCTGACCGCTGGAGGAGGATTTCAACAAAATTTAACATACAATAGAAGTGCAGGATTTGCCGGAGGGTTGGACTTTAATTTCCATATCACTCAACAGTATTTTCAGGTAGGCGCTTTCATCACAGGAGAAAGTTTTGGATTCTACAATAATTATCAATTTCATTTGGGATATGGGAAACGTTTTGAAAATAAGGATGTACACTTTGCCGGATTTGCAGGAGTTTCTTATTCTTCGGGGTATGGAAAAGTTGGTGACACGGTGTATACAAGGCCTTATAAACAACCTGGTTTATATGCACAGATAGAGGCAGTGAAAAAAATTACGTACGATGTGGGAATTGGTGCGTCTTTCTTTGTGGATTATAACTCAGAGCAATCCATTCTGGGAGGAAGACTTATCTTGTATTTTTCGGGTGCTTATAAAGGAAAGAAATACAACGACGGAAAAGACAGTAACTAAACGAACTTTTCTCCTTTTGCAACTTTCACATCATTCACAAAAGTTCTGATCTGTTGCTCATCTTCCTTTTTACAAATAAGCAAGATGCCATCTGATTCAACAACAATATAATCCTCTAACCCTTGCATCACAACCAGCTTATCTTTAGCTACGTTAACGATACAATTTTTTGAATTGTATACCATTACATTTTTTCCGACAATAGCATTTTTATTGTCATCATGTTTGATATGATCATACAGCGAACCCCATGTACCTAAATCGCTCCAGCCAATAATGGAAGAACGTACATATACATTTTCAGCTTTTTCCATGATCGCATAATCAATAGAAATATTTTTACAGTTGGAATATGCTTTTTCTATAAACTTGGATTCATTGGAAGTATTATAATCTTCATTGCCCTCTCGGAAAATAGCATCCATATCAGGGGAATATTTTTCAAATGCATTGATTACACTTTTCACACTCCAGATAAAGATCCCTGAATTCCATAGAAAGTCGCCACTCTGTAAAAAGAATTTGGCCATTTCCAAATCTGGTTTCTCTGTAAATGTTTTTACTTTTTTTATCCTTTTATCATTTTCTTTTGATTCTGATTCAACAAACTGAATATATCCATAACCTGTATCAGGACGACTTGGACGAATGCCTAATGTCACCAAACAATCTTCTTTTGATGCTTTTAAGAAACACGCTTTTATAGCTTTTACAAACGTATCTTCTTTCACAATAAGATGATCAGAAGGGGCGATTACTGTTAAAGCATCTGGATTTAATTGAGCAATCTTATAACAGGCATATGCAACACACGGTGCAGTGTTCTTCCGAGCCGGCTCACTTAGAATATTGCCTTCCGCGATTCCTTTAATTTGTTCTTTTACAAGCTCAACATAAGAATCGTTGGTAACAATATAAATATTTTCTTTCGGACAAAGGCGCGCAAAACGATCATAGGTTTGTTGGAGTAATGTTTTACCTGTACCTAAAATGTCCATGAACTGTTTTGGATGGGCTGTTCTGCTCATCGGCCAAAAGCGACTGCCAACGCCGCCTGCCATTATCACACAATAATTATTCTTCACGCTATTTTGTATTATGATAATTTTGCTAATGCACTTCTTAAATTTCCTACTACATCATTAATGTCTTCAACCTTACAAGTCCCTACCGACAAACGATACCAGCTGGAATCGGCTGATGCACCAAAAGCATAAAATGGAACCAACGCTACCTTTGCTTCATCCAGAATATATTTTGTCACATCTTGGGTTGTCTTCAGAACATTTCCTTCTTGTGTTTTTTGTCCATGCAATGAAAACTGAACCGTTAAATAAATAGCTGCTTCAGGTGCTATAGCATCCACTTTGAATCCTTCTGACTTTAAACTTTGAAATCCTTTGTGGAACTGAACAAGACGATCATTGATCTTTGTTTTAATATCCGCTAAATAGGCATCGTATTCTTTCAGGTCATTCAGATAGACGGCTGTGGCCATTTGTTCCGCTTTTGGAGCCCAAGCACCCACATGAGTCAAAATTGATTTCATCTTGTCGATGATTTTTTTCGGACCCATACTCCATCCTACCCGCACCCCTGTTGATGCCAACGACTTAGAGATCCCATCTACAAATACCGTGTAATTTTTCATCTCAGGACGCAATGTAACCGGATTGTAATGTTTGGTTTCACCAAATGTTAATGCCCAGTATATTTGATCGTACATCAGGTACAAAGGTTTCTTATTTTGTACATTACGTTTTGCATTCTCGTCTAAGATCAGATCACAAATTTCTTCCAAATCTTTTTTCTTAAATGTTGTACCTGTTGGATTTAAAGGTGAGCACAAAGCAATTAAATTTGCCGAGCTGATATGAGGTTTCAGATCCGCAGCAGTAGGCATAAATTTATTTTCAGGTGTAGTCTCTATTAATACAGCTTTGGCATTATTCAAATAGGTATAATGATTATTGTTCCAAGAAGGGACCGGAAATAAAACAACATCATCCGCATCTACCAATGCTTTGAAAATAGCATAGATCACAGGACGTGCACCGCCAGCAATAACAATTTCGTCCACTTTATAATCCAACTCACCTCGCTCCATCAACAACTTCGAAACAGACTGACGCAATTCCAACATGCCGTCGGCAGCAGGATAATTTGTTTGATCATCTTCATACGCATTGATGATCGCTTTCTTTAATCCTGCTGGAATAGGAAAAATTTTAGGATTAAAATCGCCTATTGTAAAATTGTAAACCTTTTCACCCTTTTTAATTTTTTCATTTACTTCCGCAGCAAGTTTGATGATCTCCGACCCAATAATATTTTCTGCAAGTTTTGATACTTTTAAATCAATACCCTTTTCTGCTGCATTTACACTCATAATCAAAAATTTTTATTGTTTATTATTAGCACTCATTCATGCTGAACAAATTTAATAAAAAGGCAATACAACAGCCGTAAATGTTGATTAAATATTGGTCAAATCACTCTTATTTTCGGCAAAAAGGGGTGTATTTATTACCAATACTTCAGTAAGCGGGTTAAACAAGTAATTGTTTTTGGTATTCACCTCTTTGCATTTAATACGTTTTCTAGCTTGTTCTCCTTTTATGAAGTAACGATCATTGTTGTAAGAAAAGGTAGAGCCCATTGGCACATCTTCTAAAAAAACAGTCGTTTCGCGTAAATCATAATTTTTTAATACCCGCAACAAGTTGGTATCTGAACAGCTTGAAGCAGCCGGGTTATTCATGTATTTTCTTAAAGCTGTGATTACATCCAGAGGAAATATCTCAGGCGATAAAAATTGCTGCATTAATTGTTTGTAATGAAATTTCCACTCTTCACCATGTGGTTTAACAGTATGTTTATGCTTATTATAGTTGGATAGGTGTGCTATTTCATGAACGAGCGTAATCAGAAAAGCATATTTATTCATGTCGTAATTAATGGTGATCTGATGATTCTCACCTTTTATTGGCGGACGGTAATCACCATATTTTGAAGATCTGCTTTTTTTGATCTTCAATTTAAAATCAAACGTATAGATCCATTCGGAAATAACAGGAACTGCCTTTTCAGGAATGTATTTATGAAGTATGGATTGATTGCGGTCGACTTGGGTCATTGTGCATTATGAGAATGAAAACAAATTTACAACTCTAATTGCATACATGAAATTCATTTTTTATGTGAGAAGAAAAATAAAGCTTTATTCCTCAGCGCTTATTTCAAAATGTGATATACCACGAAACTGGACACATAGGCCAGTATGCCCATAAAAAGAAACTGAATAGCTGGCCATTTCCAATTTTTTGTTTCACGATAAACAACAGCTAAGGTGCTCATACATTGCATTGCGAAAGCATAAAATATCAAAAGAGAAAAACCTACTGCTATGGAAAATTTGGGCAAGCCCGTTTTAGAATCCAGCTCTGCAAGCATCTTATCTCGTATGGTTTGGTTGTTATCTGTATTTCCTGCGCTATAGATGGTTGCCATCGTTCCAACAAAAACTTCACGAGCAGCAAAAGAGGTCACCAATGAAATACCGATCTTCCAATCGAAACCCAAAGGCGCAATTGCTGGCTCAATTGATTTACCAAGTATTCCGGCATAGGATACTTCTAATTTTTCTGCTGAAATTTTTGCCTCAACTTCATTCGGAGTATATTTTGAGAGCATTTCGGGCGTGTGGTATTTTTCATCAACCATCTTCATTCTCCCACTGGGTGCATGTGAGGACAAGAACCAAAGGATAACTGAAATGGCAACAATAATTTTACCAGCATCAAACAAAAACATTTTTACTTTATCGAAAATAGTAAGTCCTACCGTTCTCCATTGAGGTGTGCGATACACCGGCAATTCCATTATAAAATAACTTCTTTCACGTGCCTTCAATATCCATTTCATAACCCATGCAGCTAAAATTGCAGCAATAAAACCAATCAGATACATGAACATGAGAATCAATCCCTGATAATTAAAAAACCCCAATGTTTTATTGTGAGGAACAACCAATGATATCAACAACGTATAAACAGGAAGCCTTGCAGAACAGCTCATTAATGGGGTTACCATGATGGTGATGATCCGTTCTTTCCAGCTGCTAATGGTACGCGTACTCATAATTGCAGGAACAGCACAAGCAACACCACTGATCAAAGGAATGACAGAACGGCCGTTCAAACCAAATCTACGCATCAGCTTATCCATGATAAAACTTACACGTGCCATATAACCCGTATCTTCCAATATAGCAATGAAAGCAAAAAGCAATGCAATCTGTGGAACAAACACGACAACTCCGCTTAATCCTGCAAGAATTCCATTCACCAATAGATTACTTATTTCTCCTACCGGAAGGAGGTGAGAAGCCCATTGAGAAAGCGACACAAAAAGTGACTCTATCCAATTCATCGGATAAGCTGCAAGGAAAAAGATGGTTTGAAAAATAAAGAACAGCACTGTTAAAAAAATGACATATCCCCAAATACGATGTGTTAAAACACCATCCAGCTTATGAGTGAATGATTCTGTTTTTAGGGCAGACTTGTGCGTGATACATTCTTCAACGATACGATTTATTATTTTAAATCGCTCCACACTCTCATCGGATTGTAATTTATTGTGATCCACTTTTGAAACAGCTAAAACTTCACCGATCTTTTCTTTTTTATCCGATTTTTTATCAAAATAATGAATCTCCGAAAAATTATTGATGATCTGAAATGCTACAAAATCGCTATTGACTTTTACAATGGCACTTATTTTTTCTATCAGCTCTCCTGCAATTTTTTTAATGTCGATAAAGTCGTATTGAGGAACAGGCAAAGGTTGTAGCAATGCCGCTTTCAATTCATCAACCCCTTCCTTACTGCGTGCGCTCACCCCTACTACTTTTACTCCGAGTTTTTCTGAAAGTCGAATCGCATCAATAACATCCCCGTCCAGTTCAACAAGGTCCATCATATTCAGTGCAAGAATGACAGGAATTTTAAGATCAATGATTTGAGAAACCAAGAATAAATTCCGTTTTAAATTGCTTGCATCTGCAACAATAATTGTAATGTCGGGATGGTCTGCATTATTGGGATCACAAAGCACTTCAAACGCAACACGCTCATCAATCGATTTCGGATACAAACTGTATGTTCCAGGAAGATCAACAAATTCAGCCGTTAGCTTATTATTTAATTTAGCATGCCCTGATTTCTTATCAACGGTGACTCCCGGAAAATTACCTGTTTTTTGATGAAGACCCGTGAGGGCATTAAATAATGTAGATTTGCCGCAGTTAGGATTACCAACTAGCGCCACTTTCAGAGCTGTTCTTTCAGAAAAATTTACAAATGATTTATTCGACTCCACACCAAAACTGCTAATTATTTAACCACAATTGGCGACACAAGAACGGTAGACGCTTCTGCTTTACGCAAACTCAATAAATATCCGGAAACAAGAATAGCGATCGGATCACCCATGGGTGCAACACGATCCAAGGTTACTATTTCACCAGGAGTGCAGCCCATCTCCAAAAGTTTCAAAGCCATTATCTTATCGGTAAACGAATCGATAATTGCACTTTGACCAATTTGAAGCTGTGACAGATTTTTCAATTCTTTATCCTTTTTCGCGTTTGTCATTCTAGTAAACAAAAGTACGTTTTTTTTAGGCCATATTCGAATTAAACCAATACCTAAAACAAGGTATTTTTTCTATGAAAGACAAAGTACGCCTGTTTGCGTCATTGCGAGGAACAACGTTGATATAAAACACAGGATAAAAGCAACGAGATGCTGCTACTAAAAAGAAAATTTTAGCAGATTTATTCTGAAATGGCTGATAAGAAAGCCTTTAGCTCCACCTTCCATTTTGGGCAATCGCCACAACGATTTTTTTTATGAAACATAAAACAGCCCGAGAAAAGTGTCATAAAAAACACAATGGCAATAATACGGATGGTATGTTGAAGAAAATTTTTCATTGTATATTCCTTATGACTCAAAGATAGCAAAAACAAAACACATCATTTGTTATCAATTATTCTTATTTTTATAAAAATTTTAAGGCTATTCATGAATATATTTTATCATTTCGGTCGTTATTTTTTGCTAATGAAGAGGGCTTTCGGGAAACCAGAAAAAATTGCCATCTATCGCGACCGCATTTTTGAAGAAATGAATTCCTTAGGAATTGGCTCATTAGGCATTGTTGCTATCATCTCTGTTTTTATGGGAGCTGTTATCACCATACAATCTGCCTTTAATTTCGAAAGTCCGCTTATACCTCCCTATGCTGTTGGTGTTGCTGTGCGCGACTCCATGATCCTTGAATTTTCCCCTGCAATTGTTAGTCTGATCTTAGCCGGTAAGGTTGGATCTAGTATAGCGTCAGAGATTGGGACCATGAGAGTGACGGAACAAATTGATGCACTAGAGATAATGGGGATCAACTCCGCGGGGTATTTAATAGTTCCAAAAATCATTGCTTCGGTCCTATTCAATCCTATTCTCATCATTTTCTCCATGTTTTTAGGTATTCTGGGCGGTTACGTTTTCGGATTGATGGCAGGTGTGGTAACCGATTACCAATACATTCTAGGAATCACCTATGAATTCAGACCTTACAATGTTGTTTATGCCTTAATAAAATCGGGCGTTTTCGCATTTATCATTGCTTCGGTTCCTGCCTACCATGGCTATTATACCAATGGCGGTGCACTTGAAGTAGGGCGCTCTAGTACAAAGGGAGTGGTTTACACAAGTGTATTGATCCTTGCCTTTGATTTAATCTTAACTCAAGTATTATTGGTTTGATACAAATTAATAACATATCAAAATCCTTTTCCGGCCGAAACGTCCTGAATGATATTTCGTTCACGTTTGAAGCAGGTAAAACCAATATGATCATTGGTGAAAGCGGTTCGGGGAAAACAACCTTACTGAAATGTATGGTAGGATTAAATGAATTAAATTCTGGTGAGGTTTTATATGATGGTCGTAATTTTTACGACCTCGACTTCAATGGAAAAAAAGCGATACGAAAAGAAATAGGAATGCTCTTTCAAGGAGGGGCATTATTCGATTCGAAAACAGTGGAAGAAAATGTCGTATTTCCACTTTCCATGTTTACCGATCTTAGTGAAAGTGAAAAACGCGACCGCGCAAATTTTTGTTTGCAACGTGTAAATCTTGCCAATGCAAACAACTTATACCCTTCGGAATTAAGCGGAGGAATGAAAAAGCGTGTTGCCATTGCCCGTGCGATTGCTGTTCAGCCGAAGTATCTTTTTTGCGATGAGCCCAACTCAGGCTTAGATCCTAAAACATCTATCGTTATTGATAATTTAATAAAAGAAATTACAGATGAATATGATATTACTACTGTTGTGATTACACACGACATGAACTCGGTAATAGAGATTGGTGATAATATTATGTTTATTTACGAGGGAGCTAAATGGTGGGAAGGCAGTAAGGAAGAGATCTTAAAGACAGCAAACATGGAAGTATGCGATTTTGTTTATGCAACCAAATTTATGAAAGACTTAAAAACAAAATTTTAATTTTTTAATAAAAAAATCCCGCTCCGAAAATTTCGGAGCGGGATTTTTCATAGAAAAAGTTCTAACTATTTTGTTATCACCAATTGCTTTGTGAAGTTATGTCCACCAGCATTTAATTTGTAGAAATATGTTCCAGCAGCTAAGTTAGAAGCATCAATATTTACAAAATGTTTACCCGCACTTTGGCTATTCAATTTGTTTTCAGACACTTTTTTACCTGAATTATCAAACACTGTAAGGAATACTGCATTTGCATCTTTCTCTAATGTGTATTCAACAGTTACGTTGTTAACAGCAGGATTTGGGTATGCAGTTAATTTCATTCCATTAAAAAACTCATTGATTCCTGTCGCGTCAGCAACAACTGCAAATAATGCAAGATCATTGTCAAGATCTAGAGAACCGCCAGTTGCAGGATCAGAATACATTTGATCAGTTACAAACCATTTAGTACCAAACTTACTGAACGCATAATCTAAATTTTGCGCATCATTTTGAGAATCGCTTAACAAACCTACAGTGTCACCATCAGCTAATTTAGCGCTAGATGCATCCATGACAATAGCGAAATCACCTACGAAAGTTGCAGGAGAAGTAAAAGGAACGTAATTCCAGCTTAAAGTTGTATCAATAGATGAAAACAAAAGATCCGCAGAACATTTTGCAGTTCCAGAAGGACCAGCAAAGTTTAATGTAGTTTGGTTAAAAGTACCACTTCCATCTGTGTTGTATGATTTGTTTGGTTTTACATCATAACCTGTAAATACAACTTTTGAAGAAGCCGAGCTACCAAGATCTGACTGTAAACGAGCAAATTGAGCAATAACACCAATAACTTTTACAGGGATTGGTCCAAGATTTTGGTACCCTTGAGCATTGATGTTTAATCCATCAACATTGTTTCCAAAAATATAACCACCACCTGTGTAACCGTAGATAGTATAAGAGTTACTTATTGCAGCAAATTGTGGCATGAAATCAGTGAAGTTAACTAATCCTGTAGTATCAGGGCTTGTCATTCTGTCTGCTGAAGTACTACGAACTAAAGGTTTGCTAGCAATAGAAATAGCTTTTCCTGCAGAATTTTGCGCATTAGCTCCCAATACTAGAGCTGAAACAGCAAATAATGTGTAAATTTTTTTCATTTTTTTGATTTTTTAAAAGTTAGTTTTTTCTAATTGAGAAGATAAAAGTAATAAATCATTTTATTAAAAACAATAGCTCGTTAAAATTTAAAATTAGAAGGCCGCTCTGTAAATACAGAGCGGCCTTCTAAAATGTATGAATGCTGACTATTACTTGATAACAACCATTTTCATGGATGCAGTTGTAGCATTGTTTACTGTTAATGAGTAATAATATACTCCAGCAGATAAGCTATTTGAATTATAGTTCAAAGAATGAGCACCTGAATTTTGCTCTCCCATGTTTTCTGTAGCAACCACTTTTCCGGTTACATCATATACATTAAAAGCAACTTGAGCATTTTTCTCTAATTCATAATTGATAGTAGAAACTCCGTTTGTTGGGTTTGGCATGTTTTGGAACAATTTTGCTCCGCTAACAAATTCCTGAACACCAGCAGCAGTTTCAATAACCACAATATCATCCAAATAAAGAATGAACATATCATTTGATTGGTGTTGAAAACCAATATAAATATCTTGACCTGCATACGCAGCTAAACTAGTAGCTCTAGGAACAAAAACGTTATCAGGAGTATTTACTGTATCTCCTGCTGTAGATGCGTCCATATCTGCTACTGTGTAAATAGCTGGATTTGTAAAATCTGTATAGTTTGATAATCCTGTTGTAGAAACAAACACTTTATAGCCATCACGATAATCACCATCAGGCATATTGTGTTTCCATGACAATGCAGCTCCAGAAGCAGGAATTGTTATCGGTCCGACAGCAAACCAATCATCAGAAGTTGCAGCAGGTGTAAACCAAGAAGTTGCTCCCATGAAAAAGTTTGTATCTGCAGTTACTGAATTTAAATCGTAGAAAAATTGCCAATCTGAAACCGGCAACCAAGGAGTCATTGCTGCGTTGGCAGTAAGCCCATCCACATCATCATTCGCATAGTTAAAAGTAGCACTGATACCAGTACCATAAAATGCATTTCCATCAAAATAAAATAAAGTATCTCCAATTGCTCTAGAAGCATCTGAATAAGCTGTTTTTAATACTGGAGAAGTTGTTGTGTTAGCTATTGATACATTTGCTCTTTGCGCATTAACCGCAAAAGTAACAGCAACAGCTGCAATAATTGAGTAGATTTTTTTCATTTTCTATTATTTTAGTTATTATAATTAGTTATTATCTGAATCACAAAGTTAAAAAATGTTATCATATTTCCAAATTCCAATACAATAAAAGCCTTAAGCCATTTCCACCTCTGCATAAGCCTCTATTGGAGGGCATGCACAAATAAGGTTTCTGTCGCCATGTGCGTTGTCAACACGAGCCACGCTCGGCCAAAACTTCGCCTCTTTTACCCATTTAAGCGGATATACCGCTTTTTCTCTGGAGTAACTGTGTTTCCAATCATCAGAAATGACTGATTTTGCAGTATGAGGAGCATTTTTTATCACATTGTCTTCCTTATCGGCTTTACCGGCAATAATTTCATCTATTTCATTTTTAATAGAAATCATTGCGGAACAAAAACGATCCAGCTCCTCTTTTGATTCACTTTCTGTTGGCTCAATCATTAACGTATCATGAACAGGGAAAGAAACGGTTGGAGCGTGGTATCCATAATCCATCAAACGTTTTGCAATATCAGCCACTTCAATTCCTCCTTCACGTTTAAAGGCAACACAATCCAAAATCATTTCGTGAGCACAGCGGCCATTTTTACCACTGTATAAAGTCGGATAATGGTCTTTCAAGGATTCTTTGATGTAATTAGCATTCAAAATGGCAATCTTGGTTGCTTCCGTTACACCTTCCCCTCCAAGCATTTTAATGTATCCGTAAGAAATCAATAATATCAGTGAGCTTCCGTAAGGCGCTGCTGATACGGCATGAATTC
>Ga0209596_1002440_pt1 | contig 15347 bp, 13 predicted proteins | sample M_130807_MF_Meta_FD_187314 | JGI IMG/M metagenome (GOLD analysis project Ga0209596, IMG submission 187314) | Freshwater microbial communities from Lake Montjoie, Canada to study carbon cycling - M_130807_MF_MetaG (SPAdes) (version 2) | ecosystem: Environmental > Aquatic > Freshwater > Lake... | reverse complement strand
GAACGCGGATTGCTGGCGGGCTCGATAACTGTCGGCCAAAATCTTGACCAGTAGCTGTATTCGTGGCAGCCTGCCTTTGATGATCTTTAGATGGAGAGAGGACGGAGCCGGGAGCGACAAGATCACCGCCCCCCGTCTCTTCTGCTCGATTACTCCCCCCCTTAATTTGCACTATCTCTTTATTTCTTTTTTCCAACAAAGCAAATAACTTAATTACTTCGTCACCATCTTTATTTCCCATTTCTTTAATAATTCTATCTTTAGCATTATATATTTCATCACCATGATCCTTTTCAATTTCAATTGCCTCGCCTATCTCTTTTGCTTTGTTATTGCCCATTCTCATTAAGCCATTTTTAATGGTTATCAATTCAAGTCCACCTAGGGATTTAGTTAATAATTCCTTTCTTTTATCAATAGTCTCTACATCATTTTTGAATAATTCGCGATGCTTCATTGAGATTGAAGCTAATCTTTGACCATCTTCGACATTATCTGTCAGATATTTGTTTATTTTAGATAAGTCATTTTTTTGAAGAAAATCTAATGCATTTGTTGTGCTACTATTATCCTTAATTTCAATTGCTCTCAAATCCGCTTTAAGATCTTCTGTGATTGCAAAATTTGAATCTTTAATACATCTTTTTCCAGCATCACTATAAACAATTTTTAACTCGTTCTCCGTTTCTTTTGCGATAATATTTTCAGCTGTTCCAACTACATATTTTTCATACTCTTCTTTGGTTTTTATTCGACATTTTTCAATATCAGCATTAATTTTTTCTTGAATACCCTCATATTTTTTATTAAGATCGACTTCTCCATTAATTACACAAACCAGAACCGCAAACCTAAGCAAATAATCCGCAGCATCGCCTTGAATTGCGTCAAATCCAAGTGAAGTTAGGGATCCCAAATATTCTGATGTAAAAGCATCAACAGCAAATTGATTTAAATCTGCAAAAATTGGAATGCGCGCAACTCCTTCGGCAACCACATCAAGCTTAAGAGCTTGGTTTACATCAGCAAAAAAACTCATACAATTGGGATCGGTGACAACTTTTTTAACTCCCTCATAAAATTTTTCGCCAACCTCTCCAAAATGGCCAGCGACTTCTGCCACCAGATCAAGAATATCTAGAACTCCAAACACAATCAAGGAGGCAAGAATCCTATATTTTACAGCATTTTGGTTTTCATTTTCAACTTCTTCAACCTTTCCAGCAATGGAACCATGAGTTTTTCCGATATCATCACTTGCTTTTTTGCGGATTCTTTCATCTTCTTTTTCAATCTCATCAAGTAGGTCTTTTATTAGTTTTTGCTTTAAAATCAATTCCTGCCAGGCGGCTTCAATTTTATTATTTATTTTTGCTTCATCTTGTTGTCTATCATCACTTTTAACGGATTCTTTTAAATGATTCTCGGCATCTTCTTTGCTAATTTTTTTAACAGCACCAATCGCGGAGATATCGTTGACGAATTGTTGCAAACCACTAAGATTTTTGAAGGTATCTTTGAATTCTTTGGCTGGAGCAAAAGAATCGATCGCCCCCGCATCAGGGGGAGAGGAGCGCTCGACAAATGCTTTGGCAGAAACTTTATCTGGATTAGAATTTTCCAATGGCATAAATTAAAAACATTTTATAAATAAATCTTCAAAAATCTTTTACAACTCTTGACAAAGTATGTCAACCAATTTAGTTTTTAAGTTAAAATTTAAATTAACAAACCACGAGGTTATATGCATAAGAATTTATTATTACTAATTTTATCACTTTCTTTGTTTTCTTGTCAATCAAATCTAAAAAAAGAAGATGCAAATAAGGCTCAAAATGATAATAAAATTATTGAAAACCAAGCTAAACAACCTTACGAAACCATCAACTCTGAAGAGCAAGCCCAATCTTTAAATCAACAAACCGACGCCGAAAATCAAGAAGTTGAAGTTGAAGATAGAATTTTATTTTCTTCAAACTCTTCTTCAATTGAAGAAGATGCTAAAAAAATTCTTGATGTTCAAGCACAATGGTTAAAAAGTGATGAATCTATAACTGTAACGGTTGAAGGGCATTGCGACGAACGCGGAACCCGCGAATATAACATCGCTCTTGGTGAAAAACGCGCTTTTGCGGTTAAAAAATATTTGAAACAACTTGGCGTTCCAGAATCAAGAATCAAAATAGTTTCTTACGGCAAAGAGCGTCCAGCTTTTTTTGGAAATTCCGACGAAATTCATAATAAAAATCGTCGCGCTGTAACTGTGGTTAACTAAAAAATCTTGAAATAATTATCGGATTTAAGTTTTTCTTTGAAAAATTAGTTAAAGGTTTTTTATCCATAATTTTGCAACTTTCTCAAGCAACGAATTTTGTTCACATCTAGCGTGAAGATGCTCAAAATCAACCTCATCCATTGATTGATCCTGATTGGCACAAGAATAAAAATATTCAAATTCGCCGTTAATATTTTTCTTTTTTTGCAAACATTGTCCGCACACACCTTTCATCATGCACTGCATTGGCGAGTTCAAGCTCGTGATTGAATATTTAGCATCGGCGAATTCAGGGACAATATTTTCATGACGCAAGCGCGCCACTTCATGCATCAAATGATCATTACCGATCGCAAAAACTCGATCGATTTTAACTTTATTTTTAGAAAAATAATCTTTAATTGAATCAATTACGCTACCTTGAAAATAGTCCATTTGCGACGCCTCATCTTCAACCGAAATAATTAATTCATCACAACATTTTTGCATTTTTTCAGGTCGTACAATATAATTTTTTTGTCGATAGCCTGCAAAAAATAAAACCTTGCAACCATTGTCTTTGAAGACTTCAGCTAATGCCGTGAGCGGTTGATTTCCTCTTCCGCCTCCAACTAAAACTACAGTTTCATTGCGAAAAATTTCGGTAGGCTTGCCACTCGGACCCATAAAAACACAAGGCTCGCCAGCTTTAAAATTTTTAATTAAACTTGAAGATCCTCCCGTTTCAACCACAATTCCACTAATCACGCCCGCTTCTTTATCAATCGCCAAAGCAGTTACAACAACGCCTTCCATTGCCAGCGTTTGCCCTTTTAATTCTTGAGCTAAAGCATGATAATTATGTAATCGAAAAATTTGACCGACTTGCGTTTGATTGGCCAATAATTTCGACTTCACATAAATTTCAACAACATTTTCAGAGAGTCGATCCACTTTTAAAACACTTACCAAAAAATCTTCTCGATAATTTTTATATTCAATATTTTTTGTTGAATAATTTACTAATTTTAAAGCCTCATTAATTTGTTGATAACCCTTCTTAGCACTGGCCATAGCCTTCACAACATTGCCTTCAAAATTTGCGTGCAAATCGCCAAAAAAACTAACGGATTTTTTTGATTTTTCATCAATTTTAGTGATAACTGAAAAAGATTTTTTACCTTGTAAATTTTCGACTTCGAGAGATTGTTTTGGCAGAAAAATTTCGTTCAAATATTTGCCATCATTAGCAAATTCTAAATGGTCTTCAAGAGCGAATGAAATATTTGGCATCGTGCCAACCGCCATCAATAAAGTTTTACATTCAATATGCTCTCCCGCCTTGGTTTTAATGGCGCAAACATGATTAAATTTATCAACAATAATTTCAGAAATTTCACTATTTTCTAAAAATTCTACACCCTCTTCCAAGGCATTTTTTAATTCTTGATGATTCAAGCGATAAGCGTTTGAATCAATCATTTTTTTACGATATAAAATTTTAGAATTTTGTGAAAAGTTTTTATCTTCTTTAAATTTTTTAGCATCATTTATAAATTCTTCAGCGATAACTCGCTCTTCTTCGTTCAAGCTTTTAAAAAATTCTTTATCCATTTTTAAATCAACAAACTTTTGAAGCTTTTCAGCAAATTTTTCAACTTGAATTTTATAATAAGCTTGGGCCTCAGTTGCTGAATCAACAGCTGTCAAGCCACCGCCGACAACAACAATCGGTGAACGAATTTGTAAATTAGTAAAGAGATTTTTTTGGTAAGCGCCGGTCAATTGAAGCGCCATCAAAAAATCTGATGCCAATCGCGCACCTTTGGCAAAGTTATTTTTTATATCCAAAAATTGTGGACGCCCCGCTCCAACACAAAGAGCCACATGGTCAAAACCATATTCTTCAAAAGCAATTTTATCAGTGATTGAAGAACCAAAACGAATTCCGCCATACATCGTAAAATTTTTTCTACGCTCAAGTAAAAGACGAATTATTTTTAAATAATTTTTATCAAAGCGAGCGGTAATTCCATATTCCGCAACACCTCCAAAGCCAGCAATTAAGCGACTTGAAAGTGGTTCATAAATTTCGCTAATATTTTCTATCGGCTCAAATTCAAATCGATTATGATAAGGATCAATACCTGAAATTTTTTCATTTAGCGGTTCAATTTTTAAGCCGTCAATCGCCACAATTTCATGACCCTCATTGAGCAAGTAATGCGATAAAGTGTAACCCGCCGGCCCAAGTCCACAAACTAAAATTTTCTTGCCAGTCAATTTTTTTGGCAATGGATTTTTAATATTTAGTGGATTCCATTTGATTAACAGAGAGTAAACCTCGAACCCGAATGGTAAATTTAAAATATCTTTCAAAATTCGCGATTCGATTTGCGGAATGTCAACCGCATCTTGCTTTTGAAAAATACAAGATTTCATACAATCATTACAAATTCGATGCCCCGTGCCAGCAATCATCGGGTTATCGATTATTGCCATCGCTAAACTTGCCAACGAAAATCCGCCACTTTTTAAAAAATTCATTTCAGAAATTTTTTCCTCAAGCGGGCATCCTTCTAGCTTAATACCCAGATCATCGATTTTTATTTTTTGCGTTTCTTTATCGATCAATCCAGTTTTACAAGAATCTTTTTTTTGATTATGACAAAAAATACAATAATGCGCTTCACCGCTAGCACGTAAAGCTGAACAGCCATTATCGGTTAAATCAAAACCTGCGCGATGTCGTTTTTCAATTTCTGGAATTAGATTTTCTATCGCAGTTTTTTGCGGTAAAATAAATAAAGTTCCCGCTTTATGAAATTTCTGCCCAGCCTTATCAAATAAAGCCCAAATGCAATATTTTTCAATAATTTCTAAATCTTTTTTTTCTAAAATTTTATCACTTAAAGCGATTTCTATTTGCTCGATTTGTGAAAAATTTATGGCTAAATTTTGTAAAGTTTTTTGATGATCAAAATTTTCAATTGATTCTAAATCTTTGTAAGAATATTTTTTTGAAATATGCCTTTGAATAAACTCTTTCCTCGCTTCACAAACTTTTGTATATTGTAAATATTGCGCTTTTAATTCAGAATTTTTTTCATGAATTAAGAATAATTCTACTAGAAAAATTTCTAAAATTTTAGCAATTTCAATTAAATATTGTGAATTTTCAGAATTATGAATTTGATATTCCAAAAAGTGCGCGGGAGATTTTTCTTTTAAAAATTCTAAAAATTTTTTATGAATTTTTTCAAGGCCTTCAATGTCGTATAAATCTTGAAATTCAATATTAAACTCATGATTCAGAAATTTTTTTGATGGCATTTTTTATAATTTTTGATTCGTTAAATTCAAATTTTTGCGAGCCAATTATTTGATAATTTTCATGACCTTTTCCTGCAATTATCAAAACATCGCCATTTTGCAAAATTTCAATGGCTTTAGCAATAGCAATTTTTCTATCAGCGATTTCAAGCGTTTTCGATTGATCGCATTTTTGCATAATTTCTTGACGAATTAAGGCCGGATTTTCATTGCGCGGATTATCGTCGGTGACAATTACCAAGTCGGCATTTTTGCAAGCGATTTCGCCCATTATTGGACGCTTTTTGGTATCGCGATCTCCACCACAACCAAATAAAATAATTACACGATTTTTAGCAATATTTTTTGCTAATTTTAATATATTTTCAATCGCGTCTGGGGAGTGAGCAAAATCAATAAAAATTTCTGCCCCCATATGCTCGCAAACCTTTTGCATTCTGCCTAAAGCGCATTCCAATTTATCAAAATTTTTTATTAATTCAGCAATTTTTTCATTACTTAAATTATATTTTGCCAATATATTTCCAAGGGCGCACAAAATATTAAAAACTTGAAATTCGCCACTAATATTTGTTGTGAAAGAAAATTGTTGTTGATTATATAAAAAATCAACTTTTTGATTTTCAATTTTAATAATCTTCAACGCTTGCGCCTCATAGCCATAATCAATAATTTTCAATTGATTTTTTTGACAAACTTTTTTGATGTAAGCAAACTCTTTAATGTCCGAATTCAAAACCGAATAACCATTTTTTTGCACAACTTTTTCAAACAAAATCATTTTGCATTCAAAATAATTTTGCATATTTTGATGATAATCGAGATGGTCTTGTGTAAAATTTGTAAAAGCTCCAACATCAATTTCTAAACCTGCCATTCGACGCTGATCCAAGCCGATTGAACTCACTTCAATCGCCACATCATCAATCGCAAATTTTTTTAAAATTGCTAAATTTTTGTAAAGCGAAATTATGTCGGGCGTTGTTAAATTTGAAACTTCTAAATTATTTTTTATTGATTCGTCGCAATTAATTCCAATCGTGCCGATTGAAGCCGATTTTTTGTTTAAAAATTGTAAAATTTGTCGAGTAAATTCTGCGGTTGAGGTCTTGCCATTCGTGCCGGTAATCGCATAAATATTTTTTGGAAGAGATTGATAAAAAATATTTAAAAATTCTACTAAAATTTCAAAAACATCGCCAATAATTATAGTATTTTGCGGATTTTTTTGAAGAAATTCTTGATAATTAAATTTTGAATTTTGTGAAATAACAGCAACCCTAGAGCCATTACTTGCAACATCTTGCAAGAAATTAGCGCCATCATTTTTTTGCCCAATTAATCCAAAAAAAATAGTATTTTTATTAGTTTTTCTTGAATCAATTGAAATGTCTTCAAGATCAAGTGCATCAAGGTTTTGCAAGTTTCCGAAAACTTGATAAATATTTGAAATTTTTTTAAGAATCTTGTGCAAATTCATTGATTAATTTTATAAATTTTTGAGCGCTTAAATGCGGATTTTCACTTTGAGTTATAGGTCTTCCGATCACTAAATGCGAGGCTCCATTTGTTAAAGCCGTTGCAACATCGGCAACTCTTTTTTGATCATCATTCGAAATTTTTTCTCCACGAATTCCCGGGGTCACGATTAAAAAATCTTGTCCAAAATTATTGCGTAAACTTTGAGCTTCTTGCGCCGAAGCAACAACGCCGTCAAGCTTTGACTCTAAAGCAATTTGAGCTTTTTTTAATACTAAATTTTCTAATGATTTTGTTTTATCAAATCCCATTTCTTGTAAATCATTTTCATTAAGATTTGTTAAAACCGTGACGCCAATGATTTTCATCTTTCCTTTATTTTCCGAAGCACTCAACATTATTTCGCGACTTGCGCAATGAATTGTCAAAAGATCAATCTCGAATTTTGCTAAATTTTTTACAGTGCGTGCGATCGTTTGTGAAATATCGTATAATTTTAAATCGGCGAAAACTTTTTTATTATTATTTTTTAGAAATTCAATGATATGAAAATAATCGCCACTCGCCATTAATTCTAAGCCAATTTTATAAAATTTGACTTCACTTCCCAAATCTTTAATTAATTTTTTAGCGCTTTCGAAATCTGGAACATCTAAGGCTACAATTAGTTTTTCGGACATATTAAATCTTTTTTTCTTCGCCGGTGAGGATGCGCATTATATTTTCTTTGTGGCGGACAAAAATAAGGATAAAAACCGCCCAACAAAAAATAATTTGTGAAAGCGGAGCATCATATGCGGTTGAAAAAATTGTTGTTGAAAAAATTGAGACTAGAGAGGCTACCGCTGAAACTCTAAAGGAAACATATGTTAAAATCCAGAAACATACCGCCAAAATTCCTACGCTAAAATCAAGCGCGATTATTGTGCCGATTGTTGTTGCAACACCCTTCCCGCCTTTAAATTTTAGATATATTGGATAAATGTGAGCTAGAATTGCCACTAAAGAAACTAGCACCAAAAAAAGATGCAGATGATCAGATTCGTAAAAGCTAAATCGTGCGATTATTACCATAATCGTGCCTTTAAGCGAATCGAAAATTAAAGTTAAGAATCCTAATTTTTTACCAAGAATTCTTGTGGCGTTTGTGGCGCCAATATTTTTTGAACCAAGTTCCCGAATATCAACTTTGGCAAAAACCTTTCCGAGAATTAATCCAAAAGGGATCGCGGATATTAAATATGTAATTATTAGAAATATGAACTGATAAAAAAATATCATGAATTAATATCGGAATTGGGTTTATTATTTTTTCTAAAAGCATCTAATGAGATTACTTTTTGCGACAAATCAATTTCTTTTACTTTCTTTTTAGATTTATTGGCAAGATTATTTTCATCAAAATGATTATCCGAAGAAAAATCTTCAACATCGCCATAAATCATGCTAAATTTTAATGCAAAATTCATCGAAGGGTCGGCGAATGAGGTAATTGAACGATAAGGAACCATTAATTTTTCAAATTTACCACCAAAACTCAGAGAAATTTTGAAACATTCCTCCTCGACAATTAAACTTTTAAACTGATATTGAATCGCAATCGTCATCTCTTCGGGATATTTCTCCATTAGCGATTTTGGAATCGAAACGCCAGCAAATTTTGTTGCAAAGGTAACAATAAAATAATGCTTTCCTGGCAAGCCAGTTTTTTCAATTTTTTTTAAAGTTTCATAAATTACTGAGCGCATTGAGCTTTCAATAATTTCATCATATCCGATAAGATCTTGCATGAAAAATAATGTAAAATTAATTTTTACGCTCGGTCGTTTTTTTGACAGGCGACCGAGCAAACCCCGACTATTTCACTTAAGCAATTGCAACTTTTGTCGCGTATGCAGGTTCGAAATTGTCATTAGCAAAGTTATCGTTTGCGTTTACTGTTTTTGAACGGATATTGCTTAAAGCAACCGGCAGTTTCTCAACCGAGTAAAGTCATTTCCTTTAGCGAATGTCGAAAGCTATTCACCCCCAAAAAATTTGCCAAATTGCAAATCTAAAATAATTGGTGGAGGTGCTGGGTACCGCCCCCAGGTCCATAACGTTTATTACGAAACGCATTTATCACCATATTTCCAAAATAATCAGAACATTTTTGATATTAAACACAAAAAAAAATTTCACAAGTTTTTTTAATTACGGCTTTAATCCTTTATTTTCTAGGAGGATAAAAATATTTTTTTAACCAATAATTTATTTTTATCAAAATATAACTTTGAGTCTTTTTTATAAATTTCTACCAATAATTATGTTTTAGAAAGGCGTCGTTTTAAATGTTTAATAAAAAAACCTTGTTGATAAAAAAAATTGTTTGTAAAATTTTAATCAAAAATTCAAATATATTTCTAAAATGTCGTCAAAAAATTTAACAAATCAAAAGTTTTTTACTAATTCATTTTGCGAATCAAATCCGTCCAATCGCAAAAAAGTTATAATTTTAGGATCCGGCCCAAACCGCATTGGTCAAGGGATAGAATTCGATTACACTTGTGTTCATTCGGCATTTGCTTTTAAAGAAAATAACATCGAAGCAATTATGGTTAATTGCAATCCAGAAACTGTTTCAACCGATTACGACACCTCCGATCGCCTTTATTTTGAACCTTTAACCGCCGAAGACACCATCGAACTTATTCAAAAAGAAATGACAAATGGCGAATTACTTGGCGTCAATGTTCAGTTCGGCGGACAAACGCCTCTAGGTTTAGCCAAATTTTTACAAGATGAAAATATTCCAATTATTGGAACTTCGCCCGACATGATTGACTTGGCGGAAGATCGCGATCGCTTCAAAAATTTAATCCAAAAACTTGAGCTCAATCAACCGCAAAACTTTATCGCTTATTCAAAGCAACAAGTGCTTGAGCAAGTCAAAGAAATTGGTTTTCCGGTGGTTGTTCGCCCGTCTTATGTATTGGGCGGAAAAGGTATGGCGATTATTTATGATGAAAATTATTTGTTAAAATATTTAGCTGAATATGACCAAGTTTTTGACACTGGCCCACTTTTGCTCGATAAATTTTTAACCGATGCCATGGAAGTCGATGTTGACGCCTTGTGCGACGGCAAAGAAGTTTTTGTTGCTGGAATTATGCAACATATTGAAGAAGCCGGAATTCACTCGGGGGACTCAGCCTGTTCAATCCCGCCTTATTCACTTTCAGAAGAAATTATTGTTGAAATAAAAAAAGCCACCACAAAAATGGCTTTGGCACTTAATGTTAAAGGCCTGATGAATGTTCAATATGCCATTAAAGACGATGTGCTTTATGTGCTTGAAGTCAATCCTCGAGCGTCGCGAACCGTTCCTTTCGTTGCCAAAGCGACGGGCATTCCAATCGCTAAAATCGCTTCACTAATAATGGTTGGCAAGAAATTATCCGAGTTCAAATTACAAGAAAAAAAGTTCGATTATTACGCGGTAAAAGAAGTTGTTTTCCCGTTCGCGCGCTTCAGCAATGTTGATATAATTTTAGGCCCCGAAATGAAATCGACGGGCGAAGTTATGGGCATCGATAAAACTTTTCCTTTGGCGTTTGCTAAAGCGCAAATCGCAACGGGATCAAAATTACCAACCTCAGGCTTGGCATTTTTATCCGTTAAAGATTCCGACAAAAAATATTTGCCCGACATCGCCAAAAAATTAATTAAAATTGGTTTACGCATAGTCGCCACCCGTGGCACCGCCAAATTCCTCGCCGAAAATGATATTGCCGTTACCATCGTCAATAAAATTACCGAAGATAAACCTCATGTCGTCGACATGATTGATCAAAAAGAAGTAACTTTAGTTATCAACACAACCGAGGGCGCACAAGCCACCAAGGATAGTTTTTCAATTCGTCGCACTTCATTAATGCGCGGAGTTACTTACACTACCACGATTTCGGGAGCGAGAGCTTTGGTTGACGCAATTGAAGCATATAAAAATCAAGATTGCAAATTTGAAGTTTACGCTTTGCAAGATATGCAAAATTAAACTATTTTTTCAAAGTAATTTTTTGATAAGTTTCACGATTCATCTCAATAATATCAATCGAAATGTCGCATCTTTTTTGCGATAATTTTAAGTTTTTATAAAAATTATTTACAAATTCGAAACTTTGCGAAGCCAGTTTTTGCCTAACTTCAACCGCCCTGCCCGCTAAAATTTTAATCGAAATATGAATAAAATTTTCGTCATTTTCTTCGAGTCCGACAATATAATTTTCATAAGTAATTACACGAATTTTACATTGATCGGGATCAAAATTTCCTTCGACAATTTTTTTCATAATTTGCTGAATTTCTTGACCGATTTTAAGAGATTCGCTTGCCAAAATATTTTTGGAAGTTTCGATAATAATGTGAGGCATGGATTTAAAATTTGATTATAAAAAAATTATTATTTTAAATTTAAAGCAATTAATTTATTAAATAAATTTAAAAATCGTTAAATATGAAAAAATTTACAATCTTAGCTATTTTATCTGCTTTACTTTTTAGTTGTGGCGTTAGTAAAGACTTGGCTCGCACCCTAAAGATTCGCCGACACCGGAAGAACTCTTGGCATTGACGAAATTTCTTTCAAAGAATTAAAAACCATGAAAAAAGGTCAATCTTGTACCTGGAATTTATTATTTTTTATTCCAATTTTTGGCGATGGATCAATAATTACCGCTGCCGAAAAAGGCGATATAAATGACATTCAATTAATTGGAGAAACTGGCTCTTGGTATGGCGGGCTTTTAAACAGAACTTGCACGGTTGTTTACGGCGATAATCCAAATGTTTTGAATAAAAACGAAAACCCAATTTCTAAAAAGAAATAGCTTAACTTAACCTAAAGCTAAAATAAAAATCTGATTGCGGAATGTCCTGATTTACTTGCTTTCGAAGCGATTCAACCTGAAGCGAAGTTTATTTTAGAAATTGTCAGAGCTTTAAACTTAGAAAAAATGCTAAATTTGAATTCTTAGAAACAATAGAAATATTTTGATATACGAGTAAAAATAGTTAATAAATTATTGCAAATTGGCATATTAAAATTATAAAATAAAATGCAAGAAAAGGCTCAAGAGCCAAAGGAAATAAGAAGAAAATAAGTTTAAAAATATAATTAAATTCGATCAATAATTTAATAAATAAAATTTATGACACAAGACGAACTCAATAATAATCTTCTCTTTGCCGCTAAAGCTGGCAAACTTAAAAAAGTCACAACTCTAATTTCGCAAGGTGCCAATGTCAATGCGGTGCTTGGTGAAAGTGGTAAGACTCCCCTTTATCTTGCCATTGAAAATGATAAAACTGAAGTCGCCCTATTGCTAATAGAAAATGGAGCAGATTTAAAATTGGCTGATAAAGATAATTGGGGCCCTCTTCAAATTGCCGCTTGCAAAGCTAACAGTGAAGTATTCGAAGCTCTAATAAATAAAGGTGTGACCGAAGAAAATCCTGATCTTGACCCTAGAAAAATAGCCCTTATAGGATATATTACAGAACACCCTATTATTCCTATGGGTGATAAGTATTCATTGAATGAAAATTTCGAAAAAATCAACGAAGTCATAGACAAAGGAAAAGTGGACGCTCCTTTAAGTCTTGATTTTTATAAATATATTTTAGAGACCATTAAAAAAAATGCTGCGCAATTAAATGACAATGGAAGAAAAGTTGAACAATTCTTAGAGAATCAGCTTAAATATTCTCATGACGCAGTATTTGGCCTACAAAATGAGGGGTCAGCTACTTCAACAGCAGGAATGGAAACCACTATGGATATTGACACACAAAATGCGGGGTCAACTAACTCAACAACAGAAATGGAAGACCTGATGAATAAATTAAGAATTGGTAAAGACAATGGCGAACAAAATGCTAGGTCACTCACAATGGAAAAAAATATTTTAAAAGCATTATTAATGATGGATAATTTACTCCCAGCTACTTCAGCAGGAAAAAGGCAGAGTGAAGGACAAGAAGAGGGGGCTACGAGGGGATCTAAAAAAAATACAGGTTTAGGTGGTGTAAAAAATGATTCCCCGTCAATTTAAGCATCAGAATATTTTAAACTAACTCTTAAATTAAAATGGATTTATGGACGCCCTCTTTTTTAATAACAAAAAAGTTTGTGGATAAAATCAACAAACTTTCTCTTATAATAAATTTAAAAATTGGCCTAGCTTGGGGAGGAATAATTTTATTTCGAAAAGATAAATTTATATTCAAATTATTGACTAAATCCGTCATCTTTAAAATTTATTTTCTTATCTTGATTATCAATTTTATTATCGCTTAGATCTTTATTATCAATCTTCTTATAACTTAAATCTTGATTCGCATAAGTTTTATCTGGGGTTTTATCTAGAGGTTTTTCAAAATTAAGATTTGGGTTTTTGATTTTTTTCCTGGTGAAAAAACTGACAATAATTGCTCCAATAACCATCACGGTAATTATGAATTTAACCAACATAACCAAGGCTAAAAAAAATAACAAATAGGAAAAATATTGTAAAATTCTTGGGATCATCGGAACTCCCGGCTCAAGCAAAGCTTCACCATGATTCTCGTCATTATAATAAACATAAACACTTTTATTTTTCGGATATTTCGATATAACTTTTTGAACAGATGAAAAATCTGAAGTTGAATATGAGCCGGAAGCATCGATTTCTTTGGTTTGGTAATCATTGCCGTAAACATTATACTTAACCATAATATTAGGCGAATAAGTTTCCATGCCTTCGCTATTTTTATATCGAGAAATCTCGGACTCTATAACAACACCAACTGTCTTAGGCCACTTTAAAGATTCTTAACCTTTTTTTATCATGCCGGATGAGATATAATAAAAAACCAAACCAAAAATTGCCAATACTACGAAAAAAATAAAATTGCCACCCTTCGAGGTGGTTTGATATCTTTCTTGAATATTATTGCTTGGAAAATTAATATGCATGATTATAACCTGTCTAAAATATTGCCAAAATTGCCGATGCCGTCCTTGTTGCTTACATTGCCTTTTATATTGCCAATCAAGGCTTCAGACATTTTAGAAGCTGGGGTTGTTTGTAATAAAACGGTTCCATGTCCATGAAGTTTAGCGAAAAACAATCCCTCTCCTCCAAAAATCATTGAACCCAAATTGCCAGCTTTTTCAATGTCATAACTAATATTTTCAGTAAAGCCAACCAAGCATCCGGAATCAACTCGCAAAGATTCGCCATTTAATTGTTTTTTAATAATTTGCCCGCCAGCGAATAACGCCACCTTGCCCTCGCCAGAAATTCTTTGCAAAATAAAACCTTCGCCACCAAAAAAACCAACACCTAATTTTTTAACAAATTCTACAGAAATTGAAGTTCCGTAGCTCGCCAATAAAAAAGCGTCCCTTTGGCATATTAAATCTCCGCCCATTTTTGTGAGATCAGCAACAATAATACTGCCAGGGATATTGCCCGCGAAACCTAATTTTCTTTTTTGATTAGAATTGTTGGTAAAATGACTTAAAAATAAACTTTCTCCGACTATAAATCTTTTGCCACTAGAAAATATTGAGTCCAAAAAACCTTGATTGGGATTTGATCCATCGCCCATTTTTACTTCGTAAGAAATCTCATCTTCCAAATATATCACCGCACCCGCTTCAGCAATTACAGTTTCACCCGGGTCAAGACTAACCTCGGCATATTGCATTGAGCCAGTTGAAATAATTTCAATATCGATATCGTGCGCCATTTTAATTTATTTTGAATGAGAATTTATGAAATGTTATTTTTAATTAAATCTAAATTTAAATTATTTAAATGTAAAATAATTTTATTGGTGGGTTTTTAAATTAATTTTGCATTATTTTTTGCTCGTAGATTTATAGATATTAGTAAAGATTTCGGGTTTTACAAAAACACTCGCAACGTATACATTGCAATAGCTCTCCCGCTTTATGGGCTTTCCAATCTAAATTTAGTAAAAACACTCCAAACAATTTCGGCGCAATCACTCTCTCGGTTTATGAGCTTACCAATCTAAATTTTATGATAACAGTCACAAAGCCTTCGGTGCCATAGCTCTCCCCTTGAGGGAGAGCGGGCGATAAAATCGTAACGGTAGTTGCGATTTGGGAGCCGTGAGGGGTTAAAATAGCTAATATTATTATCGATCTAAAGCCAAAGTAAAAAATTTTAAAAATATATTCTAAAAAAAAGGCAATTTCTTGATTTCACTTTTAAACTAAAAAATATTT
>Ga0209596_1002439_pt1 | contig 15351 bp, 12 predicted proteins | sample M_130807_MF_Meta_FD_187314 | JGI IMG/M metagenome (GOLD analysis project Ga0209596, IMG submission 187314) | Freshwater microbial communities from Lake Montjoie, Canada to study carbon cycling - M_130807_MF_MetaG (SPAdes) (version 2) | ecosystem: Environmental > Aquatic > Freshwater > Lake... | reverse complement strand
CACGATGTCAACACCAATGGCAGCCAAGTCAGCAAGAGTTCCCACGACCTCATCGTCTGTTTCGCCCATCCCGACGATGAGCCCGGATTTGGTAACGAGACCTGCGCGCTTTGATCTTGCCAGCACCGACAGACTGCGTGCATAACCAGCAGATGGTCGAACCGCGCGTTGTAGGCGGGGCACTGTTTCGACGTTGTGATTCAATACATCTGGCCGCTCGTCAATTAAAATCTGCAGTGCGTCTGTTCCGCGAACATCTGAGATAAGTGTCTCAACACTGATGCTTGCATCGTGGGCACGAATTGCCCGAACACATTGTGCAACATGCTCCATTCCGCCATCAACAAGATCATCACGAGCCACCATCGTGAGCACGGCATACGACAATCCCATTTTGCGCACGGCGTCAGCCACTCTTTTTGGTTCGTGATGGTCTGCATCAAGTGGCTTTTGTGTATCGATGAGACAAAATCCGCAGGCTCGAGTGCATCGTTCGCCAAGCACCATAAATGTTGCCGTACCACTGCTCCAGCACTCTGACAAGTTCGGACACCCAGCTTCTTCACACACCGTCACTAGCGATGCATCGCGCAAAGTTTTTTTCAAAGCAAGAACTTCTGCTCCATGATGAACGCGGGGGCGTATCCAATCAGGCTTCCGTGCAGAGATATCGACGCCCCCTTCAACTCCCGCACGCGCAAGTCGTCCCATCATGCGCACTGGATGGCCAGGACCCTCGCCGCGCGAAAATGCCGACAGGTCTGAGAGTGATTCTTTCCATGCAACATCTTGTCGTTCAAGTTGGGAATTACCCCACAACTTTGCGGCGTGGCGAGACACAACTTCAGAAACATCTTTGATTGATGCATCAATGCCTTCCTCGTGCATCGATGTCACCGCATACTCAGAGATGCCGCACGGAACAATGTGCTCTCGCATGTACTCAAGATCTGTACTCACATTGAGTGCAAACCCATGCATCGTGCGGCGCCGCGAGACACGCACTCCGATGGCACAAATTTTTCGTGGGTTATTGCCATTGGGATTCACCCAAACACCTGGATACTTTGACATGGTGCCAACATCTTGGAGTCCGAGTTCGCGCAATGAGTCGATGATCATTTGCTCGACGGAGTGCACATACGCCACCGAGTCTGCAGGACCTTCGCTGTCTGCAAGTTTGGGCGGCAATGTCAGTAATGGATATCCCACTAATTGTCCAGGTCCGTGATATGTAATATCCCCACCACGATTTACTGCAACAAATTCTGCGCCTACCTGAGTAGGGTCGCACTTAAGATTTCTGGCCAAATCTGCTGACGGACCGTAAGTAAAAACATGGGGATGCTCAAGCAAGAGCAATCGATTATCAGAGCCGTTGAGAAATATAGATTCTTGCAACGCGAGGGCTTCGGAATACGCAACGCGACCAAGCCAACGCACCCGCAATACAGAAGACGACATACTTATATTTCCGCTGACCAATCTCGGGTCTCTAAAATGTGTTTAATCTTCACCAAGAATCGAGCAGCGTACGCACCATCAAAGGCGCGATGATCCCATGTCAATGACAAGTTGCCAATGGGATGAATTGCAATGCTTTCTCCGCCATCGGCCGTTTCGATCACGACTGGCCGCTTGGTAACGGCGTCGGTTGACAAAATGGCCACTTGGGGCTGGCTGATGATTGCCATCGTCAACACAGAACCGGCAGATCCGTTATTGGTGATAGTAAATGTTCCGCCCTGGATTTCGTCGGGGGAAAGCTTACGCGTGCGTGCACGCTGAGCCAGATCGTTTATGTCGCGCGCAATCGCCCGAAGCCGTTTTGTTTCAGCATCACGAACGACCGGAACAATGAGTCCCTGATAATCCAGATCAACTGCTACTCCGAGGTCAATGTAATGACGAACTATCAATGTGTCTCCGGCAACTGATGCATTGAGATGCGGAAACTCAACTAGTGAATCAATGACGGCACGTGAGATAAATGGCAAATATGTCAGCGCGAAGCCCTCGGCTGACTTGAAGTCATCTTTGAGAGGCAAGCGCACGGAGTCAACGTTGCTGTAATCAACTTCGACGACGCTCAAGGCATGCGGGCTGGTGTTCTTGCTCATCAACATGTGCGCACCAGTGAGTTGTCGAATCTTTGAAAGTGCCACAACCTCATCTCGCTCGCCGCTCACGACTCGTGGTGCAGCGACAGTGCGCGCTTGTGCAGGTGGCTCTGTTGGAGTATTTGCAGCGACAGGCTCTGGGGCGACATCCGTGGTACTGCTTGGCGCAGTGGCCGGAACTGTTACAGCGCCTTTTTCGATAACGGCGACAACATCATCTCGAGTGATACGCCCGCCAGGACCTGTGCCAGCAATTTGAGACACGTCTACGCCGTTGTCGGCGACAAGTCGGCGCACGACTGGAGAGAGCAACACGCCTTTGGCGACAAGTCGCGATGGCGCAGCAACAACTGGCGCGGCAACAACTGGTGCGGCAACAACTGGTGCGGCAACGACTGGTGCGGCAACGACTGGTGCGGCAACGACTGGCGCAACTGGCGCAGCAACAACTGGCGCAACTGGCGCAGCACCCGCTACCCCGACAACGCCAATCACGGTACCAACGGGCACAGTGTCGCCTTCGTTCACGCGAATCTCCAACAACGTTCCGGCAATCGGAGATGGAACCTCAGTATCAACTTTTTCTGTTGACACTTCAAACAACGGCTCGTCAAGAGCAATGGCATCACCAACTTTTTTAAACCATTTCGTGATGGTTCCTTCGGTGACGGTTTCGCCTAATTGAGGAAGCGTGATATCTGCCATGTTGTAATAACTCCTAGACGTTGATTCCGCGACCAGTGAGTGACATCACAGTCTCGCCGAAAAGTTCAGACAAACTCGGATGCGGCTGAATGAAATGCGCAATTTCTTCTACCGATGCCTCCCAGTTCACCGCCAAGTAACCCGCCGCCAACTGTTCAGTAACCCACGGTCCTACCATGTGCACTCCCAACACCTGACCAGCAGTGCCGTCTGGATTCTTCTTGGCGATGATCTTGACGAGGCCATCAATCTCGCCCAATATCTGTGCCCGACTATTGGCACGAAACTGATGCTTGGCGACCAAAACATCGTGCCCTGCTGCAATTGCTGCCTCTTCACCTGGACCAGCCCACGCAACTTCTGGATGGCAATAAATTGCCCACGGTACGCGATCGTAATCAACCGGAATCGCTGTTTCGCCGAGCATATGTTTGACGACAAGGATCGCCTCGGCATACGCAACGTGAGCGAGTTGTGGAGTGTTAATAAGATCACCAATTGCATACACGCCGTTCTCGGTTGTTTCGCAGTATTCGTTTACTTCGACAAAGCCCCGATCAGAAACTTTCACTTGCGTCGCCCCAAGACCAAGGTTGTCTGCATATGGACGCCGACCGACCGACACAATGACAGCATCAACTTCGAGTGTTTCTCCGTCGCCAAATGAAACAACTGTTCCGCCGCTCGCAGTTGGCGTATGCCCCGTCACGCTGACTCCAGTGCGAATATCGATTTTCTTTTTTTGGAAACTGCGCACCACCACATTGGCGACGTCAGCATCGAGTCCAGGAAGAATTTTAGGCAGTCCTTCCAAAATGGTGACCTGTGAACCAAGATCTATGAACGTCGAAGCAAACTCACAACCAATTGCACCACCACCGATCACGGCAATGCGAGCCGGAATACGATCGAGCATCAATACTTCGTCCGATGTCATAATTGGTCCACCAATTTCGAATCCCGGAATTGTTCGCGGCACGCTTCCGGCAGCAAGCACCACATTGTTGCCGCGCAGTTGAGTCGTTGTGCCGTCTGCGGCAGTAACGGTGACGGTCTTGTCTGCACCCAAAGAGCCGACTCCCAGGTGGTATGCCACTTTTTTGTTTTTTGTGAGACCAGTCAGACCCTTGACGAGACCATTGACAATTTTTTGTTTTCGCGCTTGCGCCACCGCAAAGTCTGTGACACCAATTACTGAATCAATTCCAAAATCTTTGGCGTGCTCTACATGGCGACGCATTGCAGCAGTTTCTAAAAATGCTTTGGCCGGAATACATCCACGGTTCAGACATGTGCCACCGATCGTGTCTTTTTCTACGAGCGCCACTGTCATCCCGGCAGACGCAGCATAAAACGCGGCCGCATAGCCTCCGGGTCCACCACCAATAATCACCAGGTCGAATTGATCGGCCACGGGCACTCCTTCTTTCACACGAACAACTTTGTTCGCTGTTATCAGTTCCTACGGTAGCGGGACAGACATCAGCGCAGCGTTGTTGGTTATCTAGACCATTGCCTTTGCAGCCCAGAGCGCAGATATGCCACCGTTATGCGACCCGTTGTGGGCGCAAAAACTACATCGCACTGCACGGGGATATCAACGCTGACTGTGCCACAGGACACGCCACTTTGGGACGTTTGTTTGGCTGGCTGCAACACGGTTGATCCAGTCAGTAAACGCCAACCTTCGCGCGCATCGGCTCCGTCCACGCCCATTATCTGCACTGTCACGATGGTTTCTTGATCGCCCTGAATTATTGCCTTCACTGACACGGTCATATCCCCGAGCACTGCCTCTTGCCCAACAGCCAATATCTCGACTTTTTTGTCATTGTTTGCTGTCTGAAACAGTTTGACGCCACCAGCCAACATAATGGCTAATCCACACATCAGAGCCGTCAGGATCAGCTTTCGGGTACTCATGCATTGACAACTCTAGAGCCTGTCTCTGGAGTCCGTCTTGCTACGGTGGAGGAAATGAACGAACGCCGCGTCCAAAAACCAGACCGCAACCTTGCAATGGAACTTGTCCGAGTCACGGAGTCCGCCGCACTCGCCGGATCTCGGTGGGTAGGACGCGGCGACAAAAATGGTGCCGACGGAGCGGCTGTCGAAGCAATGCGCACAGTTCTGGCCACCGTGCCAATGGACGGCATCGTCGTCATCGGTGAGGGAGAAAAAGACGAAGCCCCAATGCTTTTTAATGGCGAAAATGTTGGCGATGGTTCTCAACCCCGCACGGACGTCGCGGTCGATCCAATTGACGGCACTACTCTGACATCTCTTGGCCTCGGAAACGCCATTTCTGTCATCGCAGTTTCTGAGCGCGACACCATGTTTGATCCGGGTCCATGCATGTATATGGAAAAAATGGTCGTTGGTCCTCAAGCTGTTGGCCATATTGATATCACTGCGAGCCCAACCCAAAATTTGCGATGGGTGGCAAAAGCAAAAGGGGAATCTGTTCGGGACCTCACGGTCATGATCCTGGATCGCCCCCGGCACGCAGAACTGATTGAAGAAGTTCGCAGCACTGGTGCTCGAATAAAACTCATTAGCGATGGAGATATTTTTGGTTCAATTGCAACATCGTGGCCAGATGCCGGTGTTGACATTTTGATCGGTATTGGCGGCACCCCAGAGGGCGTCATCTCCGCAGCCGCACTCAAATGCATGGGAGGAGAAATCCAAGGTCGCCTGTGGCCACGAGATGAGACTGAGCGCGCTGCAGCAGTTGCTGCCGGATATGACCTCAGCAAAGTGCTCACTTCTGATGATCTCGTCAAAGGAGATAATTGTTTCTTTGCGGCAACTGGTGTCACCGACGGAGAACTCCTGCGCGGTGTTCGCTTTGACTCGAGTGGTGCTCGCACGCAAAGCCTCGTAATGCGTTCGTTGTCTGGCACCGTGCGTCTCATTGACGCCCAGCATCGCCTCGACAAACTCGCAAACTACGCCTCAGTTGACTACGCATAGTCTCCTCTCACTTTACACTCTGACGCACAACCGAATACAAGAGATTCTCGACCCAGGATTAGGCACTACTTCTCAACCCTCGTAACCTGTGCTCTATGAAAGTTCTTGTCACTGGCTCTTCTGGACTAATCGGCTCTGCATTGTGCGAACGCCTTAACAAAGATGGACACACTGTTCTTCGCGCGGTACGTGTTGCGACAACGCAGGCAAATACCGTCCTGTGGAATCCAACTGCCGGAACCATTGACGCCGCTGTACTGCAGGGAGTCAATGCGGTCGTTCATCTTGCTGGTGCCGGAATCGGCGACAAGCGTTGGACCGATGAGTATAAAAAAGAAATTCTTCAAAGCCGAACTCTTGGAACATCGCTCTTGGCCCGAACTCTTGGCGCAATGGATACTCCTCCATCGGTGTTTTTGTCATCTTCTGCAATCGGAATCTATGGTCCACGTAACGACGAAGAACTTACCGAATCCAGCACAACTGCCCGAGGCTTTTTGGCGGATGTCTGCACGGCATGGGAAGAGTCAACCGCCCCCGCAGTGCAAGCAAAAATCCGTACCGTGTTATTGCGAACAGGAATTGTTTTATCACCAAATGGCGGTGCTCTAAAAAAACAATTGCCATTATTTAAATTAGGTCTTGGCGGAAAATTCGGCAATGGTCGCCAGTGGCAAAGCTGGATCTCAATCACAGACGAAGTTGGTGCGATCATTCATCTCATGAATTCAAGCATCAGTGGTCCAGTCAATCTCACTGCACCAGAACCCGTCACCAACTCTGCATTTACGAGCGTTCTCGGTTCGGTTCTTGGTCGTCCTGCCGTGTTGCCAATTCCGACATTTGGTCCAAAACTCTTGCTTGGAACAGAGTTGGCAAACGCTCTATTGTTTACGGGGCAACGAGTGGTGCCACAGGTTTTACAAGCGGACGGATACAAATTTGAGCATCCAACACTCGAGGTTGCTCTGCGCGCACTTCTGAACAAATGAGCAATACTGCTGCTTTGCCAGACTCCGCCGATGTTGTCATCGTTGGCGCTGGTTTAGCAGGATTAGTTGCTGCAAAAGTTCTTGAGCAACACAATCTCGACGTCATTGTGCTTGAAGAAAGTGATGGAGTTGGTGGTCGTGTGCGAACAGATCATGTCGATGGTTTCCTGCTTGATCGTGGTTTTCAAGTCTTGCTCACTGCGTACCCAGAACTACATCGTCACCTCAATCTTGATGCACTTGACTTGCAACTGTTTGAACCTGGGGCACTCGTTTGGAGAGATGGCAAAGGCACAGTCGTTGGCGACCCCATTCGCCGACCCAAAACAGTGGTGTCGACGGCACTCGCCCCAATTGGAACAGTCGGCGATAAGGCTCGCGTCGCACTATTGCGTAGTCGATTACTGCGCGCCGAACCCCGTTCTTTATTGCGTGGAGACGATCTACCCACGGCATCGGCACTTCGCGCTCAGGGGTTTTCTTCTCAGATTATTGAACGCTTTTTTCGGCCGCTAGTTGGCGGTATCCAACTTGATCCATCACTCGGAACATCGCGACGAATGTTTGACATTATTTTTCGTACCCTTGCTGATGGTGACGTTGGTGTTCCGGCAGCAGGCATGGGTGCGATCTCTGATCAACTTGCTTCGCGTATTTTGCGCACGCCGATTCATCTCAACACAACAATCGCATCGATATCGCCCCACGAAGTCACCGTGTCAGGCGGTCACCGCATTTCATCTCGCGCCATCATCGTGGCAACACAAGGCCCCGTTGCATCGCGCCTCTTAGACCTGCCACCAGTCGCATCCCGATCAGCAGGCTGTGTGTACTTTGCAGCAAAATCTGCTCCCGTGGATGGCTCTTACATTGTTCTAGATGGCGGCGGTCAAGGTCCTGTACTCAATGTTGCCGTGATGTCTAACACTGCGCGTCAGTATGCGCCGTACGGCCAACACTTAATCGCCGCGGCAATGCCCGGCGTTTGTGACGGGGATCTTGAACATCTGGCACGGGTGCAATTACGTAGTTGGTGGGGATCTCAAGTTGACTCATGGAGACACCTGCGGACGTATCGCATTCCCCATGGTCAGCCAGGACAAGATCCGCCATTCCATCACAAGAAATCAGTCTCCCTTGGTGATGGACTGTTTGTGTGCGGCGATCATCGCGATACCGGCTCAATTCAAGGAGCAATGTTTTCAGGCCGCAGATGTGCTCAGGCTGTCGCAGAGTCTGCCAAAATGTGGACATGAGTTCACCTAATCCAGCAAAAATAATTTCACGTAGTCGCGTTGTTGCATCACCACCTGGAGCAATTTTTGATCTTCTTGCCGATCCACGACGTCATGGCGAGATTGATGGCAGTGACACCATCAAGTCTGCCCAATCTGGCGGACCAGAACGGCTCGCCCTTGATGCAACTTTTGGGATGAGCATGCACATGGGGGTGTCGTACAAAATAACTAACACTGTTGTGGAGTTTGTCGAAGGAAAACAAATTGCGTGGCGTCATATGGGCGGCCATATTTGGCGCTACATACTCACCCCTGTTGACGGAGCAACTGAAGTCACCGAACAGTTTGACTGGAATAATTCTCGGTCTCCACTAGTGCTCCGCATCATGCGGTCTCCACAAAAAAATGCTAAGAACATCGAGAAGACTCTCGAAAAACTTGTCCAAAAATTTGAGTAGGTTGCGTTAACGCAACAACGCAGGCACTCGCCTTCGCATATAGTTACCGCGCCCAGCGCTAGCACTCACAACTCCGCGATCAACAATCACATCACCGCGCGACATGACTGTTCGTACGCCACCCTGCAGGACAAATCCTTCATACGCAGAATAATCTAGATTCATATGGTGCGTCGCTGCGCTTATTGTTGTGCTCGCTGCTGGGTCATACACCACAATGTCAGCATCGAACCCCACGCCGATTACTCCCTTTGTGTCGAGGCCAAATAATCGTGACGGTGCAGTTGCGCACACTTCAACCCAACGCTCAAGACTGATCTCGCCGCTCACTACTCCCTGATAGATGAGATCTAATCGATGTTCTACTCCACCAATGCCATTAGGTACTCGGTCAAAAGACTCACCGTTCATGAGTTTTTGTTCGCGCAAACAAAACGGACAATGATCGGTGCTGACCACCGCTAGTTCATCTTCGCGAAGTCCGTTCCAAAGATCAGTGTGGTGCGCTTCGTGTTCGGACCGCAACGGAGTTGAACAGATGTAGCCCGCTCCTTCTGGCCAACCTTTACCTAATGTTTTTTCTAGAGACAGATGCAAATACTGTGGGCAGGTCTCTGCAAAAATATTGGTTCCATTACGGCGAGCCACTCGAACTTCGGCTAACGCATCAGAGCTCGAGACATGCACAATGTAGAGCGGTGCTCCACCAGCAACGCGCGACAGCACAGCGGCACGATGTACTGCCTCTGCTTCAAGTATTGCTGGACGAGTGAGAGCATGAAAGGCGGGAGCGGTGTTTCCGGCGGCAATGGCCTGTTCGATCAATACGTCAATGGCCAGACCATTTTCGGCATGCACCATGGCCATCATCCCAGTTTCTGAACACATCTGTAACGCCCGTAGCATCTGTCCGTCATCGCTATACAAACGACCCGGATACGCCATGAATAATTTGATTGATGACACACCTTCTCGCTCAATCAATGAGCGCGCGTCAACAAGTGACTGAGCATCGACTCCACCGAGAACTTGGTGAAGTCCCCAATCCACGACACATTGCGATTCGGCCTCGGCATAGCGGCGCTCAAAACTGGCTAAGACATTGCCACCTGCGCGCTGCTCGGCAAAGTCCAAGATCGTGGTGGTTCCGCCACAGGCTGCCGCCACCGAGCCCGTGAAAAATGTGTCAGATGAAACTGTCGTACCAGTATCAAGTTGCATATGAACATGGGCATCTACCCCGCCCGGAATCACAAGGCAATCTGTTGCGTCAATAACAACATCTGAACTGCCCACCAAGACGCCTGGTCCGCCATTTCGCTCAATGACGGCCTCAATGCGACCATCGCTCACCACCACATCGGCTTCAGAGCGCTGCCACGCGTTGATGACATGGCCATTCTTGATGACTGTGCGCATCTTCACAGCGTAAACCGTCAGACACTGCCTGCGGGTGCTAAACAACAATGCGTGACTACGCCACTGCCAGAGGGATTCACCGCCTACGTCGCCAATGTTGGCGTCAAGGACGACACCGATGATTTCATGGTAGTTCTTGCCCAAGGAGAGCCCAGTTCTGCGGCAGTTTTTACACAAAGCCGCTTTGCCGGACCAAGCGTGCTGGTATCTCGCCAACGACGCTCATCTGCTCATGCCGTCGTCGTGATTTCTAAAAATGCCAACGTCGCCACTGGTCAACAAGGACTCGACGACTCAACAGAGATAAGCCATCTCGTGGCAAAACAACTTGGTCTCGCAGATGACAATGTTCTGATTGCGTCAACGGGCGTCATTGGTCGAACATTGCCAATGACTAATATCCGTACCGGAATTGCTGCGATGCAAGGACACAACACCACAAGTGCTGATGATATTGCACGCGCAATCATGACAACCGACACTGTTGCAAAAATTGCAAGTGCCACAATTGCTGGTTCTGCTGCACGCGTGGTGGGAGTCGCAAAAGGCGTTGGCATGATCGAGCCGAATATGGCAACTTTGATCGCAATGGTTTTTACCGACGCAGCAATAGATGCACCAGCACTCGACCTCATGCTTCGTAGTACCGTCGAACGGACTTTAAACTGTTTGTCGATTGATACCGATACATCAACAAGTGACACAGCCATTATCTTGTCAAGTGGCGTGGTCGCAGCAGTTAACCACTCGGCTTTTGGTGATGCGCTGCACGACGTACTGCTTTCGCTCACACAACAAGTTGCTCGCGACGGAGAAGGTGCAGAAAAACTCATTGAAGTCATCGTTGACGGCGCTCGCGACCACGACCAAGCCAAACGTGTCGCAAAGTCAATCGTCAACTCGCCGCTTGTCAAGACTGCCGTGCACGGAGCAGACCCTAATTGGGGTCGCGTTGCCATGGCTATTGGCAAGTGCAGTGATGACACCGACATCAATCAAGAAATCGTCGTGATCAGATTTGGAAATCAAGAGGTCTATCCCACCGCCATCACTGAAGTGGGCCTTGAACAACTCTCTGCATACATGCAGGGCGATACTGTGCGCATTCATGTCAGCCTCAACATCTCTCAAGGGCAAGCAACTGTCTGGGGCTGCGATCTCACCGCGGGCTACGTGCGAATTAATGCTGACTACACCACGTAATCAGTGACTCACGATACGGAGCAATACTTTTATACTCCGCCACATTGTCGGGCAGTGAATCAATCAACTGTGCAAGCACTTCTGCCATGCGCGGTACGCGTGCCACAAGATTGCCGAGCTGTTCTTGAAACGTGCGAATCGTAAACACCACCGCACCAGATGCCGGTAGGCGGCGAAGCGTCTGAAACTCCACGCGCAAGAAAAGATCACCTGGGCTCATCTCGGGTGTCGCCGGCGGAATCAGGGGTTGAAAAAAAGTTGCGTCGTTGACGATTCCCCAATTCGTGCGCCACATTGGGCGATCAACTGCTAACCGAGTCAAAAATGCATCAACCGGGCGAGCCAAATCAGTGTCGTAGCGCGCAACTGGCGCATGAACCGCCTGCATTGGTCGACCCAACTTCTGAGCAAGTTGCCAGCGGTTCGGCGCACACAATACGCCAGCAGACAACACCAACTCGGCATCAGGATTAATTGTCAAGATGCACACATCGTCTGCCACACGTGCAACTACATCCTCCAAGGCATTGATTCCGCGTTTTGTTTTGTCCTGAGCAAGACCAAGTGACTCTGCGATGCCCTGAGCAGTTTCTTCACAGGCTTCATCGTTTCCAGCAACGCAACCCACGACATCGGCATGTCGACTCGCTAGCAGATATTTTTTTAGATCAATGTCGTGTTGCCACTGCTCGTCAACTTCTGACACCCACTGATTGATCGGCAAAGGTCGCGCACCAACACGCAGGCGAGCATCGTTTTCATCTGGCAATAAGTGATCAGGAATGGTCACGGCACGTTGGAGAAACTATCTAGCGAGCACTCATTTTGGCGGCATACGAATGCCACCATCTACTCTGATTGTTTCGGCGTTCATGTAACTGTTGGTGATGCACTCAACAACCATCGACGCCAACTGTGACGGATCTCCGAGTCGCTGTGGAAACAACACACCCTTTTGCAAGTTTGCCTTGAATGCTTCGCTTCCTTCACCTTCGCCATAGATCGGTGTATCGATCAATCCGGGAGCAACCGTATTGACACGAATGCCAACCGCTGACAGATCTCGAGCAACTGGCAATGTCATTCCGACGACGCCACCCTTTGATGCTGAATACGCACTCTGACCGATCTGTCCATCAAACGCAGCGACAGATGCAATGTTGACGATTGCTCCGCGCTCACCAAACTCAAGTGGCTCAGTTTGGCTCATTGCAGTTGCTGCAATACGAATAGCGTCAAATGTTCCGATCAAGTTGATCTCAATGACTTTGCGAAATGCGTCGATGTTGGCGGCAGACTCGTATTGTCCGTCTCTACCGACTGTGCGCTGTGCCCAGCCGATGCCTGCTGAGTTCACTAAGACTCGCAGTGGCCCCATTGACTTGGCCATCTCAACAGCACTAATCAGATCTTGTGTCTTGGTGACATCAACTGCACAAAAAGCACCACCAGTTTCTTTTGCCAAAGCGTTTCCTTGCTCTGCTTGGCGATCAAGGTCTGCTATCACCACCTTTGCTCCTAGCGCCGCCAGCGCCCGAACAGTGGCCGCTCCAATTCCTGATGCTCCACCCGTGACAATTGCGCTAACTCCTGAAATATCCATGCCTCATAGGCTACGCAGTCAGAGCATGAATTGTCTAAACGGACCCAATCGCGGCCACCGCCAACAGATCTACGAGATCATTCATGGGGTCTCCGCTGTGTCCCTTGACCCAGACGAACTCCACGCGACCTCGAGTGGTGACGAGTTCGATAAATGGTTTCCAAATATCTTGATTCGCCACTGGCTCACGCTGTGAGTTCTTCCAGCCGCGCCGAATCCATCCCTCCCACCATTTGTCGTTGAAGCATTTCACAACATATGTGCTGTCGGAGACAATCCGAATAATGCAATCATTTGCAGCAAAGTGTTGCACAGCAAAATACGCTGCGCTCACCTCCATGCGCTGATTCGTGGTGTGAGCTTCGCCTCCAGAACCCATTGGGTCACCAGTTGGCGACACTGCCCATGCCCATCCGCCAGGTCCAGGATTGCCAGAACAGGCACCATCGGTATACACCACCACAACATCTGTGTCTTCGTTGACGACATTTGGATGAACCACGCCAAAAGTATTCACCATCGCACCACCCTGATGGTGTCTTTAGCGACAAGTAACGGCTGACATCACGGTAAATCGTGTAACAATGCGAGTGTGATATTTGACGGTTCAATGCATCAACTCCCCGACACTGATCCTGGCGAAACACAGGAATGGCTTGACTCTCTTGATGCGGTCGTTGACGCGAGCGGAAAAAACCGAGCGCGATATTTGCTTTCTCGACTGCTCGAACGTGCCCAACAATCCCAAGTGAGTTTTCCGGCGACGGTGAGCACGCCGTATGTCAACACCATCCCTCGAGAGAGCGAGCCATGGTTTCCGGGAGACGAACATATTGAGCGAAGAATCCGTGCCTACATCCGCTGGAATGCAGCCGCCATGGTGTCACGTGCTAATCACATCGCTGAAGGAATTGGTGGACATCTTTCAACATTTGCAAGTTCAGCAAGTTTGTATGAGATCGGTTTTAATCATTTCTTCCGTGGCAAAGACGATGGCAACGCAGGTGATCATGTGTATTTTCAAGGCCATGCCGCCCCAGGCGTATACGCCCGTGCGTTTCTTGAAGGCAGACTCACAGAGGACGACCTAGATCATTTCCGTCGCGAGATTGGTCGGGACGGGCACGGACTCAGCAGCTATCCACACCCGCGTTTGATGTCTGACTTCTGGGAATTCCCCACAGTCTCAATGGGACTCGGACCATTGACTGCGCTCTATCAGGCTCGTTTCAATCGATACCTGCACAATCGAGAAATTGACGACACATCGGCAAGCCGAGTGTGGGCTTTCATCGGAGATGGCGAGACCGATGAACCAGAAACACTTGGCGCGTTATCTTTAGCCGCGCGCGAACATCTTGACAATCTTGTCTTTGTCGTTAATTGCAACTTGCAACGCCTCGATGGACCTGTGCGCGGTAATGGCAAAATCATCCAAGAACTCGAGGCTGTGTTTCGTGGAGCAGGCTGGAACGTCATCAAAGTCATTTGGGGTTCTAAGTGGGACGATCTTTTGGCTCAAGACATGGACGGAGTGTTGTTGAACCAGATGAACTCCACTGTGGACGGTGAGTTTCAGCGCTATTCAGTAGAAGACGGCTCATACATTCGCGAACACTTCTTTGGTCCTGACTCACGATTACGACAAATGGTGTCGCACCTCACAGATGATGAACTCATCTCGTTGCCGCGCGGTGGACACGACTATCGCAAGTTGTATGCGGCATATCGCACGGCTGTTGAGAACCTGGGCTCAGGTCGGCCAACAGTAATTTTGTGCAAAACAATCAAGGGCTGGACACTTGGACCTGACATTGAAGGGCGCAACGCAACACATCAAATAAAAAAAATGAACCTCGAGCAGTTGCGTGCAATGCGCACACGTCTTCACCTTGAAGAAGAAATCCCAGATGCCGCACTAGAAGCTGAGGACCCACCGTATTTTCGACCAGCCGCTGATTCAGTTGAATACCAATACATGATGGAACGCCGTCGTGCCCTAGGTGGCTCGTTACCGCGACGAATTGTGCGCATCCGCCGACCAATCTCGCTTCCGCTCGACAGTGCCTTTGAAGAGTTCGATGCCGGCTCTAACGAACAAAGCGTGAGCACGACAATGGGATTCACGCGCCTGTTACGCAATCTCGCTCGCGACGAAAACATCGGACAACGCATTGTTCCGATTGTTCCCGATGAAGCACGAACATTCGGCATGGACTCACTGTTTCGCGAACTCAAGATCTATGCATCACAAGGACAAAAATACGAACCAGTCGATCACGCCCTGCTGTTGTCATATGCCGAGTCAACAAAAGGACAGATTCTTGAAGAAGGCATCACCGAGGCAGGTGCGATGTCGAGTTTCATTGCTGCTGGCACTGCATATGCCACGCGCGGTGTTCCAATGGTTCCTTTCTACATATTTTATTCGATGTTTGGATTTCAGCGCGTTGGTGATCTGATCTGGCAAGCAGCAGACGCACGCACACGAGGATTCTTACTCGGAGCAACTGCAGGTCGCACCACGCTTCAGGGCGAAGGTCTGCAACATCAAGATGGCCATAGTTTGTTATTGGCATCTACCGTGCCTGCATGTCAGGCATATGACCCCGCATTCGCCTACGAAGTGAGCGCGAT
>Ga0209596_1002437_pt1 | contig 15360 bp, 28 predicted proteins | sample M_130807_MF_Meta_FD_187314 | JGI IMG/M metagenome (GOLD analysis project Ga0209596, IMG submission 187314) | Freshwater microbial communities from Lake Montjoie, Canada to study carbon cycling - M_130807_MF_MetaG (SPAdes) (version 2) | ecosystem: Environmental > Aquatic > Freshwater > Lake... | reverse complement strand
ACTGTTTCACGTGATTTTCTCCATCCTTCTGGTGTGGCTACATCATCTATCTTATAGTTGTTCCACAATCCGTCTTCGCAATCCCTAAATGTTAGTACACCAGACTCTCTATCTAATCCAGCACCACTGAATATAACTACTTTCTTCTTCATGATAATCTTTGTTTAGCTTTAAATCCTCTTATAATGAAAGATATAATTTTAATCATAAAGAAAAACCCACCTACATAACCAAAATTATACCAAGCACCATTGTTATTTACCGCATACACAGCAATATCATCCATGATAAGACTACCTATAAACGATGGAACCATAACCATTCCATGCCACGTACCACCCCAAAAACCATATGTGTGTTCTGTTGGTGGTAAACATGCTTGTACGTGTGAAACATCAGCACATCCCATTAGTGCAAAAATCGCAATAATTATTGCAACTATAATAAATCCTACTGTTCTTTTTTTTCTCATTGTTCTTTTTTTATTGTTAAATATTCTGAAACTTTTTCCCAATCAGTATTTCCATCGAATCCAGCTTTGTCTTCGAACAATACATTCATGTAAAGTTTTTTATCATAGTTACCATAACCTTCTAGGTTTGTAGCTATTTCTGGATTCTCATTAATGTAATCAAAATGAATATCATTCTCTTTGAAATACTCAATGTATTGTTCAATCTCATGTGGATGTGAACATGTGTAAAGAATCATTACTACATCTTCCATTTGGCTAATCATCTGAAGTGTTTCTTTAGCAAATGGGTAGAACTCTTTTGGTATGTTCCCATACTCGTAATTTGGTTTTAGAATTGTACCATGGATATCAAATACCCAATATGTTTTATCCCAATTTCTATTGAACATGTGTTCATAATGATTAATTTCTATTGACCTTACTATACTCATAATTTATAAATTAAAAATTCTTTTGAAGTCAAATGTTTTCATTGAAAAATAAGAATCACCGTTCTTAAAGAAAACTGTATCACCTAAATAGTTTATATTCTTTGGTGTCCATTTCTCAACAATTTCTACTTTTAAATTTTGTTCACCCTCATTGGCAAACCCAACCTTTACTGTTTCCATTAAAATAAAATTATATCTATTTTAGCTTCCTCCATCATTTGAATCGCAGCTTTGAAGTGTTCACCCCATACTTCGTGTTCCAAATTTGGTTTTGGTGCTATTAGTTTTGTTATTCCAGATTGAATCATTGCTCTGGCACAATCAGCACATGGAAATAAAGTTACATACATTTTACAACCTTTCAACGATACACCATGTCTTGCTGCATGATATATTGCGTTTCTTTCAGCATGTTCTGTGAAAAAATACTTTATTGGTCTTTCATATCTAGATTCATCTGTATCATCACAACCTCTAGGTATACCGTTATACCCCATAGATAATACTATATTATCACTATCGACAATTACTGCACCAACTTTTTTGTTCTTATCTTTACTCCAATCAGATATATGACTAGATAATTTGATAAATTTTTTATCCCATTTTTCCATTCAATTTTTCAATTATTGTTTCACGTATTCCTTTACGTTTTATTCCGTCTTGATGATTAGGACAGAGTACAAAGTTTGGGTGTAACCACTCATCCATGTTCAAATCGTCAACTGCAACCCACTTGACATCATTCTTCCATGCATGCAACTGTAACCAAGCTTTAATCTCGTCTGCCCTACCACCTTCAAGGTTATCTCCTTTGTAGGTTTTCATTGATGGTGTAAAACCAATTGGACCTTTCAACACACAGTTATGTGCGAATATTTCACGCATCTCTTGTAGTGTGTAAGTATTTCTCCAATCAGATGACAATATAATCTCAGCTCCAGTTTCTTGGAGAATAAAATTAAATGCCGCAACACACTTAACGTCAAACATATAGGAACCCCATTTGTTTTTAGTTCCAACACCGTATGTTGAATTTGTTGCTAATACGCCATCTATGTCTAAAAATATGTATTTCATATTACAAAGGTACTAAAAATAATCTAAAAATCAAATGTTTTGGTCTTTTTTTCTTAAAAAAGAATATCTAATAATCATGCTAGCATGAGTTTTACCCTCATAAGGGGTTGAAGCAAGTGGTTGCATATCATAGATTAAAAGACCTTCTACTGAACTATAATTAGGGTGTGTGTTGATTCTTTCTTCCTTTCTAATTAACCATTCTTTGAATGTTTCATCTGATTTCATACACTCACTAGCCACAGTCCAATAAACTACTCTATTATCAATTAATTGCGGTTCAACAGTGTTTTCATTTTGCATTGGTTTATCAACAAAGATTACTTTCATGGTACGTATTGAACAATCGTTACATACTCACCAATCATTTCATCCTCAATGATTTTCTCAATGATATCCCAATCACCACCAGCCAAACCAGCACCAATCATTGGCAAACCAAATGTTTTACCAGAGAACTTAGCTTTCATTTCTTTCAAACCAGAACGCAATGCATCATAGTCTAAATCCATATTACCACTACGTCTACCTTTGGTATCGTATTGTGAGTAAATGTTTACAATTGTTGGTTTACTGTAAACAGTATGAGAAATAGTCCCCATCTTTGATTCATCACCAGCAACTGTCTCACAGTCAGCTTCAAAAGCTTCTGGAAACGCATTTTTAATTTGTGGTGCGATACCAGCACCCATAGCACAGAAACAGTTACAACCGTGTGCTATTACATCGAATTTTCCTTCTTTGGCCATTTTCACTAAATCGCCTTCTACATATCTAATCATTATATTTATATTTTATTTTGTTGTTATTATACTAAAGATGTTGTTAAATTCATTATTCTTGCTCTATGACGTATATCTTCAAACGTTGTTTCAATCAATAATTTACCATTTTCAAAAACTGTTCTCAATTCATCACGTGATTCAACATATGTATCTTCCAATGATGTTACAGTGTAGTATTTACCAGTTGTATAGTGTTTAACCAACTTCAAACGACCTTGTTTAGATTTTTTGAATGATGGTTTTAAATCTCCATTCTCATCTACTTCTGTTGGTGATTTAACCAAATCACGTTGTTCACCATTTACCACTGCGAAACATGCTTTTGTTGCAAAGTTTTGTGTATCTCTGTTGATATCAGCTTGTAACAATTTACCACCCATACCGAACACAATGTTCTCAGCAGAAATCCCCAAAGAAGTCAACTCTTGGTAAATCTCAATTATTGAATTGATGTTTACACCATCACCTTGAATTACACGTACTTGTGGAGGCAAAACTTTGAAACCTTTATCGTTTACTGTGTAACCAAACTTGTCAAACAAGATTTCAAATACAGCTTTCAACGTGTTAACTACGTGACCAGAATCTGGACGGATAACTAGTTGATTACCTGGAGTTGCTGGACGAGATAAAACCAAGTCACGTAATTCAGTTCCCCAGTATTCACTACATGCACGTAAGATATGGTAAGAATCAGATACACATGCAACAATACCAGTAGGATATTGTTCCAACACACGTTTCATCATTTCAACCTCACCTTCTTCACCTTTCATAGTCATGATAGAGTGTTCAGTTGCTGGAACTGATTTACCAAATACTGTGTTGGTATTATAGTATTCACATATGCGTTTAGATGCAACAGTTGTATCAGAACCCATAAAGTTAATCAAGTGTGCTGAACCACCAATACCAGCTGATTGTACAGAAGATACACCTCTGAAACCGAAATCATTCAATACGAATTCAACAGCTACTCTCATGATTTCTCCAGGTAAAGAAACTGTTTTGTCGTAATATTCAGTAACGATTTTTTTGACTTCACGTGACAATGTTGCCACAGTGATTGGATACCACAATTGCATCATGATAGTTTCTAAGAAGTTTGTCAACCAATAACAATTAGGGTCAGTGTTCTCAATAGTCATAAGAACGTTTTTAACACCTACAACCGCACCCTCTGGTACTGCTTTGATACGTACTGGTAATTTACCACCATGAACATCAATAATGTATTGGAATTTAGATTTGTCAAAGACATCATCACGACCAAATACACCAAGTTCAGTACCCAAGTACTCATATGCTTCATCTAATTCTTCTTGTGTGAAAGCAACACCCTCTAAATATTCTTTGATGAACATTTCAAGACCATACCATACTGTTTCACTGAAACGACCACCACGTGATTCCATATATGAATAAACAGTTGTCGTGTTTTCTTCATAGAATTTGTGGTGTGAATACTTATAAGCATCACCCATAAGTACAAGGTTGTTAGGTTTATCCATTGCTTTTGCAATAAGAGCTTCCAACGATTCAATAGAAGACCAATCTTTGTTTTTGATTGCTTCTGCCATTTTAGTTTTAATCACTTCTTTAAGTGCTAAACTTTTTAAATTTTTGTTTTCTGATTCCATACTATTTTGTATTTACTATTATTATTGTTTTCTCTAATTTTTCAGCTTTTGATATTGAGTCTTTTGTTCCTCGACTCTCACCATCATAATATTTTTTTATCTTTTAAATTATTGTATACTTCTTTAACCCATTCAATAAATTCAATATCATTCATTTTATTTTTAATGTAATTACATATTTAGTAACATGGAACTGTGTTCTTATTTGTATAACCAATTTTTTTATCGTTATCTAACCTATCAATACCAGTATAAATATAACCACCATTACTCCTTTTTTTATGTGTAACGACATAAGGTTCTCTACCACAATAATAACAATCCGATTCAAACATTATAATCATTTCATCATCGGTCAATTCAAAATTAACACCCTTTACTTTAGCGTTGTGTTTGTAATTATAAATTAACGCATTTCTACTAGATATACCTTCAGATAAACGATGACTTCCATAATCAACATCTTTACGAATACACCCACAACTTTTGGTATGACCATTTTTTAATTTAGACCCATCAACTATTGTTTCTTTTCCACAACCACAAACACATCTATATTTAGTTCTTTCGTTAATTTTTCTAGGTATAACTTCAATTACCGTTAAATTATTAAATTTTTTATCGATTAAATTTTCTTTTAATTTCATAGTTCCTTTAGTTTTTATATTAATAAATACTAACCAAGGGTACTAAAACTCAATAATCACAATTTTTTTATTCATTTTTTTAGCTATACCAATACTATGTGCTGTTCCTTTGGATGAATTATCCCAAAATGCTATTATTGTTTCAGCATTATTAACAATATCTGTATTTCTAATCATACCAGCTGCTTTACCATGCTTTTCCCAATCTGGTTTAAAGATAAGTGTTTCAATATTGTTTTCATTTGCATACCTTTCACCCAACGAGTCAGCACCCTTCGCACCACCACTAACCAACAATGTTATTTTTAGTGGTGATAAAGCAGTTTTGACCAACTCATAATCATCGAAACCCCTACTACCAATTACAGCTACTTTCATGCGATACTTTCTCCGTATTTAGCTTTTGCTTGTTCAATTGCTGTTGGAACTTTGTCTTTTGCTTGTTCTAACACTTTGTTTTTACCTAAATAAACACATAAGTTAACATACAAGTCTCTATGTTCCACCATGATATCTTTATCAACGTTGATGTTCTTAGGTTCAACCCAATGCAATGAAGCGATGTCGTCAGATGGTTCGATACGTCCCCATAAGAACTTACCGATAAACAATGTAGTCATGATACCAGATTCTGTTTTACCATATCTCCAATCATTTACTGCACCACTACAAACATAACTCAAACAATCGATTACTGCGTTACCACCAGTTTCTTCTGAAAACTCACGTTTAGCAGCTTGTTCCCAGTTGGTATCTGTTCTATCAACGAACCCACCGATAAAACGATAGAAGTCTTCGTTAGGTTTTTTAGCCAAAAGGATTTGTCCTTTCTCGTTGTATACGGTGATGTCTACTGTTGGATATGTTACTGGTCTAGCAGCGTATGTTGCGTGGATTATACCAGCTCTAAAGTCCTCCGATGCCAATATTTCTCTTGACACTTCTTTACGTACTTCAGTACCAGAGTAAAATACATCTGTTGTGTATTCAATCACTGGATTTTTACCACTATAATAAGGGATAAATGAATCACGACTACCATACAATACTGCTGATAAATCACCATAAGGTGTTTTAATTTCAGAGTCAAGTGTTTGTGACCATTTAGTATCTGAGCGATTGTCTTTAAGTGGTAATACAACTGCTTTAGGATAAACCTCTTGTATCATTGCTTTGCGTGATGCAAAGTCTAAAGGATTGTTTTTTGTTCCAGGTATTACCGAAATACCTAAAAAGATAATTACTTTCTTGTGGTTCTTATAAACCATATCAAGTAAGTTTCTTTGACCATCATGCAATTTATGCACTTGAAATCTTGCAACCACTACACCGATTTCATAATCAGTCGGATTGATATTTGATTTTGCCTCCATATATTTTATTTTCTACAAATGTATATAAAAATTCCCAATAAAACAAATTATTGGGAATCTTTTTTGATTTATTTTGTTTGGAAACCCATTGTGGTTTTCTCTTTATCCACTTGACTAGAATAGAACCCTTTGTAAGATTCTTGTATCAATGAGATAGTGTCTTCTAATGACCATTCAGAATCATCTTCTGACATCTCTTTGATATTGTCAGCCAAGTTAGCAATAAAAGCACCAGTGATATTAACTTTCTTACCATTGATAGTTCCAGTCAATGCATCGTACACTTCTTGTATTCTCCATTTTTCTTCCAAGTGAATATTACAAACTTTTTCAATTTGTTTTTCATCTAAGAATGAGTAATCCAATGTGAAGTTAAAACGTCCAGGTCTTTCCGCAGCCTTATCAACCAATCCTTTATCGTTGGTAGAAGCCAACAAACTGATTTTACGTTTCTTAACACCATCGAAGAATGATAAGAACTGACCTAACAATCTAGTGTAACTTCCATTATCACGTGAACCTAAGTATAAATCGATATCATCCATGATGATAACAGCATTTTCAAATATCTCACATGCTTCCATGATTGATGTTAAATCATCACTGTTCCCAAAATCTGGTATGATGAAAGTAACATTTGGTATTAATCTTCTAGCAATCTCACGGATGGATTCTGTTTTACCAGTTCCTGGTTCTCCGTTCAATAAGTACCTTGCATTTCCACCTCTACCAACTCTACTAATAAAGTGTTCAATAAATTTCATCTGAACATCATTTAAGATTAATTCATTTGAAGACTCTTTGATATCAATGATTTCAATACCTCTGAATCTACCGTCTCTCAATTTAACTTTGATACACTGTCCTTTGAATTCAGAATTATTAAATGCTAAATTCTTTAATTTTTTAAACAAATCAATTAGTTTGTTATACTCAACACCTTTTTTACAAGTAATGTTTACTTGATTTACCAATTCATTTCTGTTATCAACAAACATTTTAGTTTGGAAAATGTAATCATTATCATCACCTTCAAAGTTACTAGTGAACCAATAAGAACCAGTGATTTCAAAACCACCACCAAATGTTACTCTACCAATACTATCAGTTGTTCCGTAAGAAGAAACAATAACTTGATTTTGTTTACCCTTGAAACAATCGTGTAAATAAGCATTGATAATAGCGAATTCAATGAAACTTACTTCATCACAATAAGCATTTGCTGTATAATCTTCATCTGCATCATCATCATCATAATCAGAATCTTTTTTAACGCCAAAATCTTCATTAGCTAAATCATCATCATAACTTGTTTCACCCAAATCTTCTATTTGAATTTTAATACTTGAAAGTTTTGCTAAATCTCTTTCAAAGTTTTTCGGTGCTCTGTACTTTCCGCTCATATCTCTTTTTTTTTAGTTTAATTAATGGTGGTCTACTCGTTCAACTTCTTTATTCAACATAATTTGTTTAATATCTGTATAATGTATTGGACAATAATCCCAACCATTACAACCCATATCCAAAACTTTACGCTTGTAGTATTCTGGGTTTTGTTTAACTAAACTCTGATGACAATGGCCATGTAAATGCCAATCCCCATGATGTGCTTTGTCCCAAGATAAAATAGGGTAATGCATCATCATAATCCCTTGTCTTTTCCTAGGATTGTCTTCATCTGGTACTGAAAGATTGATATAATCACTTATCGTTTCAAAACGATTTAGTTTTCTTATATCTTTTTCATCATCATGGTTTCCCAATATATAATGTATCTTACCATTTAAACGTTTAACGATTTCTTGTGTTTGTTTTCCACTTCTATCGAATGATAAATCACCCAAGTAAAAAACAATATCGTTTGTGTCAATGTAATGATTCCAGTTTTCAATCAAGGACTCATTCATTTCTTCTACATCTTTGAATGGTCTACTATCGTATTTTATCACATTTGTATGACAAAAGTGGTAATCTGATGTAAACCAAACATTTTGTTGTTCTAATTTTAATCTCATTTATTTTCCATTTTAGCTTTGAGTTGTGCCAATACTCCGTTGGTATCCCCCAAAGTGAAAGTAGCGGTTCTATCTGCTTTCTTTTCTAATTTTTTAACTGTTGACTGAACCTTATCATCAGTGATGTTTTGGGCTCTTTTCACAAACGATTCACGTCTGATATTTCCCAATAACCAATTTATGTGTTTATCACCTTTCAATGATTTTGTGATTACCCAATTGAAAAATTCTTGTGCAACTGGTACTGACATATAAGTTGTTGTACCCTTTCCAGTGACACCTAATTTCTTTTCACCAATTAGTTTGGCCATTGCTGTTGTCTTATCAGCGTTATCATCAAACATTGTCTTCATTGATTTCATCAAATCAGATTTGAATTGTTCTGTTTGAATACCTTCTAGAATTTCTTGTACTGATATCAAATCATCTTTTGATAACGCACATTTAAACTCACCTTCTGGTTTATCCATTACCTTTTCAACGTTTGATATTGGCATGTATGCTCTAACCAAGTGATTAAGGAAATTTTTTGCTTTTGGATTTTCAAGCATTTTATCCAAGCTTGAATGGATTTCTTCTGTTGTCATATACTTTGATTTAAAATAATGTAATTAAAAATTAATAATAATTGTACATAATGTAATACTTGGTCAAATCCAATCACAACAAAAAAGTCATGATATTTTTCTTCTTTATATAATTTACTAGTTCTTCTACTTGTAAAATAATCTGTTATCCAATGTGTTACAAATATTAGTAAAAATGCCAACCAAACTGGACCACTATATAAATGAATACCTAACAATGGTAGCACCAAAGCCCATCCAAGTATTGTAGCAAAAGAATATATAACTACATGTAAAGTTAGATAATAATTACTAGAACTTTTTCTAGTACTCATGTGTTGAGTTTGCAACACAAAATCAGAAACCCAATGCACAAAAATTATGAATAAAAATGTCCAAATCATCTTCCAGCAATTACTTTGTTAATAATAGCTGAAACTTCTTGGTTATCAGCTTTACCCTTATAGTTGGTGTTGAATTCTCTCATAATCAAAGCCATAGTTGTTAAACCATTGTCGTTGTAATAACCTCTAACAATAGTTTCAATCTCATCAACACCCATACGTGTTGGTAAGTATGGTTTGATATATTCTAACTCTGTCAACGATTCATTGGTGTTCGTTTGTTTCAAAGACTTTTCCATTTTGGTTAAAATACGCAAAACTGTTTCATCATCTTCTTTACCAGAGCGACCAGCTTCATTTTGGATTTCACCTTTAACTACACCTAAAAAGTTTTTCTTTTCCATTTCTTTAGCTTTGAAAGCTATCATGAAATCTACATTGATTTGTTCTTTTAAACTCATTTCTATTTTTTTAAAACTAAATAATAATGATAACCTTTATCACTATCTGTTGCGTAGTACGCATATTTTAATTCACCGTTTTTAACTTTCGCTGTAAACGAATTTCTTTCTTCCGCTTTTGCATCCAACGCTACTCTAACGTATTTGTTTTCAGCTCTTTTAACCTTTACCTCACTCGTATCATCAGTGTTTAACACTATCTTAGGTTCAACCTTTTTAACTTCTGGTTGCTTAGATTCAACTTTCTTTTTGGGTGTTTCAACTATAACTTCTGGTTCAACTCTTTTTTTGGGTTCAACCTTTGCAACTGGTTTTGGTGTTGCTTTTTTGCGTTCTTCACTCATAATTTTTAATTACAATACAAATGTACGACAATCTTTTTGATATTACAAATATTATGAAACTTTTTTATGTATTCTTTGAAAATAAATCTAAAACCATTTTCTTCCAACACTTCAGTCATGTTTATTAACCACCAATCTTCTGGGTTAAATCCTTTTAAATATGTATCCCCCTCAATTTCTGTTAAAACTTCTGTAAAATATAATCTTTGAGATATTGGTAAAAATTCTTTATAAATCTCAGCACCACCGATAACAAAATGTTCTATCATATCAAATTTTATTGGTAACAAATCATAACTTTTTTTGATTGACTCTATATCGTTAAAAACAACAGCACCCTCTGCCTTATATGTTTTATCTCTGGTAAGAACTATATTCTCTCTGTTCGGTAGTGGTCTAAATTTATCTGGAAGTGATTCCCAAGTGTTTCGACCCATGATTACTCGTTTACCAGTTGTTAGTTCTTTAAATCGCTTTAAATCACTAGGTATGTGCCAAGGCAAATCATTACCCTTACCAATCAATAGGTTGGTTGAAGCAGCTACTATAATACTAATCATTTCTTTTCTCTTATGATTTTACCGTCTTTCTCGGTGATTGAATATAAACTATCTTTGCTTGAGTAAGCAAATGGTGTGAATACCATGGAATATCCATGGTTTATCCATCTTTTGAATATTAAATCTCCTTTGGCATTGAATAGGTATAATTCGTTACCTACTATCTCCTTTTTAAATGTTCCTTCCATAGTAAAACTATTGGGTTATAAATGTAAATTAAATTAACTACGATAACCATGAAATTTAAAAAAATCAATGGGTATTTTTCATGATAACTTGAATATATTAAAAACAAAAGACAACCTATTGTATTTAATAACCTTAAAAGTATCACATCTTTAACAATAAAAGATATCAACACTATCACTGAGGCACAATAGGCCATTATTTCCATATATTCATTCATTATACATTGCATTGTAACTCATTAAATTTATCAGCATACAATTGCATTAATTCATCATATACTTCTTTGTCACCAAATTGCTGGTATACCAACTTGATGTAAGGTATTGCGTTATCAAAATGGTCACATGTGACACATGACTTGATAATCGCTACCGCTTTTTCTTTTGCTAATTCTAATTCTGTTTTCATAATTTATTCGTTTAGTGAGTAATTTAATAACATTTCACATTTATCACAAAATGGTGGTGGGGTTTTACCAATAGGTGTTTTTATATAATCAATACCATTTAAGTTTCTAATTTCTTTTACTTTACAAAATTCACCATCTTCTTCTCGACAGCTAACATAGCACATCATTGCACTACATCTATTACATAAAGCCACTGGTTCACCACCATTAAATTTAATAATTGGATTCGGTTTCATTTTCATCTGGTTCTAATATGTCAAAAGTCAAACCATGTTGGAACGACTTCTTATCTTTCATTGCAACAAAAGTAAAATTAGCGGCACAGATATCATCAACTTCACCCATAACACTTTCTCTTGTAACAGTTATCTTAACTTGAATGCTGGATTTACCCAACGTTTTGATTTCAGAAATCATGGTAATCAAGTCACCTAAAAAAGCTGGTTTTTTAAAATCAATCCTATCAACACTAGCTGTCACACATCCATCAGCTCCAGTACCATACAAAGCACGTCTTACAACTTTAACACCAGCAATATCCATTTCTGCCATTACTTTTCCACCAAAAAGTGAATTAGCATAATTCATATCTTGAGGGAATACTGTAAATGAATGTACAGCGGTTAATTTACTCTTTTTTGTTTTGTCGATAATCATAATATTTCTTTCCACAAAGTTAATATTTTTTTTTAATCTACCAAATCTTTTTTTACTTTATTTTCAAGTTGGTCATTATTTAGGCAGTAGCAATCTCCTTTGAAAACCCAACCTTCATTGGTACCAACATTGTCAACTTCCCCCTTTTTCTTAAATATCGCTTCCTTGAAAAAATTCTCCTTTTCTTTCCAACCAATTATCCAACCTTTTGATAAATCTGTCAATATTGCAACGAAACAATAATAGTCACATTTTTGTCTTATATTGAAAGCAAATATGTTAGCTCTATGATATGGTTCTGGTGCCATGTTTTGTAGTTTTGTTTTAACGTCAATTTTTTTACCTTTTATTATCATATCATAATCGTAAGAACCAACATATTTTGTTTTTTTCTTATACTTATCCCAAACTATAATCTCACCCAATGCACCCACCTCATTTCCTTTACCTTCAGTAACAGAACCATTCAACACATTGAATTCGTATAATTCTTGTGCTCGTTTTCTTTGGTCATCAGTTATTAATATTTCTTTATACATAACCGATTAATCTTCTTTGGTATTTTTCTTTGGTTCTTCAATCAACATCTTTGTTAATTGTTTGATTGATTCTGTAATCAACTCATCTTTTTTTGCATAATCGTTTTGTTCAGCAACGTGTATAAGAGTACATAAAGCTTCACAAACACATGCAATATCATTCACAATCATTTTGGCTGCTTCTTCTTTATTTGCTGGTGGTTCATTCTCTGGACCTTTACCAATAAGGATTTGTTGTTCTCTCTCGGTGTCAACGTCAATGTAAATAGTGTTTTTCATATTAATATTTTTTTTACAAACATACACATAAAAAATTAAAACAACAAATATTTATATTAAAATAATTATTATGGCAAAAGCAGCTCAAACATCATCTTCTTCCTCGAAGATAAGTAAAGGAAAGAAGAAAAGACCTGGAGTTCACTCTAAGTGTAAATCTTCAGTATCTAAAAACGCTAAGAACTATAAGAAGAAAAGCGTAGGACAAAATTAAAATAAAAAAAGGAGGTTTAAACCTCCTTTTTTTATTAATGAGCTAATAAGTAACTCATTTTTACATCTCTTCTTTGTGCACTAATATCGCTATCACCAGTCTGTAAGACAATCACATTATACTTATTATCTTCTTCGTCTTGTTTAGTAGGTAATTCAAAAGTATACATTAAACTATCTCTAGTAAATTTATCTATATTACCAAATTTGTTATAGATAACATCTTTAAGAGCATCAAAACTTTCTTCATCTCTAAATTGTGGAAGACCGTTAATATTTTTAACCCAACTAGAACCTTTTGGTATGAAGAAACTTTTCCATACTTCTTTAGGTACTTTGGTAGCTCTTTTCATTTGTCTTTCAGTGTCATATGTATCAACCTTTTCAACTTCTCTTGAATGAGCATCTGTTGAGAAATTGATTACGAAATCTCTATTGCTATTTAATTCAATAGCATACGCACCACTTTTTGTATAAGCATATGACATTACGTTAAAACCTTCTTCTATTAATGTTCTTGTAACATCAACAGCTACTTGAACATATCTTTTTGAGAAGAAATCACCAGCGTCATTCCATCTAATAACCAATTTCATTTTTTCTTTGTAACCGATAGAACTCATTTTAACTTTTTCAGCTGTTGGTCTTAGTTCTTCTAGGATTCTTTGAGTATATCTATCTGGGTCATTCCATAATAAATTAAGTCTTCTTGCTAATTTTATTGTTTTATCTTCATCAAAAGAATAAAATGCTTTTCTAGCATAACAACCTATAACACACTTACCAGCACCTGGACAACTACTAATTGATTTGAAGTGACCATCTTGTTTATCGTAAATAATACCAACAATAGCTGGTAGACCAGTATTGACAGTAACTTGTTTACCACCAACATCACTCTTAATCATCTTTGGATTTGAGTCCATAATTGTTTCTGGTTCTATACTTATAAATTCAGCTAAATTAGCAATGTATTTTTCTATATCAACATCTTGAACGGAACGAATGTTTTGTTGTGTGAAAATTGCATCAGCGACATCTTTAGTACCAGCTTTTGCTTGTTGTTTCATCGTCTTATCTTTTTTCTTAGCTGTTTTATTGGTTACAACTCTATTAAGTTCGTCATTTAACCATTCAACTATTTTAGATGGGATAAGGCAATTTGCTTCAACATCTGGGAAATCTTCTTGACCTTCATTATATTGTGAATATACTGCAAGATTTTCATATATTTGATGTTTTACTAAATTCTCTCTTAATAATTGTTTTATCATCTTTTGTTTTTATTATAAATATAATAAAATAAACAAAAATTTACATAGAAAAGAAGACATGTTGGTTTATTTAATTAGTGCACCCCACGGGCCTCGAACCCGTAACCTTTCCGTTAAAAGCGGAAAGCCCGTCCACTTGAGCTTCGGATGCATATCGTGTTCAGTGAAATCGTCTGTTCAGTGACACTGAACATGCAAAAATATTGAACACTAGTCTCCCCGATTGGGCTCGAACCAATGACTCTCGCATTAAAAGTGCGATACTCTAGCCAACTGAGTTACGAGGAGATATTATTTTTCCAATAACACTCGTAACCTATTGGCCGAGTGCCTTATTCCTTTTTCTTTCGCTTAATGTTGTTAATAGTTTTCATAGTTTTTATTTTTTTTATATTCTTGAGAAAAGAATCTCTTGTTATTTGTTATACCTATAATCTCGTCCACCACCTCTACGACCATAAAACTCTGTAAGTGTGTGGTGATTAGGACATAATAATTCAACATTATCTAAGTTTTGATTTTTTGGGTTTCCGTCAATATGATTTAATTCTATCGGAACTAAACCAGTCCATTCATTAACTTCACACCACCCACATTTCATACACTTATTACCATATTTTTCAATTAATAACATTTTTGTTATCCTATGAATAGATTTTGGTGTTGTGTTAAATGATTCAAAATCACCTTTTTCAATTAAATTAAATTTTTCTTTTAATTCATACCTATTTTGACATACATTATTACAGTATTTATTCCTAATAGGTATTAACTCATCACAAGATAAACATTTTTTTTCTCTTTTTTCTCTTTTCCTCATAGAGCGAATAATCAGAATCGAACTGACATCCTCGATTTGGTAAACCGATGCACTAACCGTTGTGCTATATTCGCATTGGTGTCCCGTCACTCGTGCACGAGCCGTGGCATTACGGGACCGATGTTATACCACATTCTGAGCTAAAAATCGGAATCGAACCGATAACCTCTTCATTACTAGTGAAGTGCTCTACCACTGAGCTACTCTCGCATTTTGAGATGGTATCGCTTACCATCTCGTGACTGATATCATTACGTCA
>Ga0209596_1002433_pt1 | contig 15366 bp, 10 predicted proteins | sample M_130807_MF_Meta_FD_187314 | JGI IMG/M metagenome (GOLD analysis project Ga0209596, IMG submission 187314) | Freshwater microbial communities from Lake Montjoie, Canada to study carbon cycling - M_130807_MF_MetaG (SPAdes) (version 2) | ecosystem: Environmental > Aquatic > Freshwater > Lake... | reverse complement strand
CTATTGGTGCATTTGCTGGTCAAGGAACTCAAGGTTCTAGTTCAGTTGCTATTGGTGCATTTGCAGGTGGAACATCACAAAGTACATCTTCAGTTGCTATAGGATATCAAGCAGGTCAGGGATCACAATATTATGGTTCAGTTGCTATTGGATATCAAGCAGGTCAATATACACAAAGTCAACAATCTATTGCTATTGGGTATCAAGCAGGTCAATATACACAAGCATTTTATGCAATTGCCATTGGTTTTCAAGCAGGATATACAAATCAGTATTCAGGTGCTATTGCAATTGGTTTTAATGCTGGGTTAGTTTCACAAGGTACTGGATCTGTAGCTATTGGTTATAATGCAGCAGGTGGTGCAGTTGGTCAAGGAAATACAGCAGTTGCTATTGGTAGTGCTTCTGGAAATAATGATCAAGGAGATAATTGTGTTGCAGTCGGTAATCAAGCAGGTCAAAATACACAAGGAACAAATGCTATTGGTATAGGATATCAAGCAGGAAATATAGTCCAAGGAACAAATTCAATTGCAATTGGATATCAAACTGGAAATCAAACACAAGGACAAAATGCAATTGCTATTGGGTATCTAGCAGGTGCAACATCACAAGGTGAAAATAATATTGCAATTGGTAATCAAGCAGGTCTTTACACACAAGGTGCAAATAATGTTGCTATTGGATATCAATCAGGATTTTATAATCAAAGTAGTGGTGGAAATGTTGCAATTGGATATCAAGCAGGAGCAACAAATCAAGGTGGAAATAGTATTGCTATTGGAGCAGCTGCTGCTGGAACAAATCAAGGATTACAGGCAGTTGCTATTGGTAATGCAGCAGGATCAAGCCACCAAAAATCTGGAGGTGTTGCAATTGGATACAATGCTGGACAAATTACACAAGGAACAAATTCAATTGCTATTGGTGTAAATGCTGCAAATTTTTTCCAAAGTTTTAACAGTGTTGCTATTGGTCTTAATGCTGGTCAAACATCTCAAACAAGTTATTCTGTTGCACTTGGATATAATGCAGGTACTGTTAATCAAGGACAACATATTGGTGCACCTGGAAGTGCAGTTGCTGTTGGATATGCAGCAGGAAATACAGGACAATGTGCTTATTCTGTAGCAGTTGGTCCTGGTGCTGGTTCATACAACCAAGGAGTTGGGTCTGTAAATTTAGGTGGATGTGTTGCAATTGGTAATTTAGCAGGATATACACAACAAGGACCTTATTCAGTTGCAATTGGTCAATATGCAGGACAACATACACAAAGTTCACAGGCAGTAGCAATTGGTTATCAAGCCGCATTAACTAACCAAAGTCAATATTCCATTGCTATTGGATACCTCGCAGGGACCAATAGACAAGGAACAGGATCTGTTGCAATTGGGTATGCAGCTGCTGAATCAACCCAAGGATCTGGTGCTATTGCAATTGGAGCAGGTGCTGGAGAAACAAATCAAGGAAATTTTGCAATTGCTATAGGAAATGGTACAGCAAGTACAAATCAAGGATTTTATAGTACAGCAATTGGATATCAAGCAGGTGATTTTTCACAAGCAAGTGCAAGTATTGCTATTGGATATTTTGCAGGAGCAACTCTTCAAGGTACAAATGCGATAAGTATAGGTACATCTGCAGGAGCATATACACAACAATCAGGTGCTATAGCAATTGGTTTTGAATCAGGATTATATACACAAGGTGCTAATGCAATTGCAATAGGTATTAAAGCAGGTGTATATACACAAAGTCAACAATCAATAGCAATAGGTGTAAATTCTGGATTTTATTTTCAAAATACTTCAGCTTTAGCAATAGGTTCTGATGCTGGGTATACATCACAGGGTTCAAATGCAATTGCTATAGGAAATTCAGCAGGTGCATATGGACAAGGTACTGGTCCAGGAGGTGCAGGTGCAGGTACTATTGCAATTGGTTTAAATGCTGGTCAAACTAATCAGGTTGCAAATTGTATTGCAATTGGTAAAAATGCAGGTGCAAATTCACAAGGTGTTGGTCCAACAGTTGGACAATCATTTCTAGGTGAGTGTATAGCTATTGGTGATGGTGCTGGACAATTTACACAAGGTGCATATTCCGTTGCTATTGGAAATAATAGTGGTCAGTCAAATCAAAATTATATTAGTATTGCTATTGGAGCAAATTCGGGTCGATATAATCAAGGTACTAGTGCAGTTGCAATAGGAGATCAAGCAGGTAATACTGGACAAACACAATATGCTATTGCAATAGGATATCAAACAGGTATATCTGGACAAGGTGATAGTGCAGTTGCGATTGGATATCAGTCAGGTGAAACAGCACAAGGTGCAAATTCAGTTGCTATTGGTGTAAATGCAGGTCAAACAAATCAAAAAACAGGAAGTATAGCAATTGGATACAATGCTGGTTCAGTTTCACAAGGTGCTGGTCTTGGTAATCTTAATGGAATTGCAATAGGTGTAAGTGCAGGTCAAACAAATCAAGGAAATAGTTCAATAGCAATAGGTTGGAATGCAGGACAAAGTTCACAAGGTATTAATGGTGGTCAAGGTAATTGTATTGCAGTTGGTTATCAATCTGGTCAAATATATCAAAATCCATTTAGTATTTCAATTGGATCTAATGCAGGGCAATATACACAAGGAACATATTCACTTGCTATTGGGTATCAAGCAGGTATTTTTAGACAAAATACAAATTCTGTTTCTATTGGATATAATGCAGGAGCAACAAACCAAGGTGGAAATAGCGTTGCAATAGGAATATCATCAGGAGGAACAAATCAAGGATTAAATGCAGTTGCAATTGGTAATTCAGCAGGTGGAAATACACAAGGATCAGGGTCTATTGCAATAGGTTATCAAGCAGGTTTAACAAATCAAGCAGCAAATGCAATTGCAATTGGTGCTTTAGCAGGAAGTTCTTTACAATCAGAAAATGCTATAGCATTAGGTCAAAGTGCAGGATTTTATTTTCAAAATACTGGTGCAATTGCAATAGGATATCAAGCAGGTCAAAGTTTTCAAGGATCTTATGGTATTGCAATAGGATTTCAAGCAGGACGAACTGGTCAATCAACAAATGCAATAGCAATTGGATACCAATCAGGATCTTATGAAGAATCATCTACAACTTGGGCACAAGTAACTACTGGTAATATTCCAACAACTTCTACAAATGTTTATACAGCAGTTTCTGCTTCTGGTCAATATATGTATGCTTCAACTTCAGCATCAAATGGATGTTATATTTCAACAAATTTTGGAGCAACATTTACACAAATATCAAATGCACAATTAGCAACAGCAACTAATTGGTGGAGTATTAAAACAAATGGTAGTGGTCAATATAGCATTGTAGCAAATGGAACTACTGTATATTTATCTTCAGATTATGGATCAACATGGGCAGCAGTTTCTGGTCTTACAGGTAATAACATATATATTACATATGTAAGTTATACTGGTCAATATATGTTTGCAACAACTCATTTTTTTGGTCTTAATGTTTCATTTAATTACGGTGTTACATGGTCACAAGTTCCAACTGGACAAATACCAACTAGTCTTTTAACATCAGGTCCATCTTGTTCTTGGAATGGTCAATATCAACTTTGTCTAACACAAAGTTCAAGTACTTATAAATCATCAAATTTTGGAAGTACATGGACAGCAATTGCAAATGCACAAATTCCAACAGCAGCAAGTGGTACTGGTTCTAATATGTCAGCATCTGGTGAATATCAAGTTGTAGCAACAAATTCAGCAAATGGATGTTATCTTTCTTCAGATTATGGAACAACATGGACACAAATATCAAATGGTCAATTACCAACAGCAACTACATATCTTGATGTTGGAATTTCAGCAACTGGTCAGTATATGGCAACAACGACTAATGCAAATGGTGTATATGTTTCATATACATTTGGAATTAATTGGCAAAAAATACTTGTTGGAGTTCCTACAAGTGTTGATTTTGTAGGTATTTCAATGTCTGCATCTGGACAATATCAACTTGCTGGATCAAATAATGCATCTGGTGCATATATTTCAAGAAATTCTGGACAAGGTATTCAAAATATTTCTATTGGAACATTGTCAGGATATACAAATCAAGGAATTAATTCAATAGCAATTGGTTCAAATTCAGGTCAAACAAATCAAATAGGATCTGGAATAGCAATTGGTCAATTAGCAGGTGGAAGTAATCAAAATAATGCAATAGCAATTGGTAATTTAGCAGGTAAAAATACACAAGCATATTCAGCCATTGCTATTGGTACTGCAGCAGGAAATATAAATCAATCTTTATTTGGTATTGCTATTGGTGATAGTGCAGGACAAACTAATCAATCTCAATATACTGTAGCAATTGGAACTGCAGCAGGAAATGTAAATCAAAATAGTTCTGGAATAGCAATAGGATATTTAACAGGTCAATTTAATCAAGGTACAAATACAGTAGCAATTGGTACAAATGCAGGACAAACTGCACAAGGTACAAGTGCAATTGCTATAGGTACAACAGCTGGACAATTTTCTCAAAGTCCATTTGCTGTTGCTATTGGTAATAATTCAGGAAAATATACCCAAGGAGGGCAAGGAATTGCTATTGGTAATAATTCAGGATTGTATAGTCAAGGACTTTATGGAATTGGAATTGGAACTGGTGCAGGTCAAACAAATCAAGGACAAGATGGTATTGCAATTGGACGTGAGTCAGGACAATCTGGACAAGGTATAGGTGCAATAGCAATTGGATTTCAAGCAGGTAATACATTACAAGGACAATATGGAATTGCTATAGGTGCAAATACAGGTGAAACACTACAAGGTTCAGGTGCTGTTGCTATAGGGATAAATGCAGGTACATCAGGTCAAGGTCTAAATGCAGTAGCAATTGGTGTGAATGCCGGTTATACAAATCAAGGATCTGCTGGTGTAGCAATTGGTTTTGGTGCAGGATATACAAATCAAGGTGTTAATGCAGTTGCAATGGGTGTAAATGCAGGATTTACAGGACAAGGATCTGCTGGTATTGCAATTGGATATCAAGCAGGATTTACAGGACAAGGTATAGGTGCAATAGCAATTGGACGTTTAGCAGGACGTACAAATCAAACAGCTGGAAGTATAGTTTTAAATGGAACAGCAGTTGCAATAAATGGAATACAAGCAGGTACTTATATAAGTCCAGTTCGATCAGCTGCTCAAACAACATTTACTCAAGCAGCAAATACAGTAAATTTAATGTTATATAATACAACAACAAATGAAATAGGATATTCAGGTACTGCAACAACAACTGCAAAAACATTTGTTATAGACCATCCTACTAAACCTGAAAACTTTCTTATCCATGCATGTTTAGAAGGACCTGAATGCGGTGTTTATTATCGTGGTAAAGGAATAGTTGAAACAGAGGTTATTGTTAAATTACCAGATTATGTTGAACATTTAGCAAAAAATTTTACAGTTCATTTAACACCAATTAATGGATTTGCAGAACTTTGGAGTTCAGAAGTTAAGAATGGTAAATTTATAGTTCATTCAAATAAAAAATGCGAATTTAATTGGGTTGTTTATGGAACTAGAAATAATATTGAAGTTGAACCATATAAATCAATTACAAAAGTACATGGTTCTGGTCCATATAAATGGATTTAGGTAATAATTTTAAATATTAAATAATCTTAAAAATAAAAAAAATATGAAAATTTATTTTTTAGATTATTATCATCCATACGCAGGTCTTTGTAACCAACTTTATCTTATAACTAATCATATCCATGATGCTTATAATAAGGGAGTTGAATTATTTATAAATAAATTTAATGTTGATATTTTTAATAAAAAGAGAGTACATGTTGAAGAAGTTATAGATATTAATAAAACAAATGAAAATATTTTAAAATTATGTGGAAAAAAGATTTTAAAAACAGAATGTCCAGAAACTGTTGAATATATTCCACGACTTTGTATTTATCCTGTTAGTAGTATAGAATTTCTAAATTGTTTGGAATTTCATGGATCCATACTTTCAGATGTAAATAAATTAAAAAGTATATTTCAAAATGGTTATTATTCAATTCACTTTCGATTAGATATTGATGCAATTATTCATTATACATTTGGAAAAGAAGTTTATAATGAATTCATGGATCTTTGTAATAATTCATCCATTTTGGCAAAAGAATTTTTTAATACTTTAAATAAACAAAGAATTGAAAAATACTGTAATTTTTTAATGCATCAATACTTTTTACTTATTAAACATTTTGGATTTGATAAAACTTGGTATATATCAACTTCTATTACAAAAGATAATATCCATGAACCAATGAAAATTTATTTAAATTTACTTACTAAATTTATTTTAGATAATAAAGGTAACTATTACATACCACCAAAAATTCATCAAGAACGTGAATTAAATGCTTTAGTTGATCTATTAGTTTTACGAGATTCTGAAAAAATGATTGGTTTTGAAGGATCTTCCTTTTCAGAAGGGTACTGTTTAAAAGTTAATAGTATTCGTAAAGTTACAAAAGAATATCTCTTTGTAAAAGAATATAACATATAATGAAATTTTTAAATGAAATTGATCTTTTACAATTTTTTTCAAATGAATATATAAAACCAAAAAGTAAAGTTTTAGTTTTAGGTTGTAAATCTATTTTTAAAGAAATTCAATTAATGATAGAATTTATAGATTCTGAAATATTTTTTGTTAATCAAACATTTCATGAAGAAGCACATTTTACTGCAAATTATAATAATTTACCTTTTGAAGAAAATTCATTTGATACAATTATAAATTTTACTGATGAATTAAATTATCCACAAGCAAAACTTGTAAGTTATTTATTTCAATTTTTGAAAGAAAATGGAACTTTTCTCACAAAGGATGAAATATTAAATGGTATTGATTATTATAATTTAAATTCGGAAATATTTACTATTTTAAAAAATTAATAAAAATAAAAATGAACTCTTGTAATTGTAAGAATATTAATGGTGTTATTTATATTTGTAAATCTTGTTATCTACTTTCATGGAATGGGTATGACTTTTAATTATTAATTTCAATCTTTAATCTTTTTAAAAAATTTACCATCAGGACCGCATAAATTATCATCTAAACGACAAATTTGTGTATCAACATAATGTGTATAATCATAAGTAATTGGTGCAAATCTGTATTTAAATAATGTACAAACCATATGATCACTATTAGGTAAATTATTTACTGAATACATACAATCTTTACATGCAGGTAGTGAAACATAATTTATTAGTGGTGGTGGGTCATTTTTGTATTGAGTTTTAACAACTCGTTTATTTGGGATCTTCGAAGAAAAAGTTTTCATTTTTTTGTTTAAATTTAATTATTTTATTTTTTAAGTTAATTTTTATATTTAGATATTTTAAAATGAATCTAGAACATAGAATGCAAAATCAAAGACTTTTTACTGCTGCTTCTTTTGGTGATATTGATATAGCACGTTCAGCACTTCAAAATGGTGCTAATGTAAATACACAGGATCATTTTTCTCGTAAATCACCTCTTATGGTTGCAGCAATGCATCATCATTTTGATCTTGTTCGTTTTTTTGTTGAAAATGGTGCAAATGTTCTTTTAACAGATAACAATGGAGAAAATGCAGAAGATCACACTTTAATTATTGCTAATTTTGGTGATGTTCATAATGTAGCACGAATAAGAGATTATCTTCATAGACAAATTCGTGCTCGACAAAATGTAGCACGTCGTTGGCAATTAGTTCGTGATGATATTGTAAATAATAGACACAGAAGAAATCGAGCAATTCAAGAAGGTGCTCCTGAAAATCAAATTGAATATATACTTTCTGAATCAGGAGAACAAAGAACACGTTCAAATAAAAAACGTTTAAAACGTGTTATTGAAAGTACTAATAAAAGACTTCGTGGATTAGAATTTGGTAAAGTAAAGCATTGTTTAAGTCTTATGGAATTAAAAAGAGATCTTAAAAAAGTTTTAAAATAAAATAAAGGTTTAAGTTAAAATGGATCATTTTCGTTTAAAATCTTGGTTACCTTTACAAGATTTATTAGATAGTCGTAAAATGTATTTTATAGCAGCAAATCCATCACCTGGTGCCATTGAATTAATAAAAAAACTTAATTATTTTAGATCATCTTCAACTTGGGATTATTTATGTGCAAATGAATATGCTATTGATTTAGTACTTGAAAACCTTGATACTATTAAAATTAATTGGGAAAAATTACAACAAAATACTTCCTCAAGAGCAATTGCATTACTTCGTCAAAATCCTGAAAAACTAAATACTTATTTTAGATATTTATCAGGAAATATAAACCCAGAAGCAATTGCATTATTACGTGAAAATTTCAATCTTATTGATTGGAACTTATTATCAGCAAACCCAAGTGCTATTGATCTTATAGTTGAAAATATTACTCTACTAGTTAATTGGATGGATTTATCAGCAAATCCATCTCCTACTGCTATTGAACTTTTACGTGAAAATCTTAATCGAATTAATTGGAAAAAATTATCAACAAATACATCTCATGGTGCTATTAAAATTTTACGTGAAAATCCTGAACGTATTGATTGGCAATTTTTATCAGCAAACCCAAGTGCTATTAAACTTTTACGTGAAAACCCTCAACATATTGATTGGAAATTATTATCAATGAATCCATCTCCTCTTGCTATTGAAATGTTACATAATAATCCTGAACATATAAATTGGCAATTTTTAGTTCAAAATAAATCACCACGTGCTATGGATTTAATTAAACAACAATATTTATTAGATAAAACAAAAATTAATATAGTATATTTAATGAAAAATCCAAATATATTTGATAATGTTGATAATTCTGCAATTAAAATACAAAAAGCATATCGTGACAAACAACTTAGAATTAAACAAGAACAAATGAGATTAGCAAAAAAAGCATCTAGAGCAATAAAATATGCACCACCTGGACAATTTCATCCATCTTTTCCAGGTGGTCAAAAATATCTAGAAGCAAATGAAAGATGGGAACGTTATCATTCATTTGGTAAAAGAAAAGTTCGTTTAAGTCTGAAACAATTAAAAAGAGATCTTAAAAAAGTAAGTTAATTTAATTTTAAAATTTAATTGAAATAAAATAAAATTTAAAGTTAAAGTTAAAGTTAAAATGACAGACAATATTTATACAACAAAAAATTCTAAAGAACTTATTTTAAGATTATTTAATGATAATATATATGGTCAAATTAATAATGAAACTTACGGTGAATATGATACAATTTTTGTTTTTTTAAGAAATAATGAGTCATTTACTATTTCATCTTCTGAGAATCCAGGTCAATATTATTTTATATTTACTAACGATGGTATTTTACAACCAATTATATATGAAAAATTTGAATCTGTTGCAGATCCAGATAATGATGATAGAGTAGATAGGGTAATTTTTAAAACTAAAAGAGATTTAAAATATATTTTAGATCATTTAAGATTTAAAGTAATTAAAAACATTAGATATTATCATGGAGATATTGCTGGTGAAAAACAAATAAATTATTTAGTTAAAAAACAAGGTGCTACATATACTGAATACAATATTACTCGTGATGAATATCGTGATGCACAAAAAATGGTTAAACTTTATAAAAACTACAACAATGCAATTCCAGCACTTAAAAATAAATTAATATCAAGAAGAGCAAATAATCAATGGAATATTGTTCGTAATGATGTAAATAATAAAAATCGTTTAATAAGAAGAAATGAAAATTTTATTATTGATCGAAGTAATCTTCCAGGAGATATTGCTAAACGTATTGCTAGATTAAGTATAAATTCTTTTGGTCGTCATCGTCGTGGTAGGAAAACTGTTCGTTTAAGTCTTAAACAATTAAAAAGAGATCTTAAGAAAGTAAGTTAATTTAATTTTAAATTTTAATTGAAATAAAATAAAATTTAAAGTTAAAGTTAAAGTTAAAATGCCTAATAATGGATATAAAATTCCTAAGAAAAAAGTTACATTAAAATATAAACCACTACCAGATGTATTAAGACCTATATCACAAAATATTTTTGATGCAATTAATTTTGGTGATATAGATCGTATTCGTTATTTACTTGAGAAAGGACATGTTAATCATAAATCAAATGGAATGGTTCCAATTTTACTTGCATGTATGAATGGTAATGTTAATATAGTTAGACTTATACTTGGATATAGTCCAGATCTTGATGTATATGTTGGTCCATCACCTGGTACAACTTTACTAGTTCAACTAATTGGACATATAGTAAGTCGTCGTTTTCCAGAAAATAAATATAATGATTTTATTAAAATTTTAAAACTTCTTCTTGATTCTGGTGCTGATATAGATGAAATGGCACCTGGACCAAGGATCACACCACTTATGGCAGTTATTCTTCGTAATAATTTAGAATTACTAAAAATTCTTCTTAAATATCATCCTAATTTATATATTCGTAATTTTAGAGGTGAAACTGTATTTGATATAGCAAGTCCAGAAATTCTTAATATTTTAAATGAATATCGTAATAAATATGCTAAACAAATTCAACAAGAATTTCGTAAATCAAAAACATATAATGAATATTTTTATCATCCAGATAAACTTAAAGAACAAGGGCATTTTAATAATTTAGAATTTGGTAAAAACAAGAAAAAGTCAAATATTCCCAATAATTCAGGTCTTGGACTTAAAGAATTAATTTTAAAATTATTTAATGATCATATATATGGTCAAATTAGTAATCAGGAAATTAATAAATTTGATTCAATTTTTATTTCTTTAAAAAATAGAGATCAAATTCGTATTCATACTACTGAATTTAATGGTAAATATGATATTAATGTTTTTGGAATGAATATTTTACCACAATCTATATATGATAAATATGGAAATCGAGAAGATATGGATGATCCAAAATTTAAAAGTTTAAGATTTAAAACTAAAAAAGAGTTTGAAGATATTATAGATACTATAAAATTTAATGATATTAAAAATATTAAATATTTTTATGAAAATCAATCAGGTAGAAAAGAAATAAATTATTATACTAAAAGACCTGGAAATACTAACAGTTTTGGTAAAAGAAAAGTTCGTTTAAGTCTCAAACAGTTAAAAAGAGATCTTAAAAAAGTAAGTTAATTTAATTTTAAATTTTAATTCAAATAAAATAAAATTTTAAGTTAAAAATGGAAAATACTTTTGTTTGGAAATTGACCCCATGGGGAAAACAGTTTTTTGCTGATGAGTGGAAAAATGATTACGAAGAATTACAAAATTTTACTCAAGAACAAATGGATGTTCTTAAAAGATGTTTAATTAAGGGAAATTCAATAGCAGTTAGAGAAATACTTAAACTTGTAAAAAATGGTAATTATAATCTTCAAATTCAAGATAGTCGCACAGGTAGAATTTTTACACTTTCTATTCAAGATCAAGATGAAGATGGTGGAATTATTTTAAGTGAAAATGAATTTTTTGGTGATACTGAGATTTATTTTGAATATGATGGTAGAGATATAATTCGAGATCTAATAGAATATATATCTGAAACTGTTTTAGGTGATATGCCATATGCAGTTATTCAATCTATTAATAAAATTGATGAAGACCAAAATGTAACAAATTTATATACAAAATCTGAAAATTGTATTATTCCAACTGAAATTTGGAAAAGATCTATAAATAAAGTAAAAGAAAATAATCGTTTAATTAAAAATTCTGAAAAAATTATATTTCAAAGTTTTTACCCTCATCCAAAATTTAATAGAGACCTTGCTAAACGTATTGCTGGAAAAACTGTAAATCAATTTGGTAAAGCGAAGCACCGTTTAAGTCTCAAACAATTAAAAAGAGATCTTAAGAAAGTATCTTAAGAAATTTCTTTGCCTGTTCTTCCCAACTCATTGATTTTGCCCATTGATAATTACGTTCAATTATTGTATCTCTAAGATTATTACTTTTCATAATATTATTTAATTTTTCTAAAGTTCGTGTTTGCCATTCATCTGTAAATGGATTACCTTCAACTGTAAGTCCATGTTTTGCAGTTTCTTCTAAAGCAGCCAAACCATTTGTTATTACAAATGTCTTTGACATTGCTGCTTCTAATGCCGTTAAACAAAATGTTTCTTCAAATATACATGGATAAAGAAAGTATTCTGCGGTATTCCATGATTCTGCAAGTTCCTTTTTAGAAATCCATCCATGAAGGTTGATACCTTTTTTATTAATTTTAAGGAGTGTTTTAATTTCTTTCATCATTTCTGGAGAAACTGAATTTACCCATTCTTGTTCTAAGTTACAATAAATATGTAAAGTTGCATCGGGATATTCTTTTACAATCTTTGGCCACATTTTTAGAAGAATTAAAAGACCACGATTTGGAAAAGAAGAATAAATAAATTTGTTAGGAATTTTTTTTGTTTCATGGAACTTTGAAGAATCTATTCCATAATTAATGTAACTTATAATATTTTCAAATTGTGGAAATATTTGTTTAATTTGTTTTGCATGCCATTCAGTTAATCCCCAAATATTTTTAATTTTTGGATGAATTGGTATAATTAATTCAGGTGAAAGATTATCATGGAAGATAATTCCAATATTTTGTGCATGTCCATGAATTGCAACTGGAACATATTCTGTATATCGACTGATAATACAATGTTCAACAATAGTAGTTGAAATAAATTCATGGAACATTTCAATTGGATTATACCCAACATCTTCATAAAATTGTGGTTTATTAGTTTTACAGAATACAACAACATGATATTTTCCAATTCTAGAAATCCATCTTGCCATTTCAATTATCCATGTTTCTGATCCACCTAGACCTTTAGTTTCAATATCACTTCCAGTCCAGGGTTCCCAACCACCATCAGTTACAATACAAAATATTTTGCGATCCATTACATTTGGATTTTCAGAAATTTTAGGCATTTTGCAAAGGTTTTCATGGATTTTGTACCAGTTTGTCATCATATTCCATGATTCTTTTTCAGGTGAATTAAACTTTGGAGAAGTTAAGAAGAGTTTGGCAACATCTCTTCCAGTAGTAAAATCTTGAAAATAATAACAAAGTTCTGTTAAAAATTTAGGTAGAAAGTGAAATGAAAGTGTAGGTTTTAAAGAATATTGACTACTAATAGGATATCCAACTTCAAATGCTTTTTTAAAATATGGAAAAGCAATTTTAAAATCTTTTTCAAGATAGTAATGAATTCCAATAAAATATAAACTATCAGGTCTTTTATTATCTAAAGAATATGCTTGAAGATACAACTTTTCACATATTTCCCACTCTTCTTTATTAATTGGTCTTGTATATGGTTCTTTTGTAATAGGACTAATTTTAAAATTATATGTACGTGCAAGTTCAAAGCAAGCATCAATTTTTTCTTGATAATATCCTTGAACTGGGTGTGCTACACGTAATTCAAAATACTTTGCTTTATTTACTTCATCACCTATACATCCATATGTTTGAGCAATATAATAAAGTGCTCGTGGGTCATCAGGATCTTCTTCAACTTCTTTAAATAATAATTCAAGATCAAATTGTTTTCTACCCATAGTTCTATTTTCCATATAATCTGCACGATTATCAAAGATAAGTGCTTTATCAGGAGGAACAGTTACATTTATATTATTTTTATCAGTAATAACTTCATGGATAGTGTGAATATATTTTAACTCGGTTTTAGTTTTAACAATTCTATTAGAATAATATTCAGTATCATCAGATTGAATTAATAAACTAAAGGAGTCACTAAATTGATCGCCTCTTACGGTTTCTAAAAATGATCTTATATCACCTCTCATTGCATAAGTATCATCGAGCATTAAAGTAAATTTACAAGTTTTTCCAGCAAGTTCTAAGCATCTATTTCTTGAAACTTTAAAATCAACAAAAGGTTCTTCATAAAGTTTTCCTTTTTTATTTTTAAGAACACGTTTAATTACTTCTTGAGTTCCATCAGTAGAACCAGTATCAAGAATACACCAACGATCCATGAATGGAATATTATCTTTAAGAACTTGTTCAAGTAGTTCTCCTCCATTTTTAATGATCATAGTATAGCAAATAAGGTTATCATAATTTAAAACTCCATTATTAAGATAATAATGAAAGTATTTATCAAAAATATTTCTAACTTTTTGAGAAAAATATAAAACTTTTGATAAACCATGGATAATTATTTTTTTATAAAACTTATTATCCATGAATTCATTTGGAATTGCTAAAACAATATCTGTTAATTTGATAAGTTCATATTTTTTAATTGATTCATGAACATAAGTAAAAACATCACCAATTTCATTAAAATTAAATAAATTATCTTTAAGAAATAAAAGGTCTTCTAATTCTTGGTTTCCATAAATATTGTAAGTTAATGAATTATTTTCAGAAAGGTATGCTTCAGCAAAATCAGACATTAATCCTGCTTCTTTTTCAAGAGTACCAACTAAAGGATAAATATTTAGATTACAGTATTCTTCAATATATATTTTTTTAAAGATACCATTATCAGGATATTCTTTTTTATTTAATGTGATTTTTGACATTTTTAAAATTATAAAATATACTTTTTTATAGAAAGTTACGTAAAATTTTTGAATAAACATGGATAATTGTTTATTTAAAAATTTAAAAATAATATTAAATAAATGGAAATGGAAGATAAAGAATGTCCAATATGTTTAAATCCATTTTCTGATACTAAAAATCCAATATTAACTTTACATTGTTGTAATCATAAATTTCATAGTTCATGTTATATAAAATGTTTAGAATTAAAAAAAGAGTGTCCTCTATGTAGGAAAGATTTAAATGAACAAAAAGAAGAAGAAGTAATTACTGAATCTGTAATAATACCTGTACAAAATGATCAAACTGTATTAGTAGTGGTACCTGAAAGAAGATGTAATATATGTTGTTGTTGTCATTTTTTATGTACTATTTTAACATTAGGTAGTGTATTATTTATATTATATTTTTTTATGCCAAGGTGAATAATTAAATTAAATTTAAATGAATTTATGTTGTTTACCAAATATAAATAGTCCAAATATAATATCAATAGCTAAAGGTACCCATATTAAATCTCTTCTACCCTTAAAAGCATAAATTGCAGCACATACATATAAAGAACCAATTATAAGTCTATATTGTGCCCACCATGTTATACCACCTGCTTCAGAAGCATTTAATCTAGAATTTGTAAAGAATAAGTTAAGAAATGATAATCCAATAGATAATAATATGAATGCATATAAATCTAAGTATTT